>Ga0079224_100001931_pt1 | contig 24586 bp, 23 predicted proteins | sample Stecom2015_FD_80414 | JGI IMG/M metagenome (GOLD analysis project Ga0079224, IMG submission 80414) | Agricultural soil microbial communities from Utah to study Nitrogen management - Steer compost 2015 | ecosystem: Environmental > Terrestrial > Soil > Agricultural land | place: USA: Utah... | reverse complement strand
GCCGCGCCGTGGCCGTGGACGTGGAGCACGTCGATGTCGCGGAAAACGATCCCACGCACATGGTCCACGAAGAGTTCATGACCGATCTCCATGGCGTTGCCGGCGGTCCAGTTGGCGAGGGTGCAATGGCGGACGAGGACGTTTTCGACGTTTTCACGGCCATGGATACGGGCGCCGTCGAGGTTCTTGGCTCCGATGTCGAAGGCTTTCACCACGACGCAGTCATCGTTGTTGTGCAGGAAGCAGTCTTCGATGAGCACGTCGCGCGAACCGACGACATCAATGCCATCGGACGAGACGACTTCACTGATCTGGCGCAGGTCGCGCACGGTCGAGCCGGTGCAGGCGGCGAGCACGAGCATCCAGCCGGTGGGGCGAACCAGGGTGACGCCTTCGACGAGCACGTCGGAACAGTGCTCCACCACGACGAGCGGGAGACTGCCGTCGCGTTCACGCGTGTAAAAGGAACCATCAATGATACCGTGACCGCAGATACGGACGTTGTGGCGGCCTTTGATGTGGATACGACCTTTGAATACCGCGCCGCCGGGGAGATAGAGTGTTTGCCCGTCTTCCAACGTTAGCAGCGGCATTTCGGTGATCTGACCGGAGGGGAAGGTGACGACTGATGCGTTTCCAGAGGTCGGGGTCGGAATATCCGTTTCGGGCGGACTGAGGAAGAGGTAAAGCGGCCGGCGACCGTAGCCAAAGTCCACCGATAATTTTTCTGGATGAGGGAGGCTCAAAAGCACGGTGCGTCCTGCGCATTCGTGGACGATATTTTTGGAGAGCGGGCGCACGACGATCCCGGCGGCGGGCTCGACCCGAACACGCTGTCGTTTTTCGACTACTACATCGAGGGAGAGCAGCTCTCGCGGTTTCCGTCGAATTATCAGCCCCCGCTCGCCGCCTACGCCATTGGATACAGCGGCCAGCCATGGGGATTCCGTGGCACGTTCTGGGTGAAACGCTGGATCCGATCCAACGGTCCGTATCGTGCGCTCACCTACGCATTGCTTCATGACAATGAGGTTCGCGACAACACGCTCGTTCAGACCGTGCTGGCACGGCTCGGGGGAGACGTCCCGGTATTTCACCCCTACTGGAAGCCTCATCACGGTGTGGGATTGGTGAGCCGCACCGGGGATTCGAGAGTCTCGACTTATCATACGGGCGACAGGGCCTTGGTGGTCGTCGGCAACACGGGACTGGATGACGATGAGGTAGAGGTTGATTTGAGCCGCTTGTTTCCCGCAAGTCGGCCGACTGCAGCTGCGGAAGAAGTATTAACCGGAAAAGACGTCCATCTGACCGAGGGTCGTGTTCGTTTTCTCTTGGAGGCGGGGCGTTGTGTGGTGCTTCGTATCACTTCCGAGGAAACCGTTGCCAAGGTCGTTAAATGGGACGCTTCGGGCACGCTGGAGGGGTGGAGTCTGTCCGACGGGGTCAGCCGGGGCCGCCTTTCCGATGGTCGGGTAGCTTTGGTGTTGGCGACCAAATCAGGGAGCGCAACGGCGACGTTTTCCGCCCACGCCTTTGCTCCTGAAGGGTTCGCCCATTTATTGGTTCATACCACGGATGGCATGCGACTCGGGCTCGGTCCCTGCACGCTGGTGTATTCGCGCCCGAGCGGTTGGAGCATCGAGGGGCTTAGGCCGGAATTGGTCGAAGGCGGGGCCGCCGCCCCGGCGCAAGGAATGCCGCGTATCGGCACCCTCTACAATCCAACGCTGCGCTCAGATACGTCGGACGGGCCTCGATTCGCATCGATAAAGCTCGCGGTAAGGGATGGCCTGCTTGACGTCACGCTCGATGACCAGCCACTCATTCGTGGCTTGCACCTAGGAGAGGGCGAGAATCCGACCGAACGATACAGGCTCTCGATTTCCTCTCATGAAGCAGCCGAGTTGAGCTTCGCCCCGGTTGAACTCATATCCACATACCGGCCTCTTTATGCAGGCGGCCCGTCCTCCGCGCGGGTCGCAGCGGCACCGGTCGCCGAGCCCTTCGCATTTGGCGTGGTCTCCAACAAGGATTGGACCGTGAACAACGAGTCGTCGGGAGTAAGCTCCAACGAGACCGACTTGGACGGCAGACCGGCCCTCACGATCCGCTCCGGAAAAGACCGGGCCGTGGCCGTCTTGAACCACCGTCTCGGCGACACGTTTTCCGCCGTCCTGCATTTTCCGGATCTGCCCGAGCGCTTCATCCTGCGTATCGGCCCGATCACGCTGAAGCGCGATACCCGTTGGGTGCTCGACGGTCCACTCAACGGCTGGGGCCGGGGCGTAGGGCCGCGCACCGCCGACAAGGCTGCCTCGCCCCAGCCCACCGTTCCGCCAAAAGAGCCGATGACCCTGAGGTTATCAATGCGCGCTGGCGTGCTTGATCTGGTGGTGAACAACCAGCTCCTCGCACGCGATATGGCCTTCGATCTTCCCCGGAGCGGCAACACGCTATCGATCGAAACATGGGCCCGCTTCGACGCCACCTTCCGCATGGAAAACCTCACCGCCGATCCGGTCCGCCTCTTCGCCCCCGTCTCCACATTGCATCCCATTCAATGAGAACTCCGACTACACCACGATCACGTTGGCGAATCGTCTCGCTTGCCCTGCTCGCCTGTTGGATAAGCCGGTCTGCGGCGGCAACGGAGGTCGCCACCGAAGCCATCCCTACGCTATCCGTTCCCAAGATCGCAGATAACGAGATATCCTTGGACGGCGACGCCCGAGACGCTGCTTGGGCCCGGGCGACTCCTCTGGCATTGCGCAGTTTCTGGCCTAACCGGAACACCTCCGAACGCACCGAAGTTCGCGTCCTGCATTCGTCGATCCGTCTATTCGTTTTATTTGTGTGCGAAGATGTCGAGATCGTTGCCACCCGAACGGCACGCGACGACCACACCTTTCGCGACGACTGCGTCGAGGTTTTCCTGGCCGCCCCGCTGCCGGGCCCCTTGAGCGAAGGCCTGAACATCGAGGTCAGTGCCACCGGAGCCTGGGCCGACGTTCTGTATCGGAAGCCCAACTGGCTCAACTACGACTGGAATCCGCCGGGACTCAACGCGGTGGTGAAGCGCACGCTGACCGGCTGGACGGTCGAACTCGCACTCCCGTTTGCCGACATCGCAGCAGTGGCCGCAGTCCACGGATATGCCGATCTCCTCGATGCAAGCCGGATGGATTTTCGCAACACGGCGGAGTCCTTGGCCCGCCCCCTTCGGCTCCGCGCGAACTTTGCCCGCTGGCACCGTCCGGAAAACGTATTGACCGTATGGAGCGACCCGCGTCGCCCCACTCCGCACGCCTTGGAACTAGACCGCTATGGATGGCTGGTCTTCGACCGTTGAGCCCGCCCCATGGACACACGAATGCGCATGGGGGGGGCAGGAGCGACAATGGACTGAATCATTCGAACAATTTTGGCCATCACCCCCTGAGGCTCGCCGCGCTGTTCCTCAAACTGAAGACCTGCCGGATCGGTGACTCCGACAACGGCACCGTCAAACATCACAAGCCTTACTGACCCCTCTCTTATTATGAAAGCCATCGTGCTCATGTTCGACAGTCTCAACCGGCACTGCCTCCCTCCTTACGGTTGCGACTGGATTCATGCCCCCAACTTCCGGCGCCTTGCGGCGCGCACCGCGACGTTTGACCAATCGTGGGTCTGCTCTATGCCCTGCATGCCCGCCCGCCGCGATCTTCACACCGGCCGCCCCAACTTCCTCCACACCGGTTGGGCGCCCCTGCAACCCTGGGACGATTCCATGCCCGAGATGCTGGCCCGCGCCGGCGTTTACACCCACCTCATCACCGATCATTATCACTACTTCGAAGACGGCGGCACCGCCTATCACACCCGTTACAAGAGCTGGGAACTCTTCCGGGGGCAGGAAAACGATACGTGGATCGGGCACGTCGCCGATCCCGTCGTCCCGGCCAATATCAACGGCAAAGGCAGTCGCGCCAATTGGGTCAACCGCCCGTTTGTATCCCGCGAGGAAGACTGCCCGCAGACCAAAACCTTTTCCGCCGGCCTCGACTTCCTCGAGCGCAACCACACCGCCGACAACTGGCTCGTGCAGATCGAGACCTTTGACCCCCACGAGCCGTTCACCACTCCCGAGGCCTACCAAAAATTCTATCCCCGCGCCGGCGAAACCCCGCTCTTCGACTGGCCCGCCTACGACGACGTCCATGAATCGTCCGCCGAGGTCGAACGCGCACGACACAACTACGCCGCGCTCGTCTCCCAGTGCGACGCCAACCTGGGTCGGCTTCTCGACACAATGGATCGCCTCCACCTCTGGGAAGACACGATGCTCATCGTCTGCACCGACCACGGCTACCTCCTGGGCGAACACAATCGTTGGGCCAAAAACATTCCCACGATGTGGAACGAGATCGCGCGCACCCCGTTCTGGGTCTGGGATCCCCGCCACCCCGAGGCCGCCGGACAACGCCGCAAGGCGCTCGTGCAGCCCGCCCTCGATCTGGCCCCCACGCTCCTGCGTTTCTTCGGGCAGGAACCTACCGCCGACATGACCGGACACGACCTCGCTCCAGTCCTGTGCGCCGACACCCCGGTGCGCGCCGATGCCATCTTCGGCTACTTCGGCCTGCCCGTGCACTACACCGACGGACGCCATGTTTACATGCGCGCCCCCGCCGACACCACGCAGCCCTATCACCACTACAATTCCATGCCGTTGCACTTTCGCGGACGCTGGACCGCCGCCGACATGACCACCGCCGAACTCGTGCCGCCGCTGCCCTTCACCAAGGGCATGCCCGTCATCCGGCGTGTCGCCACACCGACGCCGGACGCCACTCCTGCCCGGCACCTGCTCTTCGACCTCGCGACTGATTCCTCCCAAGAAAACCCGCTGGATGATCCCGCCACCGAACAGCGCATTCTTGAGCGCCTGCGCGCCCACTTCGACGCCTGCCACGCTCCGCGCGAAATGTTCATCCGCTACGGCGTGTAGTCGGGGGAATCCAACACCATTTGACTCCTTGATGTGCGTGAATCATCCCAACGACTTCGGGCATAGAATTTATACCGATGCCTTGGTCCAAACCGTTCTCGGCGATGCCGATTAAGTCGGACGTCCTACTGCACGGAGGCGCGGACCGGACAACGCCTGCGCATGCGGCGCCGACCGGGCTGTTGTGCGACCTGCTGGCGAGGCCGGACGCCGGCGCGCTCGCGACGACCAAGCCGACGTTTGGGTGGATCGTGAACGGCGGCCAGCCGGGGCCTCCGCAGGCGGCCTATCAGATTCGCGTGGCGGCTTCGGTGGATGCGTTGGCCGGCGAATCCGGCGCGGTGTGGGCATCGGGAAAAAAGCCGTCGAGCCAGTCGATCAATGTGCCCTATGCGGGCGAGCCTTTGGCGAGTGGGAAATCGTATTGGTGGACCGTGCGCACGTGGGCGGCTGCGGACGAGGGCGAGCCGAGTGCGTGGGCCGAGCCTCAGCGTTTCGTCATTGCCGAGAAGCCGTCGGACGAGGGAGACGTGAGCGTCTATCGGTTACAGACGGTGCGAGTCTCCGGCATCAAGATGGAGCGAATCGCGGAGGGTGCGTGGGCGGTTGATTTTGGCCGGCAGGCCTTCGGCTGGCTGGAGCTGGAAATCGATTCGGCGGTGGAGCGCACCACGGTAACGGTGCGTCTCGGGGAAGCCTGGCGTGGCGGTGCTTTGGATCGGCCACCGCCCGGCTCGGTGCGCTACGCGGAGGCAGCGTTGGAGGTGCGCCAGGGGCGGCGGATTTACCGCGTCGAGACGCCCGCCGATGCGCGCAACACGGGACCGGCGGCGATTCCGTTGCCGGCGGAGTTGGGCGTGGTGATGCCGTTTCGTTATGCCGAGGTGGAAACCGCGAACGCGGGCGTGGCGTTGGTTGGCGCGACCTTGGTGCGTGTGCAGTATCCGTTCGATGAGGACGCGGCGGCGTTTTCGTCGTCGAGCGCGGAGTTGGACGAGGTGTGGGAGTTGTGCCGCTACACGATGCTGGCGACTTCGTTTGCCGGCTACTACGTCGATGGTGATCGCGAGCGCATCCCCTACGAGGCCGACGCCTACATCAATCAATTGAGTCACTACGCGGTGGACCGCGAATTCTCCCTGGCGCGCCGCACTCACGAATACTTGCTCGTGCATCCCACGTGGCCGACGGAGTGGAAACAGCACTCCATCCTGATCGCGTGGGCCGACTACGAGGCGACGGGCGACGACCGCTCGCTGCGCCGCCACTATGCGACGCTGAAGCGCGACAAGCTCCTGCTCAATTTTGCGCGAGCCGACGGGTTACTGGAGACGGGGCAACTGCGCGATCCGGCCGGGCCGGCAGATGTGGGCGACTTGGTGGACTGGCCGCCGGTGGAGCGCGACGGATTTGAGTTTCGCCGGGTGAACACCGTGATCAACGCGTTCCATTATCGCACGCTGGTGTTGATGGAAAAAATCGCGCGGGCCGTGGGCGAGGACGGCGACGCCGCGTTGTTTGCCGAACGGGCGACGGTGGTTTTTGGGAGTTTTAATCTAAGCCTGTTCGATGTCGCGCGGGGGATTTACGTGGATGGTGAGGGAAGTGCCCATGCGTCGCAGCACGCGAATCTTTTTCCGCTGGCCTTCGGGTTGGTGCCCGCGCATCGCCGGGATTCGGTGGCGGCCTACGTCAAATCGCGCGGCATCGCCTGCTCGGTGTATCCGGCGCAATTTTTGTTGGAAGGGTTGTTCGAGGCGCGCGAGGCCGCCCATGCCATCGGGCTGATGACGGGCGGCGGTTTGCGCAGCTGGCGCAACATGCTCGACCACGGCGCGACGCTCACGTGGGAGGCGTGGGACCAAAGCCTGAAGCCCAACCAGGATTGGAACCACGCGTGGGGCGCGGCGCCGGGCAACATCATCGCGCGCCATGTGCTCGGCGTGCGTCCGCTCGAGCCGGGCTATGGGCGCGTGTTGATCGATCCACAATTGGGCGATCTCGCCGAGGTGCGCGGCATGGTGCCGACGATCCGCGGCCCTGTTCGCGTGAAGGCGTGGCGGGACGCGGCAGGCCACGTGCGTTGCGACGCCACGGTGCCGGCGAATCTGGTTTGTGAATATGGGGCCGGCGTCATCGCGGTTGGGCGCGGGGCCGGCCTCGAACGAAAGGAACACGTTTAATTTTTATGCATCTCCTCGACTGGGCAGTCATCATCGTCCCGATAATCATCGTGGTGGCCATCGGCATCATCACGCAGCGCCAGATGAAGAGCGTGGCGCACTTCATCTCGGGCGGACGCGTGGGCGGGCGTTACCTGCTCGCCGTGGCGCGCGGGGAAATGCAGGCGGGCGCGGTGGTGTTCGTGGCGTTGTGGGAGATCTTCGCGCAGTCGGGTTTCGTGCCGAGCTGGTGGGGGCTGATCATGGGGCCGGTGGGACTGGTGGTGGCGATCTTCGGGTTCGTCATCTACCGCTTCCGCGAGACGAAAGCCATGACTCTGGCGGAGTTTTTCGAGATGCGTTACAGCCGGAATTTCCGCTCGTTCACCGGCGTGCTCGGCTTTCTCGCGGGCGTGGTCATCTTCGGCATCATCCCGGCGGTGGGCGCGCGGTTCATGGTGTATTTCCTGCAACTGCCGGTGGAGTTGTCGTGGGGCGCCTGGACCGTTCCCACCTATGTGCCACTGATGGCGATTTTTTTGGGGATCAGCCTCACTCTGGCGATCTCAGGTGGGTTGATCACCCTGATGGTGACCGACTGCCTTGAGGGGATTTTTTCCCAATTGATCTACATCGTGCTGATCGTGGGCGTGCTGTGGGTGGTGCCGTGGGGCGACATGGCGACGGTGATCGGGGATCGTCCGCCCAACCACTCGCTCGTGAATCCGTTCGATGCGTGGGCGGTGCAGGATTTCAACCTGTGGTATGTATTGATGGGCGTGTTTCTTTCCACCTACGGAACCATGGCGTGGCAGAACTCCAGCGCCTACAACACGGCGGGGGCGACGCCGCACGAGGCGCGCATGGGTGGGTTGCTGAGCCGTTGGCGCGACATGGGCAAGGCGGCGGTGGTGGTGTTGCTGGCGGCGGGCGCGATGACCTATTTGCAGCATCCCGATTTTGCGGCTGTATCGACCACGGCCCGGGATGCCATTGCCGGGATCGAGCCCGCGCAGATTCAAAAACAGATGACGATCCCCGTGGCGCTCTCACACATGCTGCCCATCGGAATCAAAGGAGCGCTCTGCGCGGTGTTGCTCATGGGAATCTTTGGCGGCGATTCGACACATCTGCATTCGTGGGGCGGGATTCTCGCGCAGGATGTGATTTTGCCGCGCCTGAAGAAGGCGCCGTCGCCGAAGAACCACATTCGTTTGTTGAGGAACTGTATCACGGGAGTGGCGGTGTTCGCGTTTATGTTCGGCACGTTTTTCCAATCCACCGAATACATCGTGATGTGGTTCATGGTGACGACGGCGGTGTATGTGGGCGGCGCGGGCGCGGCGATCATCGGCGGGCTCTACTGGGAAAAAGGCACGACGGCGGGCGCGTGGTCGGCGATGGTGGCGGGCGCGGTCCTCTCGGGCGGCGGAATTTTCGCCTACAAATTCTGGGGCGATCATTTCCTTTCGGACGCGTTGCAAGGCGCGGGGGTGTCCGTGCCGGCCTTCAGCGTGAATGGCATGCAGATCTCGTTTTTCAGCACGTTGATCTCCATCGGGCTTTATGTCGGTGTGTCGCTGCTGACCTGCCGCCAGAATTTTCCGCTCAACAAGATGCTCCATCGCGATGAGTTGCCGCGCGATGAAAAGGGCCGGCCGATCGTGGCAAAGCGGCCATGGACATTCGGCCGGGTGATCGGCGTGGACGCGAATTTCAGCAAGGGTGACAAGTGGATCGCGGGCGGATTGTTCGGCTGGAGCGTGCTGTGGTTTGGCGTGATGCTTGTGGGCACGGCGTGGAACTTGATCGGGTTGGCGGGCTGGGTCCCGTGGATCAAGCCGTGGTCCAATGACGGCTGGTTGTCCTACTGGCATGTGACCTCAATCGGTCTGCCGATCCTGCTGACAGTGGTAACGGGATTGTGGTTCACATGGGGCGGGGTCCATGACATTCGCGCGCTCTTCCGTTCGCTGAAGACCTATAAGATCGACGACTCGGACAACGGCACCGTCACAAAGCACAAGCCTTACTGAGAAAATCGACGGTCCTTCGGATATGACATCTCCTTCTATTCAGCCCACCGCCCGCTGGATCTGGCCTGAAGGCGACAGTTGGGACATTCACAACGGCTACGCGCAATTTCGGAAGGCGTTCGAGCTTCCTTCCGTGCCACGCCGCGCGCCTGCGTGGATCACGGCGGATCAGTCGTATCGCCTCTGGGTCAACGGCGAACCGGTTTCGCGTGGGCCGGCCCGCGGGTTTCAAGACAGCTGGCCGTGCGACGAGGTCGATCTGGCGCCCTGCCTGCGCAAGGGGCGCAACGTGATCGCCGTGCGCGCCTACAACCCCGGCCACGGCACGTTCGCCTATATCTCGCAGCTCAGCGCGGGATTCTTGTTCTCCGCCAAGTGGGGTAAATTCACCCTCGTGAGCGACTCCACCTGGCGGATGCGCCGGCAGACCGGCGTGCGCAAGGACGCGGTGCCCTCCAGCCTGCAACTCGTCCATCAGGAACATCTCGACGCGCGCATCGAACCGACCGATTGGATGCATCCCGACTTTGACGACAGCGTCTGGAAGTGCGATTTTCCCGCTCAGCGCAACTTGGGGTCGATGCCTTGGCGCACGCTGGAGCCGCGAGGCATTCCCCTGCTTGAGGAAAAAGACATCCTGCCGACGCGTTTGCTGGGAACGGGACAGGGAAAGGCCGCGTCGGACGCAATCGACACGCGGGACATCTTTAGTGTGCACGCCCGTGAAGATATTTCGCATACGCCAGTGGACGCCGCCACGACGACGCGGACGGGCCTGGAGCGACAGACGGTGCCACCGGCCGGCAAGGGCCAATTCAGGAGTTTGTTCTTCGACTTCAGCCGCACGGTGGTGGGTTGTCCGCAACTGCATGTGCAAGGAGCGCACGGCGGGGAAATCTGCGACGTGCTCGTTTACGAGACGATTGATGCAGCGACGCTGAAGCCCCACATCGACCAACCGAACTGGGGGCGCATCGCGATGGCGCACCGGTTGGTTTGTGCCGAGGGAGAGAACCGGCACGAGTTTCACCTGCCGTTCGGGTTTCGTTACCTCGAACTCGTCGTGCGCGAAAACCGTGCACCGCTCGATGTCGCCGTGGGTGTTCGTTGGATCGGTTATCCGCTCCCTCACAAAGGAAGCTTTGCGAGTTCCGACGCCGTGTTGGAGAAAATTTGGCAGGCCTCCGCCTGGACGCAGCAGTGCTGTAGTCTCGATGCCTACGTGGACACGCCCTGGCGCGAACAAGCGCAGTGGTGGGGCGACGCCCGCGTGCAGGCTTGGAATACCTTTCACCTCAACGGCGACCCTCGACTATTCCGGCGTGGCATTGCGCAGATCGCGCGGCAGACGACGCCCGAAGGACTGACCTACGGCCACTCGCCCACCATCGCGCACGGCTGCATCCTGCCAGATTTCACCTTGGTGTGGTTCCTGACGCTGTGGGACTACTACTGGCAGACGGGCTCCATCGAACCGTTTCACACGCATCGGGAAACGGTCGAGAAGGCGCTCGGCTACTTCGAGCAACGTCTGCATTCCAACCATAACCTACTGTCCTACGACGAGCGCTATTGGTTGTTTCTCGATTGGACAGGGATTTTCAAAGAGGGGTATCCCGCACTCTACAGTCTGTGGTTTCTTCACGCGGTGAGAAAGCTCCGCGCGCTCTACGCGCTGCTCCCGGCGGGCGAGAGAAAAGCCGCGGTCGGCGTGGTGACTCGCCTCGACAAATTGGAACAACGCATCGACCGCGGGCTCAGCGCTCTCGTCGGAAAGGACGGGCTTCTGCACGACGGACTCACGTGGAAGGGCAAGCGCGTTCCCGAGACATCAATTCACACGCAAACGCTGGTGATCACCGTCGGACTGGATCGGAAGAACGACCGTGCGCGACTCGACCGGATCCTGCGTCCGTATGTCCGTGGTGAATACGATCCCGCCGTGCAGCCGTCGGCGTATTGGATCACGTATGTGTTCACCGAACTGATCACGCACGGGCACGGCGACGAAGTGGTGGCGTGCATCCGCCGCCGTTGGGAGGCGATGGCCGAGCACGGCACGACTTGGGAAACGTTTGCGCCGATGGTGGGCAGCGAGAGCCATTCGCACGCTTGGTCGGCGCACCCGCTCTATCACCTCATGCAGACGGTGGGTGGCGTCATCCAGACTGCCCCGGCTTGGAAAAAGATCGAATACCGTCCGGTATTCCACGGCGATCACGGCCAGAGCGTGGTGCCAACCCCCCAAGGCTTAATCACGACCAAGTGGCAGCGCAACGAAGGTGTGGTCGATGTGCGGCTGCAACTGCCACGTGGCGTGAAGGCCCGGGTCATCCTGCCCGGGGAAAAGCCTCAAATAGTGAAAGGAAGCGCGGTGCTCAAGGTTCCGCGTCGTGACCGGCCAAAATCAGAAAATCATCATGAGTGAACCGGCATCCAGCTCGGTTACTCCCAAAACTAAAAAAACATCTACCCCATTCCTTCCTCCCTGCAACGTGCCGTATCGGTGGATACTTCACGTCGGTCGCTGCGTGAACGTCTATTTCGATCCGCACCAGCCCGAGGCCGTGTGGGACGAGCATGAACACCCGGAGGTTCAGATCCTTTATTTTGGTCCGGGATCAGACTGCACAATTAATTGGGCAAGCGACGGAATCTGGCTCAGTCAAAATGTGGTCACGCCATCCCTATGGGTCATTGGGTCCGGAGTTGCCCATAAACTGGAGTGGCGGCGACCGGCCCTTCGATTGGTGTTCTATGTGCAGCCAAATTTCTTTGCTGAATTTAATGGTCTAAATATCACCGGGGCATCCCTGTTTTCGATTGATGCAGTAGAAAGATGCAATCCGAAGATCACAGAGTTCCTTCGTGGATTTGAGCAGTTGGAACAGCCACGCACCACGGCAGAATCCATTCACGTGGAATCACTCGGCTCTTTGGCCTCCGTGCATCTTTGTCAGGCGTGGAATTGCCTGACGCGACCGTCGGAATCGCGGGAGACAATCATGTTCAACCAGACCGTGGCCAAGATCGACATGTTCATTGAAAGCCGCATCGACGAAAAAATTCTTCTTCGGGAAATGGCACGAGCTGTTGGCATGAGCGAGAGCACACTGACCCGCCTTTTCAGGCGAAAGCTCGGCGTGGCGCCAGGCCAATATCTCATCGAAAAGCGTATCCATAAATCAAAGACACTGCTGATTGAGAAAGATTGGACGATTGGCGGGGTTGCGGTCGCCGTGGGTTTTTCGAGCCAAGGTCACTTCGATCTTCTCTTCAAAAGGCACACCGGAATCACGCCTAAGGAATTTCGGCTAATGCATAGAATTGACGGAATCCCGTGAGACCCTGCCTGCATTTCGGAAGATGTGATTGGGAATAAAAGGTAGAGTTACGACGTAATCAGGCGCTACCGCTCGCAACGGATGACCTGATTTCATCCTCCAGCTTCTCGTTCGGATTTTTCCCATCCATGAAAACGAGAATTCACAAATCCCTCCTTGGTGCGTCGCTCGCGATTCACCTGCTCAGTGCAAAAGTCGAGGCGGCCACGCTGCCTCTGGCTCAGATTCCCTCGAACGTGAAGACGGGGTTCCAATACGGATTGGGCCTGCTATTCATGATCGGGTTTATCTGGGGCGTCATCAACATCTGGACCGGCGCGGACAAGATGAAGCGCGGCGATTCGGACGGCAAAATGGGCATTGTCTCCGGCATAATCATCGCCGGTGCCGCCGCCATCATGGGCGCGTTCTTCTACATCTTCGGCATGTCCGACGGGGTGCTCACTCCGCAGTTCTAACCCTGGCCCCGCAAAGCCATGAACGAGCTGCGCGTCACCGATACGAACAGTGTCAACGACAGCAAGGGCCGCGCCTTCGGTCTCGAAGGAAACGACTTCCTCTACGTGATCGTCGGCATCGTCGGAGCCCTTGGCTGTTTTCTCCTCATGCACGTCCTCCTCGGCGTCGCCGCAGTCACCGCGGTGCTGTTCTGCGCGCCGCTGCTCATCGTTCCGACCGCCTGGGTGCTGCTGTTTCGCCACAATAAACCCGAGGGCTACGCCGAGGATCTTTTCGACCACCTCGTGAACCGTGAAGGCTGGACCTTCGCGCCGCGTCTCCAACCCGAACGCTTCTTCAAGAAAAAGGAACCCCATGCGATCAGGCGCACCTAACGGCTACTTCGCGGACGACTTGCTGCTCTTCGGCTCACTCGAAAAGGGCGGCGTCGCCAGCAAGGGCTACGTCCTGCAACCGCCCGACCTGCGCGGTGCGAGCACCGCGAACAAGAACGCCTACCAGGACAAGATTCGCGCTTTTTTTGGACTACTCGGCGAGCGCATGCGCGCGCAACTCCAGTGGACGGTCGATTCCGACTACCTCACCGAACTCACCCGCTACTACCGCGAAACCGAAGCCGTCACCCACCCGCATATCCGCCGCGTGCGCGACGAACGGTTCAACCGCTACTGGCGCAAAATGCAGCGCCGCGAACTCCGCCGGGAAAAGCTCGTCGTGTTCATCTCGACCGACATCACGAGCTACTCGGGTAACCTTAAAACCAAGGCCGGCCTTCAGTCTTATTACGACAAAGTCCTCTCGGAACTCCGCACCCGGTTCGACGAAATCGCCACCACGCTCCGCACGCTCTTCGGCACGGACACCACGGTCACGCCGATGGATGACGAAGCGCACTTCGCCTACTATCTCAAATTTCTGAACCCCTCTCTCGCGGACCAGTTCGACGTGAACTACGCGGCTCAGTTCAATCCCGCGCTGACGATTCAGGAAAACTGCTGGAACTCCGACGGCGTCGGCCTCGAACACATCGGCTTCCACCTGGATGGACGGTATCACACGGTCTTCACCCTCAAGCGGTGGCCCAGCCGCACTTACCCCGGCATCGTCTTTCACCTCACCGGTCTGTCGCTCCTCGACTATCAGATCACGGTCAACGTCACGCCGCTGCCGGCAAAACGAGAGGTCGATCAGGAAGAAAAGGCCATCGAGCGCTTGCGCGGCGAATATGAGGACAGCGAACGCCACTCGCTCCTCGTCGCCATTGGCAAGAAGGAGCGAAAAATAGAATCCCTCTCCACCGGCTTCATCCGTCCGTTTTCCGTGACCTATGTGATCCGCGTGTGGGACGAAAGCGAAGTTGCGCTGCACGCCAAATGCGCGGCCATCAAAAACGCCATCGAAAACCTCGGCGGCGCGCAGTCCTACGAATGCTCGCTGCCCTCGACCGCCAAAAAAGTCTTCTTCTCGACGTGGCCGGGCTGGACCGGCTCGCCCTACAAACACCGCGCCCTCTACGCCGAGGACGCCTATCTCGCCGACCTCCTCCCGTTCTCGGCCACGTTTACCGGCCATCTATCCGAAGCCGAGGCGATCTACGACGGCTCGCAAGGCAACCTCGTCGGCCTGCGCACCTTCCTCGGCACGCCCGCGACACCACAGCACGCGGTGCTCCTCGGCGCGACCGGTGCCGGAAAATCCGTCACCATGTGCGACCTCCTCGCGCAGACCGCCGCCTACTACCACCACTCGGTCTTCATTGAAGAGGGTCTTTCCTACGCCGACTTCACGCGGGCGCTGGGCGAGACGCCGATCATCATCCACCCGGACGGCGATCTCACGATCAACTATTTCGACACGGGAAAGCTTCCGCTCAATCACCTGCACCTCGCATCCGCCGTCGCGCTGGTCGCCCGTATGATCGGCGAAGCGTCGGACGCGGAGGCGCAGCAAATCCGGCAGGCCATGCTCGGCCAATACATCGGGCAACTTTACCAAGACTGCTTCGATGACTGGGCAAAAAAGAACCACTCCCTGATGCCGGAGATCGAGCGCATGGCCTGCGCAGTCCATCGGTGGAAGCGCGCCAAAATGGGCCTCGGCTCAACCGAGATGGAAGCCTACGCCGACCTGCGCGACCGGCTCGCCCGCAACGACGACGAGGGGCAGCAATTCATCGCCGACATCCCGGAAGGCGACATCACCAAGTTCCTGAAAGAGCCGCAAACCGAGCGCGCCGTCATGGCGATGGCGCATGTTCACTACGAACCGGAGGACTATCCCGTCCATGCGAGCCTCGTCGATCTGATGCAGTTCTCCCGGTTCCCGGAGCACAAAAAAGAAGTGGTCGATCATCTGGCCACGCTGCTGACCGCGTGGTGCGCCTACGGCCAATACGGCAAACTCTTCGACGGCCGAACCAACGTTTCGCTCACCGGACAAATCGCCCACTTCGAACTCGGCTACATCCCCGAACAGGCGACCGAACTCAAAACCGCCGCCGGCCTCCTCGTCACCGGGTTCGCCCGCCAGCACATCATCTCGCTGCCGCGCGGCCTGCGGAAACGAATCATCTACGAAGAGCTGTCGCGCTTTCTCGACGTGCCCGGCGGGGACAAAATCGTCGCCGAATCCTACGCCCAGCTCCGCAAGTTCAACTGCTGGACCGCGTCCATCGTCCAGCAATACAGCCGCTTCAAGGATGCACGCATCCGTCCCGTTGTCATCGGCAACTCGAAGCAGTTTTTCCTCATGCGGCAATTCGACCGCAACGATGTGGACGACATCGCCCGCGACATCGGCCTGCCTGAATCGGTTTGTGAATCGATCCAGCGTTACCCGGTGCCGGAGCAGCAGCCGACCGGGAAAAAATACTCCAGCGTCTGTTTCTTCTCACCCGTCACCGATCCGCCCCTGTGCGGCACGGTGCGCAACATCCAACCCACTCCGGAGGAGTCGAACCATGAACAGGAAAAACAATCGGCGTAGGCTGGTCCTTGTCGTCGCCATCGTCGCCGTCGCAGCCGGCTTGTCCGGTTGCAGCACGGCCGGCGGCATGGCGTCCGACATCGGCCTGGCCGGCACGGGCGGCGCGCTCGCCTACGAACTCTCGGACGGCGACATCGGCGTGACGGCCGCCGGTGCGACCGGTGGCTATCTCGTCTCGAACCTCGCCCAATCGCAGGTGAAGAAGGCCATCAATGAGGCCGAACAACGCGGCTACGACCGCGCGATGAATCAGGCGGTAAAGCAGCAATACTGGATCATTCAAAACCAGCAGCGCTCGTTCGAATCGACCGATGAACAGTCGGCCCGTCTGCTGCCGGTCCTGTTGCCGGAAACCAAGGTCAACGGCGTCATCCTCAACCCCACGGTGGAATACATCCGCGTCGAATGATGAAAACGCCGATCCTCTTCCTACTCCTGATTGTATCAACGATCACGATACGCGGGCAAATCCCGGTCACCGACGCAGCCAGCATCGCCAACAACCGCATCGCCCACACCGAGAACATCGCAAAATGGGTCGATAGCATCGCCAAACTCCGCCAGCAGATCGACCAGCTCAACCAGCAGATCAACATTCAGGGCGACATCCGCAAGTGGACGGGCAACCCAACCGAAGCCGCGGCCAACGTCATCCTGGATGTGCTCGGCGAGGAAGACCTCGGGCGCGAATACGGACGGGCGCGGGATGAAATCATCCGCGTCACCCGAAGCCTCGAATCTCTCGGCAACACTGCCGACGGCAATTACCGTGCGATCCAGAATACCGACATCAACGGAGTGGACCTCCAACGCGACGCGCTGACCTACCGCCGCTACTCCGTGCTCGATGCGAAGCAGGCGAACACCGTTCTCGTCGCCGACGAAACCAAGGCCCGTGAGTCGGAGCTTCAGGAAGAAATCGCCTTCACACTCCAGGAACTGAAAGCCGCGACCACCGACGCCGAAGTCCAAAAACTCTCGGCCAAACTCACCGCCCTCAACGGCCAGCTCGCGCAAGTCGAGTCCGCGCGCCGTCGCGAAGTCGATGAAGTCGCCCTCCAAAAAATCGCGAACGACGCCCGCCTCGAACAAGAGCGCCTCGCCGCCGCCGAACTGGAGGCGCGGGACAACCATTTGGCGAACCAACGCATCAGCGCCTACATGCGCACCCTCAAACTCCGCCGCACCCAACCATGAGAACGACCATCATAATCCTCACGCTCATTTTCGCGCTGCTCGTCGCCGGTTGCGGCCCGTCCAAAGCGGAGCGCGAAGCCGCCGAGCGCCAACGTCTGGAACTCGAAGAAAAAGCCCGCCGCGAGACGGAGGCCGCCAACAAGGCGATCACCGAGATGAACAAAAACATGTTCAAAAAGCTCACGCCGGAGGAACGCGCGGCGCGTGACGAAGAGCGCAAGCGCAAGGCGCAGCAACTGGTGGACGAGTGGAAGGAGCAGGAAGCCCAAAAGAAAGCGGAGCAATCCGCCGAGACCACGCAGCCGTAAGCCGGTATGGAAATCTACCTGCCAACATTGGAAGAGAAGATGGTCGCGCTGGTGCTCGCGTTCCGGTTCATCGTCTTCGCGATCATGGTCGGCGGGCTTATCTTTTATGTGTCCGGCCAGCAGAGCGGCGTCGGCATCGTGAAAGTCTTGGCGAAGGCCATCGTCATCGTCGCGGCGGTCGCGACGATGGACCAGTGGTTCCCGAAAGTGGAGCGGACCATGATCGACATCGCCGGCTTCATTGATCCCGGCTACGAGACCAATCCGACGTCCTCGGCGGATACGATCCGCGAGTCCACGACCACCAATCCCGAAGGGCAGGAATGGTCGTGGCGTCGGCTCAACGAGTCGATTTACCAGGCCGTCTCCAACGCCCTCGCGAACATTTTTATCTACATCGGCACGCTCATCACCGTGCCCATGCTGATCCTGCAATACGTGCTGCGGTGGCTGCTCTATCTGCTCACGCCCTTCGCCCTCGCGATCTTTATGGTGCCAGGGCTGACCGGCATCGGTGTGCGGTTTCTCCAGCAACTGCTCGCGATCCTCGCGTGGCCCATCGGCTTTGCGCTCACCAACCTCGTGGCGCTGGCCGTGTGGACGGATTTTCGCGGCGCGGTCGGGGCCAACCCGGAAACGGTGGGCGACGCGGTGTATTCGCCGTTCCTGTCCATGATGGGCGGCATCCTCGCCACCATCATGATCATCATCGGCATGGTTTCGACGCCGGTCGTCATGCAAATGCTCTTTGCCCAGGGCAACGCCTTCACCGGCGGCTCGGTCAGTTCGGTCGGCATGGTCCGCAACTCCACCGGCCTCGTCTCCGGTCTTGCCACCCGGATCGGAGCCGGCGGGCGCACCGCCGGCCGCGGCCCGTCCTCTGCGTCGTCCGCCATGGCCGCCACGGCTGGCGGCGGTCGCAACTTGCCTCCTGCGCCACCCTCCACAGCGACCGGCGCTCCCGGAATCTAACGGAAAACAAAGATGGATACTCCCGCACCTGAACCAGCGGCCCTCCGCGAAACGCCTGTCGATCAGACCAAGCGCCTGCCCCCGGACACCGGTCGGACGGGTGGGTTTTCACCGACGCGGTTGTTTGCGGATAACGCCTTTGCCGCCCGCATGTGGTTCCTTGTCGCCTGCGGTGCAGTCGGTTTCTGTTTCCTTCAGCCTTACCTCATCATCGGGGCCTATCGCGTGAAAGAACGCGTCGTCGTGCTCGACGGTGGCGGCACATTCTCCGTTTCTCCGCTCCTCGGTTTCGAGGAAGCGAAGGAACTGCACGAGGCCATGGCCCTGTGGGCGACGCTCGCCTTGTTCCAGCGCAATCCGCGTGGCTTCGACTACCCGGAGATGCTGCAAAAGATCTTCCTCGTGGAAGCCGCAGCCAAGGCTCAGGACGACCGCGAGGCATCGCACGCCGAGTTCGAGGTGAAGCAAATCCACCAAAAACCGGAGGTGTTCAAAATCGAGATCCTGCGCACGCGCGAAGATCGCGTGCTAGTCAAAGTCGAAGGTCAGCTGATCCGAACCGGGGTGTTCGAGAACCAGGCGTTCACGGAATCGCCCAAGTTCACCCTCAACCTCTCGTTCGCCCGCAACCCGAACATGCTCGCGAACAAACGCTATCCCCTCGGCGTATGGAATTACGAATACACACTCTACTGAGCGCCGGTGTGGTGCTCCTGCTGGGACCGTCCTTGCTCGTCGCCGGACGTCCGGCGCAACCGCCCGTGGTGGTGCGGACCGAGCCGACGCCGTCCAAGCCGCCGCAGGTCATCAAGCAATTCCCGCTGGATGAGCGCACGGTCTATGAAATCCCCATCGGCCACGACGTGCCGACGACGTTGATGTTCCCGTCGGCGCTGACGGCCATCGAGGGCGCGAACATCTCGGCCAATCCCGACACGCCGGCCCCGGTGCTGCTCGCTTACACGCCCGGTCGTTATTTCTTCAGCGTGCGCGCGGCCGACCCTACGGCCAAAGCCGCGGTCAACGTCATCTGGAAGAACCGCACCTTTGTGCTTCGCTTCTTCACCTCCGATCAGCCCTACGCCTCCGTGACTTTTTACGACGATCCGCTGGCGGGTCGCAGTGCCAGCTTACAACGCCGGGTGACGCCCGAGGTGCTGCTGGGTCTGCTCGACCGCGCCAAAAGTTTTCGGCTGGTCGCGCAGCAATACCCGGAGGCGGTGCAGCAAATCGAACACGCCGCTCCCGGCGACGTGACGCTCTACAAGGATTTCCGTGTCACCGTGGAAGAGGTCTTCCGTTTTGATCCCGAGGACACGCTGGTCTTCAAACTCAAGCTGGAGAACGCCGGTGAATCCGAGGTCATCTACCAGCCGCAGCGCCTTGCGGCCCGCATCGGGCAAAACGTCTATCACGCCTCCATCGCCGACGCGTCCGGCATCATCCCGCCGCAGGCGGCGACCACGGGGTATTTCGCGATCACCGGCACGCCGAGGGGAGGGCGCGCTAACCTCAGCATCAAGAACCGCGTCAGCGTCATCATCCCTCGGGTGGAACGGGACACCAAACTGATCCTTCCGGAGTAACCTCTATGAAGACCCTGTGGACCTTCATCAAATCGCCCTCGGGCAATCTGGCCGTGTTCGCCGGCTTCATCGCCCTTGGTGGATTGATGGTGTATCGCTCCTATGCACGGGACCGTGCGCGGGCCGAGCAAATGACCCGGATCGAGGCAACCGCTCCGGATGTTGGCCGGCAGTCCATCTTGCGGGACGGTGCGCCTCTCAAAGTCCCGCCGCTGTTCACGCCGCCGACACGTGAGGAGGAGCCGGAGCGTGAATCGCGTCCACGCGCGGCTCGCGAACGTGGCGGGCAATTGGGCGGCAAACAGGCGCTGCCGATCAGCTTGTTCACCAGCTCGGCCACCTCCGATTCCACGGAGCTTTCCAAGACCTACGCCCCCTACGGGCGCATGATCCCGTGCGAAACCGTCGTCACCATCGAATCGTCGCGTCTCGACACGCCGGTCATCGGCTTGGTGACGGAGGATGTCTGGCACGATGGACGGTTGATTATTCCTGCCGGGGCGGAGGTGCATGGTCGCGCATCACTCGACCGCTCCCGCGAACGCATCGCCGTCGCCGGGCGCTGGGTCGTCGTCTGGCGCGACGGCAGCTCGCTCAACGGCACGGAGTTGGTTTTGAGCGGCATCGCCCTGGACCGACAGCGCGACGACGTGACGGGGGAATTCGGGATGCGCGATGGCTCGGCCGGCTTGGCGGGCAAACTGATCAAGTCGGACAACTGGCAGGAAATAAAACTCTTCGCATCCACCTTCCTCGCCGGCATGGCGAGCGGATTGCAGGAAATGCGCAACCAAGGGACCGCCTACGGCGACGTGCCGGTGCCGGTCGCCTCGGGCAAGAACGCGGCACTCCAAGGCACCGCCGATGTGCTGAACCTCTACGCGAAGCAAATCCAGGACGTGATCGCCCGCGACGGGTTCTACGTCCGGGTGCCCGCCGGAAAACAATTTTACCTCTACGTGACCGAGACCGTCGATCAGGCGAAGGGATCGAGAGGCAACGTCCGCAACGAAGAAATCTGGAGGACACGAAATGAGACGACGAACTAAACTGATGCCCATCTTCGGCGCGCTCGTGCTGCTTTTCGGCACGGGCTGCGCCACCAAGAAAAAGCCTTCGGTCGCGGCGGCTCCGCCGCCGGTGCCGGTATCGGGAACCGATCTGGATCAGGCCAACGTCGAAAAGGTGCGCGCGGGCGAAACGCTCAAGGCGTATCCAATCGGTCGTTACGTCGATCCCCGTGATCCGAACGTCATGCACGAATCGCATGTCGTGTATCGCAAGGAAGCCGGGGCGAGTTGGAATCTCGCGCCCAACGCGCCGACGGTTATCCCGCTCGGTCCGGTGATCGCGGTGTCGGACGGCGCCACGCAGCCGAACCCTTTGCCGGCGGAGTTGGAGCAGAAGGTCGCGGAGCAAAACCAGCTCATGGCCGCGCTCGTCGAGCAAAACGAGGCGCTGGCCGCCGAATTGACAAAGCTCAGCAAGGAACTGTCCGACCTGCGTCGTGCCCGGTTGACACCGGATGATGGGAAAGGAGCACCATGACAACCGGAACCAAAGTCGCCCCCGTATTGCCCCCAAAGCAGGGGGCCGTGATCGTGTTGCCGCCGGAGTTGACCGCGCTCCTGGAGGAAACCGACCGGCATGCTCGCGAGCGTTACGGAGAAGGGCCGGGCGTCGAGCTGTTGGCCCATATCTGCATCGCCGGCATGACGCCGGGTCTGCTCTTGCTGGCCTATGAAGAGTCGGTGCTCGACATCCGCCGGGGTTCGCTCCGGCCAAACGAGGAGGGCATCGTCGATGAAGACTGCCTGTAACACTTTGGGCGATAACCGCCCGAACAAGGTAAAGTGCCAATGGCGACCGGCTGCCTTGCACAACCAATAGCCGGGGAAAAAGGAGGTATTATGCCATCGTTAAAACAACAAGTCGCCGAAAAGAAGGCGCAGGAATCCGCGCTCCGTCGCAACCCTGAGATCGACGCAAAACTCGACGCGTTTATTCGGGAAAATCCGAAGCTCCTGGAGTATTACCAGCAGTTCAGCAAAGAAGAGCTGATCCGTAAGGCGATGCTCGGGAAGATGCAGCGGAACGAGGTCACCGAACGCCGCACCCAAGTCATCCGACAGTGGGTGGACGAGCATCCGGAAGTGAAGGCCAAGATCGAGGAACGGCTGCGCAACGTGCCCGAAGAACATCGGGAGCGTGCGTTCATCAACGCCGCCAAGGCCGAGGCCGCCAACCAAACGGTGCAGGCATCCAAGGGCGTTCGCGTCTGACGCGGATTTCATTCGAGCGGCGGGGGCTCCGGCTCCCGCCGCTTTTTTAGGTAACGGATGCACCGGGAAATGGCTGGTGTGTCTATGGTTTCCAGTTAGTAACGAGCTACATGGCAAACCTGACCAAGCGCGAAATCGTCCTCGAAATCTACGAGAAGACTGGATTCCCCCAAAAGGAAGTCGTGAGCACCGTCCAAATGATTTTGGACATTATCCAGAAGGCCCTGAGTGAGGGGCGTAACGTCGAACTGCGGAACTTCGGCGTGCTGGAAGTCCAGCGGCGCAAATCCCGCGTGGGGCGCAATCCCAACAAGCCTGAAAACGAAGTCGTGATCCCGGCGCGCGCGGTCGTGAAATTCAAATCGGGGAAGATTCTCAAGCAACAGCTCAAGAAGATGGATTTGGCGAAGCTGTGACACTATAATAAAATGGAAGACAATACCCTTCAAACGGTTTTCATAAACCTATTTTGCACTGCTCTTGGTGCAGCTATCGCTAAAGCCGCATTTTGGGTGAGAAAAAAGTATACCGCCAAGCACTTTAGGAATGTATTCGGGGATGATGCACTAGTGCCGGCGCGCTTTCATGTGGTGTATGGTGAGCTGAAATCAGATGCCACCGCACTGAGTCCTACAGTGATCAAAAATCCTACTGCTAGTAAAACCATTGATGGAAGGAGGGCTGTGCTTCTTATAAATGAAGTTGTTGCCATTTCCGAAATGAAGTCTGCTCACTATATTAATGAGGCATTTATTCAGGCGGCGGGGAGTGGCCCTGCTTTGACCTCGGATGAGGACATGAAAACACGGGTTAATTATTCGGGCATCGCGCTCGGGAGTAGTGCATCAAATCTTAAGACGGCGGATATAATCGATGCTCACGGCCGCAGCATCATCATGGCAATGCCAGATGCTTTTGTTTCCCCCGTGACAAATCGGAAGCTCTACGAGAAAAGACCGAATCACGATTACGGTTTAATATTAAAGATCAATCCAGTTCAGTTTCAGGATAGAGTCCAAATTGCATGCATTGGCCTTGGCCATACTGGAACAATGGCTGCTGCTTGGTATCTGGCGAATTGCTGGAGCAAAATAGAGCAGCTTCATGGTAACAGGGTTTTCGCACTAATCGTTGAAGCCAAGCAAGGCCAAGCGGAATCAGCTAGGATTGTCTTTCACTCAGAGAGCAAAGATGAGGCAGAGTCTGCGGCGGACAAAATAGTAAGTGGTGCCTCATGATAATCACTAGACGCTCTACACGTTTCCGGAGTGCGAATGCCTATTTAACTAAAGACATCTTTTAGTGTATGCATGCCCACTGGAAGTGAGGCGAGTGATGTAAAATGCAAGCGGGGTGGTTGATAGAACTTCTCCCTTCAGTAGACCCTCTTCAATTAATAATTGTATCTGATGGGCTATGTCTTGGTCTGTTATCTCTTTGCTGAATTTCAGCTGCATTAACGGAGTGTCTTCTTTGGCAACAATGGCTTGCTCTAAAATATGATCTCGGAGTGCGTTGGCGGGGTCATCTGGGATGATAAAGCAATCCGTTAGTTCGCAATAAGCTGCGGATGCCCGTTTAATGACTCCATCAATTAAGATGGAGGCGTTTTGGTGAGTGTGGATGAGACTTGCGATACCGGCTGGTGTTGAACTGCAGCTGAGTTCGGTATAGCCCTCTTCGGAATGAGCATAGATTGAAGATCGCGTTGAATTCGGGTTAATTGCGTCGAGTTTGGCTCGCCATCGCACGCGCAGACCAGTGTAGTGTTGTTCGGCCGCTTCCCTGTGAAACAATGGAACAGCATTTATATGCTCCTGCATCTCCTTAATTGTAAAAGTGCTGATCGGCATACCTTCTCTGCCTGTCAGCGGTGATTTTGTAGCAGCGGCATGAGGTGTTAAGGGTAATGCGACCGAGGGAGGTGGACTTGGGGCGGAGTCCGATTTGTTCTTTCTTCGGGAAAGAAGCACCGGAATCGTAGTGGCAGCAATTGCCGCGATACCGCCGATTACAGCAACGATGACTGTTTCATTCAGAGCCATGGGCCGGAAGTTAAGGTGTGTGATTTCCTGATCAAATCTTTTGCCTGCTCATTTAATGCGTAGCAGAGGCACTTCAGGATGAGAAACGTGATGGAAGACTTATTCGGCAAGGGGAAATCACCGATTTGTGCCATGGCAAATGGAAGAGTCGTAAAAACGAAACGTTCCATGTCGTTTGTCGCATCTGAATGCAAAAAAGCCCCGACCAGCCGATTGG
>Ga0079224_100001930_pt1 | contig 24591 bp, 17 predicted proteins | sample Stecom2015_FD_80414 | JGI IMG/M metagenome (GOLD analysis project Ga0079224, IMG submission 80414) | Agricultural soil microbial communities from Utah to study Nitrogen management - Steer compost 2015 | ecosystem: Environmental > Terrestrial > Soil > Agricultural land | place: USA: Utah... | reverse complement strand
CGTACCCCTCGGTTCGTTTCTCAGTGGAGGAGTGGATTCTTCTGTGATTACGGGACTGGCAGCGCGTCACAAGCCTGATCTCCACACGTTTTCCATAGGCTTTCGCGATGCAAAATTCTTTGATGAAACTGACTACGCACGACTCGTTGCTCAACATTTCAAAACCGTTCACACGGTATTCTCACTGACGAATGACGATCTGTATAGGCATCTTCACAGCATTCTCGATTACATTGACGAGCCCTTTGCCGATTCATCGGCCATTGCCGTCTACATTTTGAGTCGGGAAACACGCAAGCATGCAACGGTCGCGCTGTCGGGCGACGGCGCCGATGAACTTCTCGCCGGCTATAACAAACATGAAGCATTCCGAAGGTCGTTTGATCCCGGGTTTCGCGAACACACCGTACGTTGGTTACACCCGTTATGGAGTATGTTGCCCCGTTCGCGTAACAACGCTGCGGCGAACGCTGTTAGGCAGATGCTTCGCTTTAGCAATGGCATGAGATTGCCGCTGCCAGATCGGTACTGGCTATGGGCCAGTTACACTACGCCGGATGGCGCTTTGCAAACGCTTGCACCGGGCATTAGCGAACGCATAGCCATGCGGGATTTCGAGTCGCGAAAGTCAGCGCTGCTAAAAGGCCTGAGTGGGAACGGTAGTATGAATGATGTACTTCACGTCGACGTGAAGATGGTTTTGGCGGGCGACATGCTACACAAGGTTGACCTCATGAGCATGGCAAACAGTCTGGAGGTGCGCGTGCCTTTCCTCGACGTGGATGTTGTCAACTTTCTTTTCACCCTTCCTGCCGAGTGGAAAATAACCGGGAAGATGCGTAAGCGATTGCTTCAGGATGCTTTCCGTGACATGTTGCCGCCCCAGCTGTATAACCGTCCGAAAAAGGGATTCGAGGTTCCGCTGTTGCAATGGTTTAGGCGGGAGATGAAGTCTGTTATCCAGGATGACCTGTTAAATGACAACTTGATTCAGGAGCAGGGGATCTTCAATCCGGAGGCCATTAAGGGTCTTAAGAAAAGATTGTTTTCCGCTAACCCTGGTGATGTCCACGCACGGATTTGGGGGTTACTTGTCTTTCAGCATTGGTGGAAAAAATATCTTGCCAACACATCTGCAAAACCATAAGGGTTCAGTTCAATTTTTACCCTACCTATTAGAAAAAGCTATCGAATTTTTGAAAGTAAGGGTCAGAATTTACCCTATCTACAACGATTTCGTAAATTTTTCTTCATAATCGATTCATTTTGAACCCTGTTTTGCAAAAATTTCGGAAAAGAGTATTGCTCTGGCCAAGCAGTATGAAGTAACCCCGAGGATTGAAATGAAACTCATTTACTACTCTACTAAACAGCAATTCTAACCCCAAAACGCTATGAAACTTAGAACCTTACTACTCATCATGACTGTCGTCCTTCTGGTTAGCCCTGTTGCGTTCGCACAGGATGAGGCAACTGAGGACGGGGCACAATCCTTTACCTTATCCGGAACTGTCGACACCTACGTACATACCACGTTTGGCACAAAGAACCCGTTCGCGGGCTACTACGACGAGAATGGGGAATTCCTCGTTCAGGCGCCGTCTACGGCCTTCGCTAACCTGAAGGGATTCTCCCTGGGTATGGTTAACCTTATCGCTTCTTACGAAGGGGAAAAGGTGGGCTTTGTGGCTGACCTTGTGTTTGGGCCTCGCGGTTCCGACGCCGTTTTCGTATCGCCCATGTGGTCTTCCACGGGACAGATCATTAACCAGTTGTATGTGTACTGGAAGCCCTCAGACAACTTCACGCTGACGCTGGGTAACTTCAACACGTTCCTCGGCTACGAGGTAATTTCGCCTACTGTCAACGTCAACTACTCGACTTCTTACATGTTCTCCTATGGACCCTTTTCACACACGGGTATCAAGGGTAACCTCGAATTCGGCGATGGCATGAACTTCATGCTGGCTGTGATGAACCCCTCCGACCTGACCGAATTCAACCCGTTGAACACATACACGATTGGTGCGCAACTGGGTAAGTCGGGTGACACAGGTGGCATCTACCTCAACTTCCTCTTCGGCGATCAGGATGGAAAGCTCGATGCTGACATTGACCCAAGTGGCAGGACGTCTATGGGTAACCTGTTCCAGGTTGACCTGACCGGAGGTTGGGATCTCAGCGAAACCTTCTACCTCGGTGTTAACGCGACTTACAACCAGACATCGTCTGGCGAAATCGTTAACGGTAACGTTGTCGAAGATCTCGATGAAGATACCAGATCCTTCATGGGCGTAGCGCTGTATCCGAAACTTAAGTTGTCAGAAAGCACATCTCTCGGCCTTCGTGCTGAATACTTTGCAATCAAGAATGATTACATCGAGTTGTTTGGGCTGGATGCAAATGATGATGGCAATGTGATCGACCTAACGCTATCGCTGAATCACAGCATCGGCAACCTCACGCTGATTCCGGAAATTCGACTTGATAAAACGTCGGAGGACTCGTTTCTCAACAAGGCGGAGGACGAATTGAGTAACACCATGGTCTCTCTCAACTTCGCAGCCATTTACAAATTTTAACTGGAACATAGGGTAAAATAAAATTTTGACAATTCGATGCATGAATAACACCTTACCACATATATTGGCGGGTCTTATTCAACCTCACACCATGTTTCACTACTAATTACTCCGTTTTATATGGCTAAAACTAAGCTTGAGTACATCTGGCTGGATGGGTACACTCCCACCCAGAGTCTTCGCAGTAAGACTAAAATCGTTTCAAAATTCAGTGGTAAACTGTCAGACTGCCCGATCTGGTCTTTCGACGGAAGTTCCACACAACAGGCACCAGGCGGATCGTCCGACTTGCTGCTGAAACCTGTGGCGCTGTTCCCTGACCCGGACCGCAAGGATGGCTGGCTCGTTATGACGGAAGTGCTGAACCCGGATGGAACCCCCCATCCCTCGAACGGCCGCGCCACTATTGACGACGAAGACTCTGATTTCTGGTTTGGTTTCGAACAGGAATACTTCCTCTGGGATAACAACACCAACAAGCCGCTCGGCTTTCCCGAGAACGGCTACCCTGCACCACAAGGCCCGTACTACTGCGGCGTAGGTGCCGGAAAGGCGTTCGGTCGTCACATCGTCGAAGACCACCTCGACCAAATGATTGCCGCGGGTATCAACATCGAAGGTATCAACGCCGAAGTGGCAACCGGCCAATGGGAATTCCAGATTTTTGCCAAAGGTGCCCGCGAAGCCGGCGACCAGGTTTGGGTAGCCCGCTACCTCGCTGAGCGCAATGGCGAAAAGTACGGCGTCTCTATCAATTGGCACTGCAAGCCTGTCCGTGGCGACTGGAACGGATCGGGTATGCATGCCAACTTCTCCAACAGCGCGCTGCGTGAAGCTGGATCAAAGGAGGTCTTCGAAAAGGTCTGCCGTGCATTTGAACCTGTGATCAAGGAACACATCGAGGTATACGGTGCTGACAACCACCTGCGCCTCACCGGTCTCCACGAAACACAAGCGATCGACAAGTTCAGCTTCGGTATTTCCGACCGCGGTGCATCAATCCGGATTCCGATCAGCACAGTTGAAAACGGCTGGAAGGGATACCTTGAAGATCGGAGGCCGAACTCCTCCGCAGATCCTTACAAGGTCGCTGCCCGGATCATTAAGACGGTCAAATCAGCGCTCAAATAAACAGCAACTGTAAATAGTAGACGGCGCCGCATGGAGCAATCCTTGCGGCGCTTTTAATTTATGAGGCGCCGTTGTCGTGCAAACCGAGAATTCGCAGCATATCATTCTCTACATTGCCAGCGCCAAGCCAGAAATTACGACTATACACTGCCCGGAATTCCCAACGCATTCGCGTCAACTGTTCCGGTGTATATGCGTGTGTATCCTTTACTGACAGACTTTCGAAGTAACGCTCGTCGTCCGTAAGGAGCGCACCCAGCCATGCACCGTTTTGCTTCACACACACGTCCGTATACGGCAACACGTCCGTAAGAAACTCCGACTGCGGAAAACGCTCGCGACCAAAACGTTCGAGATGGGTTTTCAAATACCACGAATCGGGGTGCCGCTCTCCAGGATTCGTGCGCGGTGTAAACTGACCTTCCTGTACGCTCTTGCAAAAGGCGAGATATTCCTTCAACAACTTCGGCCCTTTGTTGCGGGATCGTTCAGTCTTCAATTGGTCGGGCCAAATGCTCGACACGATGATGACTTGCTGACGGGCACGCGTAATCGCGACATTCAACCGGTTCTCACCGCCGGGCAGATTCAAACTGCCAAACTGCATGACCATCCGACCACGCTTGTCCGGCGCATAGGCTACAGAAAAAATAATAACATCCTTCTCGTCACCTTGTACATTCTCGATATTCTTTACAAAAAGGGACTCCGGTAATGTCACCTGCCGCTTTGCAGCCTCCATTTCGAGAAGATCGAGAATGAGATATTGTTGTTCGGCATTGAACGTCACCACACCCAATTCAAGATCCGGGTGTTCTGACAATAGCTGAAAGACCTGATTGACTACAGCCTCTGCTTCCACCTGGTTGCGATTGCTCTCCCACACTCCATCAACTTTCAGGTAACGAATGGCTGGTTCGTTCCGATTAAGCAGGTGACGATCCGGTAGTTGTCTGAGGTTGCCGTCATAAAAATGACGATTCGAAAAGTCTATTAGTTCAGGGGAACGACTCCGGTAGTGACCTTGCAGACTGACGCCTTCAAGATATCGTTCGGCGAGTTCAAGCAGGGAATCTACTTCCGTATCCGGCTCGTCTTCATCTTCTTCTTCCCAGCGTACCTGGTATAACTCAAATGGCCTTAGCTGCTTTGCATCGCCGGCGATAACAACTTGCCTGCCGCGATACATCGCCGGGATTCCGCGTTCAGCAAAGCACTGTGACGCCTCATCAAATATCACCAGGTCGAAAATTTCCTTCATCGGAAAGATGGCCGATACAGCCTCGGGCGACGCGAGCCAGCACGGCACAAGCCGGAGCAGTTCACCTTGCATCTCGGTGACTAGTTTCCGGAGCGGCCATAGTTTTTTCTGCTTGGTAACCTGATGGTATAGATCGCGATAGGTGACCCTGTTGTTGAGACGATTGTATTCAATGTCGCTGTATACCTGCTCCCGTGTTCGGAGCAGAATGATATCGCGACTTAGTCGTTGCTTCTCACGCACTGATTGCCAAAGTTCCGCCTGCAACTCCTCCATACGCGTAGACGAAACGATACGCAGTACAGGGTGCTTGGTTTCGATGTAATCGATCCAGTGAAGGGCAAGGCTGTTGCGCAAGAGAGCCTCCAGTTTTTCGTACGTCCACCATCCGAGGCGATTATACAATTTGTGGATCACTTCGACTTCCGTCTCGGTAAGACTTTCCTTAAGCTTGTCGAATTCACAGAGGCTGTCAAAATCGCGCTTAAGGGTATCGACAAACTCGTCAGCGAGGCTGGGGTCATGGACCAGTTGCCTGATTTGAAATGTTGTGAGATTCCGTAACCACACAGCCTTCCTGCCGGGGATCTCGCTGCAGATGCTGAGGAGCTGATGAAAGATGCGATTGAAGTCGTATCGCGTTAAAGTAGTCGGATCAATCAGCTCGTTTACTTCACGAATGGTATTGAAGATGATCTTTGCCCTGACAGCCAACTTTTCCCTTTCGAACCATCGGCGCATGTGATACTTGCGATAGTCCTTGGGGAAGTCCATGAGCCACGACTTCTGTTTCAACGCCGTGAAATGATGTTCGATGTTAAGCCTGCTGTCCAGTTTCTTTTCCAACTCCTTAAACCCTTCCTTCGAGTATTCAAGGTGATTGGCTGAAAGAACGTTACGCAGATAGGTCTTGTCGCCGGAAAAATGCCATCGAATGAACCGGAACAAATTACGTCGGGCCAGCATGCATTCTCGAAGCACTTCCTGAAGTTTTCCCAACTCCTCCGGCGGTGTATGAATTTCCGGACCCGAGCCCTCATAACAACTCATCAACACACGTTCCGTATTCGCAAGCCATAGCAAACTCGTCTCTTCATCGGGTACCTTAAGCATGTGAAGGAAGTAACTGTATGTCTCCTCATCCTTGAGCACGCTCAACATCCCGAGTATGTCATCTTCGCGCGACAACAGCGACTCGCAATCCTCAAGGGAAAGCGCGGAGGGCAGCACACCGACGATCTTCTTTGCGATGGTAGCCTGAAATACCGGAATCTCGCGGACGGTTTGAATGATTTCGTTCATGTCCGTCTGCTTCAGTCCGGCAAACGACTTTCTGTTATTCCAGACGTACCTGTCGCGCACAAATTTCTCCGCGTATCCCGCATAGCTCTTCATCTTCCGAAGGAAATCGTCAAGCTCGTTAAACTTGAAGTACTGATATTCCTGCTTGAGATTTACCGCATCGCCCGCGGGATTGGAAATAAGGTACAGTTGCTTGACAGACAGCCCGCATTCCGAATCATCGTACAGCACGCGGCGGAATTCCTCCAATTCTTCAACGATGGCATCAATGCGGCGGCAGAGCTGGACGAATCTCCGCTCCATGTGAATTATGTCAACACTGCGGTTGCGTGCGCGAAAGTCGTCGATACGACCGATCTGGCGTGCAATCTTCGCGAAGATTTCTCTTCGGTCGTTGCGGAAGTCGTGCACCAATCCCAGAAAATCGTCCATATCGATTTCCTGGAGCCTTCGGTACACCACATCGAGCGCGGCGCGCTTCTGACACACAACGAGCACCTTTCTTCCTGACGCAACGGCATCGGCGACGAGATTGCAGATCAATTGAGACTTTCCGGTTCCGGGTGGACCTTGTACGACGATGGACTTCCCGGTCTTCGCTTTCTTTATGGCATTCTCCTGCCATGCATCGGTTTCGAAGGGGATGTACAAGCGTTCTTCACGGATGGTCTCCCCTTCCGGAACTTTTCCTTCATCGGTTGCCGGTACATTGCGAAGGAAGAAGGCGTCGATGTCGGTGAAGTTCTCAGCCTCCATGAGGTATTTGTAGTCGGCCACCAATTGAGAGCCGGCCTGAGGGAAGATTCCGAGTACGGCTTCCGGGAACAATGTTAGCTCGCCAGGATGGTGTGACGCATCAAAGTCTGCCTTTCGGAACTCCAAGAAAGGTGTGAGCTCATCGCGGAAGTTGTCACGGTTGAAGTTCAGTTCGATCTTATCCTGGAGCAGTTGGTACAACTGCGTTCTCCAAACGGTGCTGTCCTTGTCGAAGTCTTCGAAATTGGTTTCCAGGAGATCGTCAGGAAGATCGACCTTGTTGTAGTATGCATAGGCAAGCGCGAACGATTTGTTGATTACAACGCCCGCGTCGCGGCGTGGCTCTATCATCCAATCGTTGCGTGTTTGTTTCAGGCTGACGGGGAAGAACAGCAGCGGCGCGCGAACGAGTGTGCCGTCCATTAATTTTCCCCGGACAAACGGCCACCCTATGTGGAGATCGTTTGAGCCGCGTTCTTCAAAGATGAAGCGGTCGAGTCGTTGCAGTCGTTTAAGTCGTTCGCTTACTTCGTTGTTCGCTTCCACGCGACTGTCAAGTACCTGGCAAACCTTTGCTGCCTTTCCGGCAATCAGAGAAGAGATCACATGGAATGACGGCTTGTGGTCAAGCAGGTTGAACTTATGGACGTCGATAAATTGCTCTTTCGGCAGCCGGAGCAAAAGAATAGAGCGGTTGTTAGCCGTCAGGTTCGTGAGACGGTTCAGGTACGTCTGAAAAATATTTCGGGTCTTAACTCTGGCCACAGCTGAAAAGCAAATATATCCTAATCGATCGCCAGATAGGGAGTGATCCGCCGATACACAGAGTCGTTCACCTGATGAATCTTTCGCAGGTCCTCCAGGGAACTGAACGGTCCATGCTGAAAGCGATACGTTACGATGAGCCTTGCGAGGTTTCGGCCCACATAGGGGTGACGCGACAGGTGGTATTCGTCCGTCACATTAACATTTATGCGTACCGGAGCATAATCATCGCTGATATAGGCGACCCTGCGCAACGCGTTTACCGCGGCGGAATCCAGCCGGAATACCTCATACAGTTGATCCATACTTACAAAGCCGCCCAATCTTTCGCGGTACCGCACGATTCTCGATGCCAGCGTGGAACCGATCCCGCGTACCGAAATCAGTTGCGAGGTATCCGCCGTATTCAGGTCAAATCGGAGGGTTTTACGAACCGCTACTGACTTTTTGCGGATTTCCGCGTTTTCGCGGTATGGGGCGCTGCTCCGCGACGCAAGGTCAGCGGGCGCCGCCGAACCGGAAGTGGGTTTCTTGTGTTGCAAAGCCGATATGCCCGCGGGCTGAAACAATTGCTCGAGGCTGTCCAGGATAGCCGTCTCGCGCGAGAAATCCGGGGCTGCCGGCCGAAAAAGGAGACGGGCAACGGGCTGCGAAAAAACTGCGACTACCATAAGTGGCAAAAGGATTAAGAATCCATTGGTTTCTCGCCGGGAAAATCCAAAAAGAAACCGGATCCATTTCCGGATCGAGTGCATTCTTGAGAGGGTTTTGGGTTGATTGGGTCCATAATATCCTGAAAACTTGCCACCCCGGCAAACCGTTATCGGCCTGTCGCGGTGGCTTAACGGTCAAAAAAAGTGATATCGCGTATCCTCCGGTGAGGCCCATTTCCGTATACGTCGTGGGGCAATACAGGAGTGTTATTTAAAACGATTCTAAATTAGAATTAGCCTGATATTAGTCATCCATTAATCTCAATCGAGCTGTAGTTTTGCAGGTTAAGAGTATGCAAGAGAATTTCAGAGCCCTCATCCTAACGTACAAGATGGCACCGGTCGAGGTGAGGGAGCAGGTGTCGCTCAACGAGGAGGGTGTCAAAAAACTGCTGACGTTCGCACAGTCGTATACGTCAGCGTCGGATGTGCTGGTGGTGTCGACCTGCAACAGGACGGAGATCTATTATCAATCGGAAAAGGACCACCGCGCCGAGTTCCTCAATGGTTTGAAGTTGATCAAAGGCATTCCCGTCGAGGAAGCGGATGGATATTTTGTCGATTTGAAGGGTGAAGCCGCAATTCGGCACCTGTTCGAAGTAGCCATTGGTCTGGATGCCCAGATTATTGGTGACCTCCAGGTGAGTGGTCAAGTGAAGAGCGCCTATCAATGGAGCGCCGACATGAACATGGCCGGACCTTTCCTCCACCGGCTGATGCACACCATCTTTTTCACGAACAAGCGTGTGGTTCAGGAAACGACCTTCCGCGATGGTGCCGCATCGCTTTCCTATGCCACGACAGAAATGATACAGGAGCTGGCTGGTGGTAACCGTCGCGCAAAGATACTTGTGTTGGGTGTCGGCGAAATCGGCCAGGACGTTGTACGCAACCTCATCGATCAGGATTTTGATCCCCAGCAGGTGGTAGTCCTCAACCGCACACCTGACAAAGCCCGCAAGCTCGCTGAGCAGGGCGGATTCAGGTATGGTGGTCTCGACAAGCTGGCTGAGGAGGTGCGCCAGGCGGATATCGTAGTGAGTTCCGTATCGGGAACCAGTCCTCTTATCACGGCCGACCTGCTGGGAGGTTCACTGTTGTCCCACAAGTTCTTTATCGATCTTTCAGTTCCGCGGAGTGTCGATCCCGCGCTTGAAAACATCCCCGGTGTAGTTCTCTACAACCTGGACGAGATAACGGAGAAGACACAGGAGGCCGTTAACCGGCGTAGGGCAGCCATTCCGAGAGTGCAGGAGATTATCCAGGAGGCGTTGGAGGAATTTGAGGATTGGGCCCGTGAAATGATTGTTAGCCCCACCATTCAAAAGCTTAAGAATACGCTTGAACAGATCCGTCGGGAAGAACTGGCGCGTTACCTGAAGAATGCAACTCCCGCAGAAGCGGCGCGTCTTGACGAAATGAGCCGGTCGTTCATGCAGAAGATACTGAAGTATCCCGTGCTTCATCTCAAGGCAGCCTGCAGGCGCGGAGATTCTGAGTCCATTTCTGAATTGCTTCACGATCTGTTCAATCTGGAAAGGGTGAGGGAGAAAAAACCCTAACGCTGACCCTTTCATTGACGCCGGAAGAGAAAAAATTCGTCCAGCTCGTTAACCAGCACCAGGGTCTCATTCATAAAGTGGCCCTGATGTACGAAGCCGATCCGGAGGCACGGAACGATCTTTTCCAGGAAATTGTACTTCAACTCTGGAAAGCATTTCCCACGTTTCGCGGCGAATCCAAGATTACTACCTGGATGTACCGGATCGCTCTCAACACCGCCATCTCAGGACTGCGCAAGAAAAATCGTAAACCTCCTACCGAAGACATTCACGACGGCCATCTGAATATTTCAGAGGTACACGACACAGACCATGAGGAAAACCTTCAGCGTCTCCAATGGGCCATCCGTCAACTCTCTGAAATCGACCGCGCAATGATTCTGATGGCGCTCGAAGAAGTACCCTATGAAGAAATAGCCGAAACCATGGGCATTACACAAAACAACGTACGCGTAAGGATGAACCGGATACGGGAACGCCTGCGCAAACTAATGAAAGCCTGATCTATGGAACTTGAGGACCTAAAAAATATCTGGCAAAACAGCGACCTCTACAAGCCCAGGCGTGAGGAAGAGATCAGCGACATGCTTAAAGGGCGAAGCAAATCGATCATTGCCCGGCTGAAGAGGAATGTCTGGTTTGAACTCGTCTTCACCATCACCGGCGGAATCGTCCTGCTGTACTATGTATTCTCCATCCCCACCTCTTCCTTCCGGGTAGCGTTCGTTCTCGTGTTGCTGTCGTTTATCCTCTACATTATCTACTACGTTAAGAAGATCAGACTTCTTAAGCGGTTCGAGGGCAGTCAGGGCAACGTGCGAGCCAACCTGGAACGGTTGATCAATGATCTTGAGGCTTTCCTGCGGTTTTATTACCGGAGCTACACCATTCTCTTCCCCTCTTTCCTGATGCTGACGCTCATCCTTGCCATTGCCGAATTGGGACTTGAACAGTTTCTCGACTCATTGCAGGAATGGCGGACGATACTCTACCTGCTCTTCCTCGTAACGTTTTCTGTCGCGCTCGCCTTCTGGATTGGCAAGTGGTACCTGGGGAAACTATATGGTACGCATTTGCAGAAGCTGCGTGCCTTGCTTCGCGAGCTTGAAGAAGGCGACACTACTATGTAAAAATTCTGTCGATATCAAATTGAAGCACGAGGTCCTTGCATAAAGAGTCAAAGGAATTTGTTGATAACAAAGTCGATTACTTCAACCAGGATCAGGAGGATAATAATGATTTCAAGGAGACTGCTCTCTCTTTGGTTTAGGATTTCAGAAAAGACCTCGAGGTTAGCATCGATCATCCGCATCATGTACTCTACGCCCCGGAAGCGAGTCCTGAGGTCGAAGTGTTGAATGAGCCCCTGATGAAGCTTGTCAAGGTATTCATTTTCCCACACCAGGTCAGGAACGTCGAAAATATATATGTTTTCAACAATGTCATTCTGGGTGTTGAGCGCCCGTCCGAGGAATCGCATCATATTCTTCCTTCGGATGCTTAACGTCCCTCTGCGCTCCATCTGGTTCGTGAACCCCTTGATTTCCATCAGGAGGTTTTCCGCCGTGTTCGCATAGTAGTCCAGGGCCACCGACTGCGCCAGGTTGAACATTACGATGCGAAACACTTCATCAGTCAGGGTGCCCAGGATGACGCGGTGGAACTCAAAGCGCATGCCCACGCCTTCTTCATAAAGGACGCCAAACTCATCCCGGGTGACATGGGAAACGGCATACCGAAAGAAAGGACTAACAGCCGTCGTGGCTGTTTCCATCTCCTCGTCCGTATACCCGCAAAAAACAATGATACCGTAATTGAAGTAGTACTGATATTTGTTACCGGGAAACGAGTAGAACAGTTCTGAGGACGCTTCCGCCGCAGGCTTGTCCAAAACGGTTCGTATCCCTTTGAGGTCGAGTTGCTTGGCCACATGAAACGCAGTCAGCGTAATTTCCTTTCCCATAGCTTGCGGTTGCGCTCCACAAAGGTAAAGTAAAAGTCTGCAGATTTAAGTATGGGCAGAATTCATTAGGTTGTATCCGCAAATCCAACCAACATGAAGACAGTTATTGCCGCCGTCATATTTCTTCTTTCGGCTGCCGGACCTGCGCTTTCGTGGGGGCCTACCGGCCATCGCGTGGTAGGTGCGGTCGCTGAACAATACCTCACCCGTAAGGCCCGTGCACGCCTCGCCCAGGTACTCGACGGCCAATCGATTGCAATGGCCGCAACCTGGATGGATGAAGTAAGATCGGATTCAGCTTACTTTCATATGGCCGACTGGCATTGGGTAACCATACCCGACGGCATGAGTTATGCCGAGACGGAGAAGAATCCGTCAGGCGACATCATCTCGACACTCAACCGCGTAATTGATGAACTGCGTGGCGGATCACTCACGCCTTCCGAAGAACGCGAGCGCGTCTTTATCCTGATTCACCTGGTTGGGGACCTTCATATGCCTCTGCACGTCGGCAATGGCAATGATCGCGGAGGCAATGACGTTCGCGTATCCTGGTTTAGAAAATCCACCAACCTGCACACCGTTTGGGATGCCAGCATGATTGATGAAACCAGATTGAGCTATACTGAATTTGCCGCTTCCCTTAAACGTCCGACACAACAACAAATCAAAGAATGGCAACAGTCGGGTATTCTCGTATGGGCCGAAGAGAGCAAGGCATACCGAGACGAGGTCTACAAGATTGGAGACGGGCAGCTGAGCTACCGGTATGCGTATGAGCATATGCCCATGGTCAGGCAGCGACTCTTACAGGCAGGCATCCGTCTCGCCGGGATACTCAATTCGATCTACGGCTAAGGCTGGCGGCGCATTGCGGCAGTTGATTGCTTCCGCAAGCCGGGCGTTGAGGCCATAGACATCGCGATGACACACGACCGAGCCGTCAGTCAGAGCTTCGCATGTGATATATCGAATACGCAATGGTACCGGCACCACACTAACCTGTTGGCTCAACTCCTCCCGCATGAATCTGTCGAAGTCGCGCACCGAACACCAGGGATTCTCTACCGACACAAGATGTCGTGCCAAATCCAGGGCACGCTCGACTCGGATGCAACCATGACTTAATGCACGGTACTTTGCTACAAAAAGACCACGTGCATTGGTGTCGTGCAGGTATATGTTGTAAGGGTTTGTAAAGTTGAACTTAACCAGTCCCAAAGCATTGTACGGACCGGGAACCTGTTGTACGAGATAGGGAAAGTAATTCTCGCCAAGGTCCCACCAGTTGATAGAATCGGGATGTACCTCGTTGCCGTAGACATCGAAAACGCGGTATCGGTGTTCGGCAAGGTATGACGAATCGGACCGTATCTGCGGCAGCAACTCACGCGTGGCGATACGGCGCGGCACATTCCAGGCCGGGTAGGTTATGAAGTTGGTGATCGTTCCGTCGAGTACCGGCGTTTGAAAATAAGGTGCGCCTACGATGACCCGCGACTCGAATTCAACAGAGTCGTTGTTCATCAATGTAAGTCTGTACGCGGGAATATTCACCAAAAGGTAGCGCCCCGATGGTGCGTTACTCTCCCAACGCCACTGTTCAAGACTGAGACTAAGGTCGACCACTTCGCGTTCGAGCGCTTCACGATAGATCGATAAGCCCTGGGATTTTAGTGAATCCAGTCTCTCTCTTAAGGCACGCTTAAGCGTTTTGTATGTCCGGGATGACGGTTCAAGACTGGCAAGGGCGCTGGAGAGACGATTGCGGCTTATCCCTTGCGTAATGGTGTTTAGTATCACCGAATCGGATTCAACAACCCGCTTGCGCCAGCCGACGCTATCGGGTTCAACCCTACCGTATCGAAGGTGGCTGGCGACTGAAAACAACGCGTCAGTGAGCAGGAGATCAAGATGAGCGATAGAATAAACATCAGCCTTGCTGTTATGCAGACGAAAAGCCAGCATGCTGATCGCGTCGTAGTGGTAATCTTCAGGGTTTAGCCCCGAATATTCGATGCTCGCGAGGATAGCAATCATGGAATCGGCGAGGATGCTGACCTTGCTATCCTTGTACCACAATAATCGGTGATTCCTGAGAGAGTAAAAGTCGTCTACCTGACACCACGAATGCAGCGACTCGGGCCCGACTACGGTCGAATCGCGGAGCAGTTCAACAAGCGCACGCTCCAGAGGTGATGACGGGGAAGTTTTCGCCAGGTGCTGCATCGAGTCTGAGCAGCCCGTTGACGACAACGCTATGATTAAAGCCAGCCATTTCCGGGAAATTGAGATCATGGGCATCATCATTGGGTTAATCCCCTTGCATACACACAGTCCGCCCAAGTCCGGAATACCCAAAATAATACAATTGTGATGCCCAACAAGCGGCCTCTGCCCGGATCGGACATATGGCAACGGATAATACGCCGGAAGGCGCAAAAAATTCTTTCGCCCGAAACTGGATTCTTCGTCAACTCCGGAAAAATTTCCCGATACGGAAAAATGTAGGCCCACAATGGTCCAGCGTGGGAATTTTTGGCGTGTTTACAGCCTTGCCAGAACCTCTTCAATCAACTCGTCTACCACACGTTGCGGATCGGGAGCAACCGCACCTTCGACGCGACTAACAATAATGGCGTTCACACTAAGCGCATCGTGATCGAGAAGCCTTGCCATGGCGTAATAGCCCGCTGTTTCCATTTCGAAATTTGTAAGGCGAAATATTTCTTCCCCAATCCTGCCACGATACGCGCTCATATCTCCAAGCAGGTTGTTGTAACGTATCGGAATGCGCACGGTTCGGCCCTGGGGCGCAAAAAATCCTGGCGCAGTAACGGTGTTGCCTGGTATCATAGCAATTCCGATACGATCTCTGAGCGACGGAGAACACTGCACAACGTAAGGCCTCAGAGGAAGCTGTAGTTTTTCGTACAGGTCTCGCGCCAATGCCTGCTCCGGCTCAGTCATTTTGAGGTTGTAATAGGCCATCATCGCGTCAAGCCCCACCGCATAATCGGAATACAGGTGCGAACCCACGGGGATGTCGGGCTGCAGCGAACCCGACGTACCTATGCGGATAATCTGAAGTCGTCGTTTTTGCTGCAGGGGTACGCGTTTCCGAAGGTCAACATTAACCAGTGCGTCGAGTTCTGTCATTACCAGCTCAATGTTGTCCGTTCCGATGCCTGTACTTAGCACGGTAATGCGTCGACTGCCATAGATGCCGGTTTTCGTAACGAACTCGCGATTCCTGGTTTCAAATTCTATTCGACTGAAATGACGTACAACCTGGTCAACGCGATCAGGATCGCCTACGGTAATGACGACATCGCTAACATGCTGCGGCAGCAATCCCAGGTGATAAATGCTCCCGTCAGGATTCAGAAGCAGGCTGGATGCAGGGATACTTCCCATGTTATGCTTTTACGACCTGCGCGGGATTGCCAAAAACCGTTTGACCTGCTTCAACTGGCTGTATCACGACCGACCCCGCTCCTATCCTCGCGCCTTTGCCAATGGTGATGCCGGAGACAATAACCACTCCGGATCCGATAAACACTTCGTCCGCAATTGTCACGTTGGAATTGATTCGCGCGCCGGCTCCCACCTGGACGAAATCGCCGAGTACAGCTTCAGAACTGATTACAGCACCTGCGTGAACGAGACAATGGCTACCCAAGGATGCACCGGCTCCCATCATCACCCCCATGTCGATAAAGTTACCATGGCCAATAGACGCAACATCGGGAATGATGGCGGTCTTATGAACGCAGTTTACCGGCTGAACATGGCGTTTCTCATGGAGCATTTTGACAAGACTTTTTCTCAACGGGTTGTCGTCGAAGGCAACGAACGCTTCGCATTTGCGTCCAATAAACTTCAGGAAGCCGTCATCATCCGTTGCACCCAGTATTGAGACGCCGTCAATGTCGCCGCCATGCCGGGTCTTGTCATCATCGAGAAATCCATACACTGTATTTCCGTTCTCCTCGAAGATCATGCGCGCCTGCCGTCCCAGCGCCGTTGCACCAAATATTATCACAGGGTTATCCATACGCTTCAGTGAAGAATGATTCGCGCAAAGTTAACTAAAACAATGCCTTCAGCTTCTTTTCCAGCAACGGGATGCCTCGAAGGGTAAAGAACACGAAAACCGACAGATACCCGACACGATACCGTGACAGGGTGCCAAAGTTCGGTGTTGAAAGCGGGAGGATGACACCCAGAATCAACACTACAACCGCGGCAGCCATGAACAGGAGGGGCTCGCTGCAACCCGGATTACGCACGAAATGCACGACAGCCCAGATAAACAAGACAAAAAGAAAAAGATTTTCAACTGCTCCGGCCATCGCAAGCAGCGAACTGGCTTCCCATAAAAACGGCCTGAACAATCCTGAAAAGAGCGCATTGGGACCGTGCGAGGCAATGCTGGTCCACGAAGCTTCCAGTCCGGGAAACTTCATTACCCCCACACCTCCTGACATTTCCGTGGACAATTGATAGTTGTAAGCGATAACCTCAGGCAGCATCTGGAGATTGAAGTTCGGATGAAGAAACGTGACCCCTCCGGTAAGCGCGCCGAACACCACCAGCCACAATAATGCCTGTCCGTATCGATTAGCAATCTGAAGGACATTGATCATGTAATAAACGATCAGGGTCGTAAGTCCCGCAGACAGGAATACTCCTACATTGTAATACTTCAGTCTCCATCCCAGCCACGTGGCAAACAAGACTCCGAGCCAGGCATAAACACTGCGCGGATTGTCCCTGATGATGAGCATGCAGCCTACCATGATATAAAGACAAGGTGTAGCGATAGCCTCCTTCAGTATGCCCGAAGTCCAGATAACAATACTGGGCCAAAACAAAAACGCGATAACTGCCGCAGCCGAAACCTGCCAGCGAACAATGAGCACGCGCACCAGAAACAAGGCACCCACAAAAGAAAAGAAGGAGATAAGCATGGACGCGATCCAGAAGTTATCCCAGGTGATGAGATAGATTAGGCTAAGCGCTTTCACCATGAAAACAGACCGCGGCTGATCGTTCGCCAAACCTTCCAGCAGGTACCCGCTCCAAAGGAATTGTATGTATCGAGATGCGTCCTGCCGGGCGATGGATGCCAGGTAGGTTGCGTCTTTTGAGAAGTTGATCGGATCGCCGGTACCATAATAAATTACATACATGTATCCCACCGCGAGTCCTGCGAGTATCTTGAACACAAGCGCCGGCCAATACCAGCGCGTCAATATGTCGCGATTGAATCGGTAGTGAAGCCCGACAAGGACGAAGAGCACAATCAGTGCAAAAATGTGACCGGCCACCATCATTGAGAGGACTTTACAATGAGCGATCCTATACTGCAGTCGAGACAACGTCGCGCCCTGCAGAAGATCTGATACAAGCCTAACTGGGCCTGTGAATCAAAAGCTGATCCGGGCGGGTCTCCCAGCGCACTCCACTTGCGAGTGATAGCGTTGTGCTCTGGGGGAATAGCCTTAAGGAAGGAAACGGCTTTGTCAACCTGGAAGGGTTCGTCCATGGTTGTACCGTAAGCGGCGAGAAGAGGTACAACGGCGTTGACGATGATGTTGTCGATACTGGCATTGCCCATCGGCGCGATCGTTTTGCTTTGACGAAGGCCGAACCGGTAATGTCGTAACCAGAAGTCGGACTGTCGTGCGACAAATATAGAACGAAGTGTCCTAAGATGTTGGGCGTCGCGCACAATGGAGAAGATTCGCGGGTGATAGTGAAGTACGGCTGCCAGCTGCGCGAGCCGCAGGGTCGGAAAATTCGCTGGGCGCATGCGAAGAAATCGCCATTGCGATGGCTTGAGTTTGCTTGTAATAAGTCCATACTTTTTCTCGAGCCATCGGTATTCCTGCCTGAGTCGAAGGAAGTAGGTGTCGCGATAGCCCATATCCAGGAATCCGGCGGTCCCGAAGAGCAACGCTTCAACCAGTAAAAGGTTGTTGCTGTGTTTAAGTATCAGACGGAACGGCACTGCGCGAGCCAATTGCTCCATCGGCTCTGCATTCACTTTGAATCCGAAACTGCGACACAGCAACTGGTACAAAGTTTCTTCCCAATCGTTGTTATTATGTTCCCACATCGCACAGCACACTGCAGCCTTCTCTTCCAGGCGTAGCATTGCTGCGCGATCCATCATGGCGCGCTTTGTTGTAACATCAACAATCGGATAGTGGGCGGCGCACGGAATTGTCGAACGCGTCGAAAGAAGTTTTGTGTACCTGAGGATCATACCACGATCAACGCGATTGCCCAGGACCACTGTAGGCAGCGCTGAACCGTCCTGTCGCACGGCCGCATGATTGAAAGACCAGACGACGTGCAGGATTACGTTATCGTATGCGGGGTCCTCATCGTGATGATGATCGCGCCATCCCGAGGCGTTGTCGTGTGCTTCAACGTTTCCGATCCATTCGATATCGCCGATTTTTATTCTCGCATTGAGAAAGTCAGGACCGCCATCGTGGTTGGGGGTTCCCGGACTAAAAACTTCGACGATATCGCCGGTGGTAGTGCGCAGTTCCTTTTTGTCGAAATACTGGAACTGCCATACGTATTGAACGAATGCTTCTGTCATGGAGGGTCTTTTTGATTGTTGTGTTAAATGATTGCCAACGAAGGAATCGGACGATTCCGAATGATTTCAAAAATACCTACTTTGAACGCTCAAGGTCAAGGCATGCGAACGTACCTGTCAGTGTTTCTTTTGGTGTTGGCCTTTACAGCGGCCGCACAGGAGTACGCCCGCAACGGGATGGTTGTATCGGCGTCACAACTTGCATCCGATGTTGGTGTTGAGATTTTGAAAGATGGGGGCAATGCGGTCGACGCCGCGGTAGCTACAGCGTTTGCGCTGGCCGTTACGTGGCCATCCGCTGGCAACATCGGTGGCGGCGGCTTTATTGTGTACCGTAAGCATACCGGGGAAGTTACAACGTTTGATTTCCGGGAAAAGGCACCCGCCGCGGCAACACCCACCATGTACCTTGATGAACATGGAAATCTGATTAAAGACCTCAATCACCTGAGTGCACTTGCCGTGGGCGTTCCCGGCACCGTTGCCGGTCTTTACGATGCTCACCGGCTGTACGGTAAATTGCCCTGGTCGAGGGTTGTGCGGCCTGCGGTACGCCTTGCGCGAAGGGGTTTTGCCTACACCTACGGTCTTTACCACGATGCGATCGCGCACGAACAGACCTGGAAAAAGCTGCCATCGACCGCGGCAGTAATGTTCAGGGATGGGACAACCCTGTATCAACCCGGAGAAAAGTGGCGCCAACCCGATCTGGCGCGAACACTCGCCCGCATCAAGCGACAGGGAAAGGCTGGTTTTTACAGCGGCAAGACCGCAGAAAAACTGGTCTTGTTCATTCAATCGCAGGGTGGGATTATTACGCTTAAGGACCTGGCAGACTACGAAGCCCGTGAGCGCAAGCCTGTTACAGGAACATATCGCGGCTATGAGATTTACTCGATGCCGCCTCCCAGTTCAGGAGGCATCACATTGATTCAAATGCTCAACATACTTGAGGGATTTGATCTGAAGACTTACGGTCACAACTCCGCCACTTATGTTCATGTTGTGAGCGAAGCCATGCGGAGAGGATATGCCAACCGCGCGCTTCACCTGGGTGATCCCGACTTCAATCCGGATATACCTGTCGACAAGCTTATCTCTAAGTCGTATGCGGAAGAGCTGCGAAGCACGATTAAGTTGGACACTGTGTCGGTCAGCGACCCTGCCGCATTCACTCAACCTTACGAGAGCCCCAGTACGACACACCTTTCTGTCGTAGATAAGGAAGGAAACGCTGTATCTCTCACATACACGTTGGAATACGCATACGGATCACAGATGGTAGCAGATGGTTTGGGATTTTTTCTCAACAATGAGATGGGCGATTTCAATCCCGTACCTGGCGTGACAAACGAAGACGGGCTGATTGGTACTGCCCCAAACCTCATCGCACCCGGCAAACGCATGCTATCAAGCATGACGCCAACGATCCTTGTTAAGGACGGAAAATTGTTCATGCTGATAGGAAGCCCCGGCGGGAGATCCATCATAGGCACTGTTCTTCAGGTTATTCTAAACGTCATTGATCACGAGATGGATATCGCCACGGCCATTGAGGCGGGACGCTTCTACCATCAATGGCTGCCCAATGTGATCATCCATGAAAAATACAGCCTGTCCAACGACACCCGCGCCCTTCTAACGGAGCTGGGACACAACATGCGCCGGATCACTCAGCAAGGTGCAGCCATGGGCATAGTGGTGGATGTATCAAAAGGCGTGTTGAGCGGACATGCGGATAGCAGGTCGCCGGATGGAGGAGTAGCGGGGTATTAGTGGGCAGTGGGCAGTAGTACGCAATGTTACAGTTGGCCGTGTTGGGTGACCTGATTTAATAAGCACTTTCGGAGTTCGAAGGGTGAAGGACCTCCTGAATAGTATACAGTGGAATTGACGAGTACGAACTTTTTAAAGGAATCGATCCAGGTAAGAGCTCATTTCATCGCGTAAAAGTCTTGCCTCTTTCGCCGCTTCTTCCGCGAAATCCTTCCCATCGGATGCGTACAATATCGATCGTGTAGCATTCACAAGCAGCCCGCACATCTTGTTCATCCCCGCTTCTGATACTGCAGACAGACTTCCGCCCTGGGCGCCGATACCCGGAACCAGCAGGAAATGATCAGGGGCAAGACTACGTACTCTTTTGATGCGTTCGGGAGCGGTTGCGCCCGCTACGAACATCAGCTGGTCAGGACCTGCCCATTCGCATGCCTTTACAATTACCTCTTCGTAAAGCGGTCTCCCTGTGGTCCTCGACTCAATCGTCTGGAAGTCATTGCTGCCGGGGTTTGAAGTGCAAGCGAGAAGAATTGTCCATTTGTTCTTGAAGGCAAGAAACGGGGCGACGGAGTCGGCGCCCATGTAGGGTGCGACGGTTACGGCGTCGAACTGCATTTGTTCGAAGAATGCTCTTGCATACAGGGACGAAGTGTTGCCAATGTCTCCGCGTTTGGCGTCGGCGATCGTGAAAATGCCTTCAGGGATGTACTTGAGCGTTCGCTCGAGACTTTGCCAACCTGCGGGGCCTAGTGACTCATAAAAAGCGACGTTGGGTTTGTACGCTACAGCGTATTCATGCGTCGCGTCGATGATCTGGCGGTTGAATTCGAACAGCGGATCATCGCTGTTGCGCAGGTGGGATGGAATCTTCCGGATGTCGGTGTCCAGGCCAACGCACAGGTACGAACCCTTCTGCCGGATCCTGTCAAAGAGCTGCTGACGGTCCATGCCGCAAAATAAGGAAAAATCGCCAGCAGGCCCGCCGTATGTTCTTAACGCAGGTCGATGATGTCAACGCCAGGATGCTTTTTCGGATCGAAAGCAAAGTATGAGTCATCGACGTTGATGTTCGGCTTGAACTCGGTAATCGAATAGGTATACCGGTTGCCGCCCTTGTCAAACATGGTGAAGCTCTTGACTTGCTTGTCCTTCTTCGAAATGTTCATGCGGATTTTGAAGAACTGCGCATCCGTCTTTTCGGGAACAAGGTCGATAACTTCGCACAGTACTCCCCCGACCGTTTCATCTTTAAGATAGAGGTATTTGAAGTCCTTCTTATAGATTTCAAAAATCTTGGAGGGATTGACGTCTTCCGAGTTCGGGTCGTAGTTGTCGATGTTCACTTCATTGGCATCGGGGAGGTACGTCCAGAGGGTTGTTCCATTGTTGATGACTTCCTGCTCAGGAAGGGTGAGCCTGTACATATCTCCTTTGACGGTCATCTTGCCCTTAAACTCCTCATTAATATTATCGACATCATTTGTCAGGCGGTAGGTGAAATTGGCCTCGAACGCTCCCATTGCCTTGAGTTTAGCGCTCATCGCTTCCAGGGTCTCCAGGGCCTTGGGGTCATATTGCGAAAAAGTTTTCCCCGCTACGAATACCAGAAAAATACTGATAATAAGGTGCTTCATGACTCAGTTAGTGCTTAATAGTAAGGTGCAAAGTTATAATTGTCCGTGTTTTTCCTTCAGTTCATTCAATAATTGTTCCAGACTGACCTCATCCCGGATCAGTACCTCGCGGGCCTTACTGCCTTCAAACGGGCCAACGATCCCAGCGGCCTCCAGTTGGTCAATAAGGCGGCCAGCCCGGTTATAGCCCAGTTTAAGCTTCCGCTGGATCAGGGACGTGCTGCCCTGCTGGTGTTGTACGATGAGGCGCGCGGCTTCCTCGAACAGAGCATCCCGTTCTGCGAGGTCCACGCTGGCAGCGCCTCCTTCGTCGTCGCCCTCGAATTCCGGCAAAAGATAGGCCGAATCGTAACCCCGCTGGGAACTGATATAGTCCACGACCCGCTCAATTTCCGGGGTATCGATGAACGGGCACTGGAGGCGCATGATATCGGAACCGTTCGACAGGAGCATATCCCCCATTCCAACGAGTTGATCGGCCCCGCCCGTGTCGAGGATTGTCCGTGAATCGACCTTGGAAATCACACGGAAGGAAAGACGCGCCGGGAAATTGGCCTTGATGACCCCCGTGATCACATTAACCGACGGGCGCTGGGTGGCCACCACCAGGTGAATGCCGATCGCACGGGCCAGCTGGGCGAGACGTGCAATGGGCGTCTCGACCTCCTTACCGGCGGTCATCATGAGGTCAGCGAGTTCGTCGATCACCAACACGATGTACGGAAGGAACCTGTGCCCTTCCTTCGGGTTGAGCTTTCGGGAGACGAACTTCGCATTGTATTCTTTGAGGTTCTTGGCACCGGCATCCTTAAGCATTTCGTACCGGTTCTCCATTTCAATACAGAGCGAGTTGAGCGTGTGCACCACCTTGCGCGTGTCGGTGATGATGGCCTCTTCGCTGTTGGGAAGCTTGGCGAGGTAATGCCGCTCGATCTTGGCGAACAGCGACATCTCAACCTTCTTCGGATCAACCAGCACAAACTTGAGTTGCGAAGGGTGACGCTTATATAGTAATGAAGTGAGCAGTACGTTCAGACCGACCGATTTACCCTGACCCGTCGCGCCGGCAACCAGCAGGTGAGGCATGCGTGTGAGGTCAACGATGAACACCTCGTTCGAGATGGTCTTACCCAATACCACGGGCAATTCCATGTCGCTCTTCTGAAATTTCTCGGTGCTCAGCACCGAGCGGATGCTAACCATCTCGCGGTTCTTATTCGGGACCTCAATACCGATGGTCCCCCTTCCGGGAATGGGCGCTATGATGCGGATGCCCAGCGCGGCCAGGCTCAGCGCGATATCGTCTTCCAGGTTTTTGATTCGGGAAATCTTGATCCCCGCATCAGGCACAATCTCGTATAGCGTGACAGTTGGCCCGATGGTCGCCTTGATGCTCTGGATTCCGATCTTGAAGTTGATGAGCGTTGCGACGATCCGATCCTTGTTCTGGTTTAGCTCTTCTTGCGTTACCTGAACCTTGCTGGGTTCATATTCGCGCAGCAACTCCAGCGGCGGAAACTTATAGCTGCTGAGTTCCAACGTGGGATCATACAGCCCCTGTTCTTCTACAAGCTGTTCAGCAAGCTTTTCTGGTTCTGTTCTTTCTTCGACAGTGAACACGGGGTCGGCAGCAGGCTGCTTCTTAGGTGCCACTGTTTTATCTACCTCGAGATCTATAGTTTGCTCAACCCGAGTTTGCTCAACCCGCGAAGGCTCTTCCGCTGTTGGCTGAACCTTAGGTTCTGGTTCGGGTTCAGGCTCCGGTTCTGCTTCCGGTTCAGCTTGCGGAACGGTGCGTTCGGCTTCCGCCCTCTTCGCTACGATCTCCGGCCAATTGTCGCCCTCATCGGTATAGCCTGACGACTTCGTCTCTTCTTCTACGATAGCATCGTTGCCCATCGGCTTGGGATTGCTGGGCTGAAGAACATTGAGGGCAGTGACGTTGAAGAAGTAAATGACAAAGATGAACAGCGACAGGATGAGAATAAGAAACGTTCCCCAGCCAAACATGCTCTGGAAAACTTCGGCCATCGCATCGCCAAGTCCTCCACCCAGGAACGCCCACTCACCGGGCGCATCGTTGAGCCGCGTCATATAGCCGAGCAACAGGCTCAGCCACAGCGTAGCAAAGAGGCAAAAGGTGAATACAGAGCCGAGACGCACGATGGAGCGGCGGAAGAGTATCTTAAAAGACCACGCAAACAAGAGTGGTGGGATGAAAAATGCAGATACTCCGAACCACCGGAATATAAAGGCATGCGATACAATGGCACCGTAAAGGCCGAGCCAGTTTCTTGCTTCTTTTCCCGACTCAATCAGCTCCATTTCGCCTCCCGCCGTGACGATGCTTTGATCAGCCTTCCCGGTGAACAGGTAGGAGATGAAGGCGGTAAGGAGGAACACAGAGGCCAGGAGCAGGAAAAATCCAAAAGCAAGCTTTAACCTCGGGTCCTTAAAAAATCCGAAACTGAATTTCGCTTTCTTCGCCTTGTCCTTTTTCTCTTTTGAGGTCCTGAAGGTATTT
>Ga0079224_100001929_pt1 | contig 24607 bp, 26 predicted proteins | sample Stecom2015_FD_80414 | JGI IMG/M metagenome (GOLD analysis project Ga0079224, IMG submission 80414) | Agricultural soil microbial communities from Utah to study Nitrogen management - Steer compost 2015 | ecosystem: Environmental > Terrestrial > Soil > Agricultural land | place: USA: Utah... | reverse complement strand
TTGGTAGCAACGGGTGGAATCGAACCACCGACCCCAGCATTATGAGTGCTGTGCTCTAACCGTCTGAGCTACGTTGCCGATGTGGGAGCGCATTATCCAGATATCCTATGGGCCTGTCAACAGCTAAAAGGCCCATAAGTGGCGCCCAATTACACGTTAAACCGGAAATGGATAACGTCGCCGTCCTGGACCACGTACTCTTTGCCTTCCAGGCGCCATTTGCCGGCGTCTTTCGCGCCCTGTTCGCCCTTATAGGTGATGAAGTCGTCGTAGCTGATTACTTCTGCCCGGATAAAGCCCCGCTCAAAGTCGGTGTGGATTACGCCGGCGGCCTGGGGAGCGGTTGCACCTACTTTGACAGTCCAGGCCCGTACTTCTTTCACGCCGGCGGTAAAGTAGGTTTGCAGGCCCAGCAGCTTGTAGCCGGCGCGGATGACCCGATCCAGTCCGGGCTCTTCCATGCCCAGTTCGGCGAGGAACTCGGCTTTTTCGTCTTCATCCAGCTCGGCAATCTCGGCTTCCAGTTTGTTGCAGATGGGAACCACTTCCGCGCCTTCGGCTGCGGCAATTTCCCGCACCTGGTCCAGCAGCGGGTTGTTCTCGAAGCCATCTTCCGCCACGTTGGCGATATACATGGTGGGCTTGATGGTCAGCAGGCACAGTTCCTTGATGACAGCCAGCTCGTCGCTATCCAGATTCAAGGAGCGTACCGGCTTGGCTTCGTTTAGGTGGGGGATCAGCTTCTGGATCACCGCTAATTGCTGCTTGGCCAGCTTGTCGTTGCCCTTGGCGGCGCGCTCGATCCGTTTAAGGGCCTTTTCCACGGTATCCAGGTCGGCCAGGGCCAGTTCCGTGTTGATCACTTCAATATCGGCCGCTGGATTCACCTGGTTGGCTACGTGGATCACATTGTCGTCCTGGAAGCAGCGTACGACGTGGGCAATGGCGTCTGTCTGGCGGATGTTGGCCAGGAATTGGTTGCCCAGGCCTTCACCTTTGGAGGCGCCGGCAACAAGGCCTGCAATATCCACGAACTCCATGGTGGTAGGTAAGACCCGCTGTGGCTTGACGATTTCAGCCAGTTTGTTGAGGCGGGGGTCGGGCATGGGAACCACGCCGGTATTGGGTTCGATGGTGCAAAACGGAAAGTTTTCAGCATCAATACCAGCCTTGGTGAGGGCATTGAAGAGGGTCGATTTGCCCACGTTGGGCAGGCCGACGATACCGCAGTTGAATCCCATGGTGATTACCTATTAAGAAAAGATCATGTAGAGCAAAGTCTGCTGGAAAGCGCCGTATTATAGCGGGCTAAGCGCGGGGCTTCTATCAATTGGCCAGCTCGGCACAAAGCCCTCTGTCCAGGTGACATGTCATGGAGGTTGGATCTTGGATTGCTTCAGGAGTTCTGGGGTTAAGCCTTGAAGGGGTGTAGCTCGTTCATGGCCCGGGCGAGGTCACCATCCATAAGGAGAGGCAGAACCCGGTTACACTCTTCCATCAGGCGGTCGAAGGCCTTGCGCTCACTGATTCCGAACCGTCCCAGGACGTAGTTGACCACTTGGGACTTGTCGCCGGGATGGCCAATGCCCAGTCGCAACCGGTGGAAATCACTGCTTCCCAGATGGGCAATGATATCCCGCAGGCCATTGTGCCCGCCATGTCCGCCGCCTTTCTTGATGCGTGCGGTTCCCGGGGGGATGTCCAGCTCGTCATGGGCAACCAAAATCTGGTGGGGGGCGATTTTATAGAATTGAGCGAGGGCGCCCACAGCTGATCCGCTGCGGTTCATGAAGGTTGTGGGAATCAAAAGGTGCAGGTCGTGCCGGCCGATGGCGATTTTGCCGTAAAGGCCGTGAAACTTGCGCTCGGGGCGAAGTTGGATGCCGGCGCTTCGCGCCAGCATCTCAACCAGTATGGCACCGGAATTGTGACGGGTATCTTCATACTCTTTGCCCGGGTTGCCCAGGCCGACCAGTAATTGGATGGGTTCCGCCACAACGCTGCTCCGTCAGGATTACTCGGCGCTTTCTTCGCCTTCTTCGGTGCTTTCAGCTTCTTCAGAGCTGCCGCTGCCACGGGTCTTGCTGACACCTACAACCGGCAGGTCGTGGTCACCGCCTTGCTGCAGGGCAACCAGGGTCACACCGGCAGGTACTTGCAGGTTGGACAGGTGAATTAGCTGGCCCAGCTCCAGATCGGCAACGTCAACTTCGATGAACTCGGGCAGGTCACGGGGCAGACAGGTGACTTCAACTTCAGTCATGTGGCGCTCGATCATGCCGCCGCCCAGCTTAACGCCTTTACAGTTGTCTTCGTTAACGAAGTGCAGGGGAACGTGGACGTTAATCGGCTGGTCCTGAGAAACGCGCATGAAGTCCGCATGGAGGATGTCGATGCGGAACGGGTGGCGTTGCAGGTCTTTCAGGATGACGGACTCAGTTTCACCATCGATCTTCAGGGTCAGAATGGAGGAGTACAGAGCTTCGTTTTCCAGGGCCTTTTTCAGGTCCTTGGCAATGATGCTCAGCAGTTGGGGCTCTTTGTTGCCACCGTACACAATGGCGGGCACTTTGCTTTCTTCGCGGCGTAGGCGGCGGCTCGCACCTTTCCCCTGTACGCTGCGCTTTTCAGCAACAATTACGATTTCGTTTGACATGTTGTTTTCCTCAAATAGAAGGCAAAAAACGACAACAACCCGCGACCAGGCTGTTGCCGCTTACGAAACGCCGCCTTAAGGGCGGCGCGGGTGCAAAAGCCAGGGCTTTTGCAAATACTTCTATGCTTAGCTCAGAGCGATCCCTTAGCGGAACATCGCGCTGATGGACTCTTCATTGCAGACGCGACGGATCGACTCAGCCAGCAAGCCCGCCAATGAAAGTTGCCGGATTTTAGCACATTTAATGGCATTTTCCTGCAGGGGAATGGTGTCCATAACCACAACTTCGTCCAAGACGGAGTTGGTGATGTTTTCCACCGCAGGGCCAGACAGTACGGGGTGCGTGATATAGGCGATCACACGTTCGGCACCCTGGTCCTTAAGCGCCTGGCCGGCTTTGCACAAAGTGCCGGCGGTATCGACAATGTCGTCGACCAGAATGCAGGTTTTGCCGCTGACATCACCGATGATATGCATGATTTGCGCTTCGTTGGCGCGGGGGCGACGCTTGTCGATGATGGCCAGGTCCGCATCGTCGAGGCGCTTGGCTACAGCCCGTGCGCGAACAACGCCACCAACGTCCGGGGAGACCACGATAAAGTTTTCCAGGCGCAGACGCTCAATATCGTCCAGCATGACTGGAGTTGCATAGGCGTTATCGACTGGAATGTGGAAGAAACCCTGAATTTGGTCGGCGTGGAGGTCAACGGTGAGGAGGCGGTTAATGCCTACGCCGGTCATCATGTCGGCGACGACCTTGGCACTGATGGGAACCCGGGAGGAGCGTGGCCGACGATCTTGGCGGGCATAGCCAAAATAGGGAACCACAGCGGTAATCCGGCTGGCGGAGGCGCGGCGCAGGGCGTCGGCCATCACGAGCAGTTCCATCAGGTTATCGTTTGTGGGGGCGCACGTCGGCTGCATGATGAAGACATCGCGGCCACGTACATTTTCATTGATTTCGACGGAAATTTCCCCGTCGCTGAATTTTCCGACGGTCGCATCGCCTAGAGGGATATGAAGGATATCCGCAACTTTTCGGGCCAGCTCGGGATTTGCATTCCCGGTAAATACCATCAACTTCGACACGGTCACTACCTGCTGGAGCTTATGCATGTTGGCTTGGAGAACGGGTAAGAAAGTGGCTGGGGTGGAAGGATTCGAACCTCCGAATGGCGGGATCAAAACCCGCTGCCTTACCGCTTGGCGACACCCCAGTGACGTGTACAGGGCTATTGCAGCTCTGTTTGAGTTTGCCGTTGTAGGAGCTCATGGGCCGGTGATCGGTTGACTCCTCTTGCGACAAACCCTTTAAAGTTTGCCGGTAACAGGGAGAAGACATATCGGCATTCTTCTTCAGTGGTGAAGCTTGCAAAAATGCAGGCCCCTGTTCCAGTTAATCGTGCATTGCCATATTGGCTGAGCCAACCAAGTGCTTCCTTCACTTTCGGGTAGTGCTCTGAAACGATTGGCTGGCAGTCGTTTCGTAGTTGCTTCAGTTGTCCCTCAAGAGCGGGCGCTATTCTGATTCTTGGCGTGTCTCTTGTCAACCCTTTATTTGAAAATATTTCTTTTGTACTGATTTGGCAGTCCGGTGCGACGACCAAATACCAGTATGAAGATAATTCTATCGGAGTCAAACGCTCGCCTATACCTTCGGCCCAGGCAGTCCGGCCGCGCACAAAAACGGGCACGTCGGCTCCCAGGCGCACGCCGATGGCTGCCAGTTCGTCCAGACTCAGGTTCAGGCGCCAGAGATGGTTCAGTGCCAGCAAGGTGGTGGCGGCGTCGGAGCTGCCACCACCAATGCCGCCCCCCATGGGCAGGCGCTTATCCAGGAGAATGCTGGCCCCCTGGCGGCAGCCGGTTTCTTGTTGAAGCAAACGGGCGGCGCGCACAACCAGGTTGGACTCAGGCGGAATGCCCGAAAACTGAGGGGTTAACTCAATCTCTGGGCCCGGACGCGCCAGGAAGCTGAGCTCGTCGCCATAATCCAGCAGCTGGAACAGGGTTTGGAGCTCGTGGTAACCGTCGGCCCGTTGGCCGGTGATATGGAGGAACAGGTTCAGTTTGGCCGGGGCCGGTAAGGTAAGAGGCTCGGACATCATTAAAGTGGATTCTTCAGATCCCAGTTGGAAATGATAAAAGTTAGCCGGACCTTGTCGCGGCGCAGGACGATTTTACGTGGCAGGGCATAGGGAATGGTAGGGTGATAGCTTTCGTAGACAATGTCCCAGCCCGCCTGCTGCAGTTGATAGAGATTGCCATTCTGGTCGAACAGCATGTCCTGGAAAGGCCCCGGGGCAGGGATGCCTTTGACCCAATACAGGAGGTGGCGAATGGGCAGGCTCCAGCCCACCTGTTGCCGGATCAGGCCTTCCGGGTCTTCCGAATACACCGGCTGCTCGCCTGAGCGGGTGAACCAGATGCCTTCGGGGGTGCCTTGGATGGCGGTGGCGCCAAGGCCGAAGACTGGGGAGGACAGGTTGATATCGAAACGCAAGTCTTGTTGTACCCATTGGTTGATCACCGCGCTGTCGCTTCGGTTGTCTTGGCGCACGCCGAGCTTGCCGGACACTTGCCAATGGGTGACTTCCCGCAGGGCCAGTTGTTGCTGGGTCCATTCGGGCGGGGCTTCCGCCTGGGTTTGGACTGGTGGCGCGGCACAGCCGGCGAGCAGGAGCAAGCAGAGCAGGGCAAGGGCTCCCAGCCCCTGCAGGCTGCGTTCAACGGGAAAGGGCCAAGTCCGGGTGGTTTGGCAGTTATTCGCTTGCATTGCTCGTTTGTGCTCCTAGCCGGCTCATGGTTCCTGTGATCAAGGGGTTGTCTGGGTTCTCCGACAGGCTTTTCAGCCAAATGCTCATGGCTTCGTCCCGCTGACCGGAAACCCACAGCACTTCACCCAAGTGAGAAGCGATTTCGGGGTCGGCAAAGCGTTCATAGGCCAGGCGCAGCCAGTCGAGGGCCTTGTCCAGATTGCCGAGCCGGTATTCCACCCAGCCCATGCTGTCCATAATGGCGGGGTTGTCCGGCTTGAGGGCCAGCGCCTTTTCAATAAGGGTATAGGCTTCCTGATAGCGGTTGGTGCGGTCCGCCAGAATGTAGCCCAGGGCATTGAGGGCGATAGCATTGTCCGGCTCTTTGTCCAGGATCTTGCGCAGATCCTGCTCCATGCTGGCAATATCGTTCAGCTTGTCGTAGATCGAGGCGCGGATGTAGAGCAGTTGGGAGTCGTCGGGTTGCTTCACCAAGGCGTCGTTGGCCGCATTCAGGGCGGCTTCGTACTCTTCGAGCTCCATCAGCAGGTTGATTTGGAGTAGCTGGATCTGCGGGGCCTGATCCGGGAATCTGTCCTGGGCTCGCTCAAACAGGTTGAGCGCCTCGGACAGTCGGTCATTGGTCGCCAATAGATAGGCGGAGCGCCCCAGTGCTGTGAAAAAGTGGGTGCCACTGCGGATTTGCTGGTAATGCTTCAGGGCTTCGTCAGTCTTCTGTTCCTGGTCAGCCAGGCGGGCAAGGTAGAAGTGGGCCTCGTCTGTGTGCTGGCGTTCCTTCAGGAGTTCCTGGAGCTGCTGGCGGGCCAGGTCGGTTTGTTTGTTTTCGAGGGCCACCAGGGCATAGGATAGTTTCAGGCCCGGCGTATCCGGGAAACGTTCCATCAGGGAGCGAAACTCTTCCTGGGCCAGGTCCAGTTCCTGTTTGTCGATCAGCAGTCGGGCATAGGTGGTTCCCAGCTGGTGATTGTCCGGGTGTTGGCGGCTGACTTTCTTCAAGTAGGCAAGCGCAGCGTCCAATCCCTCTACCTGATGGACCAGGCGGGCTCGCATTAAAAGTGCCGGTTGGTGCTCGGGATCTTCCTTGAGTAGCTGGTCGAGCGTGGCCAGGGCCTCGGCATGGCGCTCATTGAGTTCTTGCAGAATGGCGTGCCCGAAAGTGATTTCCAGGTTGTCCGGGTAGCGGGCGCGCAAGTCGCCATAGAGGGTCAGGAGTTGCTCCCGGTCTTCTTCAGACAGGTTCTTGGCATGCAGGGCTAGATTGTCAAAGTTGGTGCTGCCTTCCAGGTTGAGCAGTTGCTCCATATGTGCCACGGCGCCTTCGTAATCCCGATTACGAATGAGGGCGATGGAGGCAAGGTGGTGAGGCTCTGATGCGCTGGGATCCAGTTCGCTCCAAAGCTCGGCCATCTCCAGCAGCTCTTGTTCCTTTTTCAGGAACTGGCTGATCCGCAAGGCGCGGATTACCACGCCCAGGTCCCGGCTGCGCTTGGCTTCGCTGACATAGTTTTGCAGGGCCAGGTCGAATTGGTTGCGCTGGCCGGCGATTTCAGCCGATAAAAGGGTATAGAGGGAATCTCTGGTAAACTCTCCGGGTATGGCTGGTTCGGAGGGGGTAGAGAGAGCCTGCAAATCCTCCTCTGAAACCGGAAGCAGGGTCTCCGCCGGAGAAATCGTTCCGGGCGTTGAGATGTCCTGGCGTTGTAGGCTGCTGCACGCGCTCAGGGTGATGGAAACCGCCAAGGCAGTTAACGGCAAAACGATTTTTCGCATAATAATTAACACAATCCCGACAAGGTTTTGCGGTTTAGAGAGCCTGGTTTGTTAGGGCTTGGGCCGCTGGTCCCTCTGGGCTGCCAATCCCTAACAGAAGAGGCTTCAGGCTCAGGCAAGCATAAACCGTTACGCTGTATTGGTAAAAGGGCTGGTTCTAAAAATGAATAGATCACGCAAAATGACGAAAGTTGCAGGAACCGGATCTGCTAAGTGCGCGAGACGTGACCTGGTAGCCGTATAGCTTTTTGCTAATGGATGGATGTTCGGGCTGCTTGAAGCGCTGGGCTGTGGCAAAATGGTTGCTTTTGGCCGGGCCGAGTGTCGAATGCTAGGCTTTTGCGTATTTTTCAGCCCTGTCCGGACTATTAATATACGATTCCCGCCCAGCCGGGGCTCCTGCGGGAGCCAGGCAGATTGGGCGCAAATGTGTAAGGTTGTATGACGCTTCTGACTCTGGGTATCAATCACAAGACTGCTCCGGTGGCTATACGGGAGCGGGTGGCGTTTGCGCCGGAGGATCTCAAGGAGGCACTGCGCCAGGTTTGCTCGGCGTCGCAATTGCAGGAAGCAGCCATTCTTTCCACCTGTAACCGTACGGAAGTTTATTGTTCGGCGGAGTCGAGTGACGCACGCCGAATTCTCGCCTGGATGAGTGAATACCACGGGCTCAATCTGGCGGAGCTGGAAGCCTGCAGCTACATGTATCGGGATGAGGCGGCGGTTCGCCATATCATGCGGGTGGCCAGTGGCCTGGATTCCATGGTTCTGGGGGAGCCCCAAATCCTCGGGCAGTTAAAAACGGCTTATGCCGTAGCTCAGGACGCTGGTTGTGTCGGCGGTTTCCTGGATCGTCTGTTCCAGCGCACTTTTTCCGTAGCCAAGCGGGTTCGTACCGAAACCCGGATTGGCGAAAACCCGGTGTCGGTGGCCTACGCCGCGGTGCATCTGGCCCAGCGCATTTTCTCCGATTTGCATGACACCCGTGCCTTGCTAGTGGGCGCCGGCGAAACCATCGAGCTGGTTGCCCGGCACCTGAAGGAGGCGGGCGTGCGGCAGATGACTGTGGCTAACCGAACCCTGACCCGTGCCCAGGCGGTGGCAGCGGAGTTCGGCGGCCGGGCTATTCCGCTGACGGACATCCCCAAAGCCCTCGAGGAGGTGGATATCCTGATCGCCTCGACCGCCAGCCAATTGCCCGTCTTGGGTAAGGGAGCCGTGGAGCGAGCGATGAAGGTGCGCAAGCATCGCCCCATCTTCATGGTGGATTTGGCGGTGCCACGGGATATTGAGGAAGAAGTGGCGGATCTGGCCGATGTTTTTCTTTATTCGGTAGATGACTTGCAGCAGGTCATCGAAGAGAATATCCGCTCCAGGCAAGGGGCTGCGGAAGAAGCCGAACATTTGATTGAAGCGGGTGCTGCCGAATTCATGCATCACCTGCGGTCTTTGAATGCGGTTTCAGTGCTGCGCCAGTTCCGTGAGCAGGCGGAAGCGACCCGGGATCAGGAGGTGGCAAAGGCATTGAAGGCCCTGGAGCGGGGTAACTCCCCCGAGCAGGTGCTGCAGGCCATGGCGCGCGCCCTGACCAACAAGTTCCTGCACCATCCCAGTGTCCAGGTGCGTAAGGCCAGTGCCGAAGGACGCCTGGAAGTGAGCGATTGGCTGCGGGAGCTGCATCAGTTGCCGCCAGAAGACGCCGGGATTTCCTTAATGAAGTCGGAGAAGTTACCGCCGGCAGAATCATCATCCGACGATACTGTTTGAACCCATGAAAGAATCCATTTATCTCAAGCTAGAACACCTCTGTGAGCGCTTTGAAGAAGTGCGGGCTCTGTTGAGCGATGCAAGTGTCATTGCTGACCAGGATAAGTTCCGGGCCCTGTCGCGGGAGTATGCGGAACTGGAGCCGGTAGCGGAGAACTTTGACAGCTATCGTAAGCTCACAGCAGACCTGGAGTCGGCGCGGGCCATGCTGAAAGAGGGTGACCCGGAGCTGCGGGAGATGGCGCAGGAAGAAGTCCAGTCCCTGCAGGAGCAGATTGAGCAGAAGGAACTGGTGCTGCAGAAGTTGCTGTTGCCAAAAGATCCCAACGATGGTCGTAACGTGTTTCTGGAAATCCGGGCCGGAACCGGGGGAGACGAGGCGGCGATCTTCGCCGGTGACCTGTTCCGGATGTATTCGCGCTATGCGGAGCTGAAGCGCTGGCAGATCGAGATCATCAGCGAGAGCGAAGGCGAGCATGGTGGCTACAAAGAGCTGATCACCCGGGTGAGCGGCAAGGATGTCTATGCCCATCTCAAGTTTGAATCCGGAGCCCATCGGGTGCAGCGGGTTCCCGAAACTGAATCCCAGGGACGTATCCATACGTCGGCCTGTACCGTGGCGGTTATGCCAGAGGCCGATGAAGTGGAAGCCGTGGATATCAATCCAGCAGATCTGCGCGTCGATACCTTCCGTGCTTCCGGGGCTGGTGGTCAGCACGTGAACAAGACCGAGTCCGCCATCCGGATTACCCATCTTCCCACCGGGATTGTCGTGGAGTGTCAGGATGAACGCTCCCAGCACAAGAACCGCGCCAAGGCCATGTCCCTGTTGGCCGCCAGGCTGCTGTCTTCCGCTCAGGAAAGCCAGCAGAAAGAGCAGGCCAGCACCCGTAAAAGCCTGGTGGGCAGTGGTGACCGCTCCGAGCGGATTCGCACCTATAACTTCCCGCAGGGGCGAATTACAGACCATCGCATCAACCTGACCCTGTACAAGCTGGATGAAGTCATGGAGGGCGATCTCGACCCGGTGATCCAGCCATTGCTTCACGAATACCAAGCCGAACAGCTCGCCAACCTCACCGATGCCTAAGGCGACTCGGCATGACCATTTTCGAAGCCCTTCAGCACGCTATGGCGCGCCTTCCCGGCGAGTCTCCCAAACTGGATGCCGAAGTGCTGCTGGGCTTCGTTTTGGGGCAGTCCCGAACCTATCTTTATACCTGGCCAGAGCGTGAACTGACCGCTTCCCAGCAGAGCCAGTTAAATGAACTGGTGATGCAGCGTGCCCAGGGGGTGCCCGTGGCCTATCTCGTAGGGAAACGGGAGTTCTGGTCACTGCCATTGCAGGTGAATGAACATACCCTGATTCCCCGTCCGGAAACGGAGTTGCTCGTGGAGCAGGCCCTGGAGCGTTTACCCCAGGCCGGACGTGTGCTGGACCTGGGAACCGGAACCGGAGCCATTGCCTTGGCGCTGGCCTCCGAGCGGCCGGATGCGGAAGTCTGGGCGGTGGATGCGTCCCAGGAGGCCTTGCAAGTGGCCCGGGCCAATACCGACCAGTTAGAGCTTTCAGTACGCTTGATCCATAGTGACTGGTTTGCCGAATTGGGCGGCCAGCAGTTTCATCTGATTGTCAGTAACCCTCCCTATATTGCCGAGGCTGATCCCCATTTGGAGCAGGGGGATGTGCGTTTTGAACCCCTGAGTGCTCTGGCAAGCGGTGCCGATGGCCTGGCGGATATCCGCCGGATTATTGGTCAGGCGCCTGGGCATCTGCACCCCGGTGGCTGGTTGCTATTCGAGCATGGCTATGACCAGGGGAATGCGGTTCGGGAGCTCTTGCGCGGCGCTGGTTTCTCCGCTGTGGAGACGGTGCAAGACTATGGGGGGCGTGATCGGGTCACCTTGGGGCAATGGGGAACACATGGCTAATCGAGAGTTTACCGATGACGAGCTGTTACGTTACAGCCGCCAGATTATGCTGCCGCAATTTGACGTGGCCGGACAACAGCGGCTGGCTGCCGCTCGAGTGCTGATTGTCGGCCTGGGTGGACTGGGCAGCCCGGTTGCCCTGTACCTGGCAGGAGCAGGGGTTGGTGAATTGGTGCTGGCCGACTTTGACCAGGTAGAGCTGACCAACCTGCATCGCCAGATTGCCCATACCATGGCGGATTTGGGCAAGCTCAAGGTGGAGTCTGCCCGGGAGTCCATTGGGGCGATCAACCCCTTGGTGCAGGTGCGCACCATCAGCGAACCCCTTCAGGATGAGCTTCTGGTGGAACAGGTGGGGCTGGTGGATGTAGTCGTGGACTGCACTGACAACTTTGCCACCCGCTTCGCTTTGAACAGCGCCTGTGTCGCAGCCGGCAAGCCGCTGATCTCCGGTGCGGCAATCCGCATGGAAGGGCAGATCAGTGTCTTCGATACCCGCCAGCCGCAAAATCCTTGTTATCAATGCCTCTATGCCCATGTGGATGAGGAGCAGCTCACCTGTTCAGAGGCGGGCGTTATGGCTCCGCTGGTGGGCATCGTCGGTTCCGTGCAGGCCATGGAAACCATTAAGGTGCTGACCGGGCTTGGTGAGCCTTTGGCGGGGCGCTTGTTGTTGCTGGATGGGATGTCCCTGTCCTGGCGTGAATTCAGGATCAAGCGCGACCCTCAGTGTAGCGTCTGTGGAGAGCGGACTGCCCATCAGTAAGGAGATGCGATGAGTCATCCTGAAGAAAATGAACGGCAAACGTTGGCGGACAAGGTGTCGGTGGCGAGTTCCGGACAAAGCAGTTCTGGAAAAAATATCGTGTTGCCGGACAACAAGCTGCTGGTGGGCTGGCGTGAATGGGTCGCCCTACCGGAGCTGGGGATCGAGCGGATTAAGGCCAAGGTGGATACCGGCGCCCGTACCTCGGCACTGCATGCGTTCGAGGTCGACCCTTACCAGACCAAGGCTGGCCTGCGGGTGCGGTTTTTGATGCACCCCCTGCAGAATGACCAGGATACCGTGGTGGAGTGTGATGCGGCGGTGGTCGATGAGCGTATGGTGACCGACTCGGGTGGCCACCGGGAAAAGCGGTTAGTGATTGAGACGATGCTGCGCATTGCCCACATGGCCTGGCCTATTGAAATGACCCTGACCAACCGCGACACAATGAAGTTTCGGATGCTGCTGGGGCGCACTGCTATGCGTCGGCGCATCCTGGTGAATCCATCGGTTTCGTATCGCACGGAGCTGGAGCAAGCATGATCCCTGATAGGTCTTTAGTATGAAAATCGCCATTATGTCGCGTAATCCCCGGCTGTATTCAACCCGACGCCTGGTGGAGGAAGGTGAGAAGCGCGGCCACGAGATGCGGGTCATCGACACCTTGCGCTGTTATATGAACATCGCTTCCAGCAATCCGTCCATCCACTATAAGGGGGAGGCGCTGACAGGGTTTGATGCCGTCATTCCCCGGATTGGTGCCTCTATCACTTTCTATGGCACAGCAGTGTTGCGCCAGTTTGAGATGATGGGGGTCTTTCCCCTGAACGAGTCGGTCGCCATTACCCGTGCCCGGGATAAGCTGCGCTCCTTGCAACTGCTGTCCCGGAAGGGAATCGGCTTGCCGGTGACCGGCTTTGCCAGTGCTCCGGATGACGTGCCGGACCTGATCGACATGGTGGGGGGCGCTCCCCTGGTGATCAAGCTGTTGGAAGGCACCCAGGGAATTGGTGTGGTCTTGGCGGAAACCCGGAAGGCGGCGGAAAGTGTGATTGAAGCCTTCATGGGGCTGGATGCGGACATTATGGTGCAGGAATTCGTCAAGGAAGCGGGTGGCGCGGATATCCGCTGTTTTGTGGTGGGCGACAAGGTGATTGCCGCCATGAAGCGTCAGGCCAAGGACGGGGAGTTCCGCTCCAACCTGCATCGGGGTGGTACGGCCAGCCTGGTGCGCATTACACCGGCTGAACGTAAGACGGCGGTGGATGCGGCCAAGGCCATGGGGCTTAACGTGGCCGGGGTGGACATTCTGCGTTCTGCCCGGGGGCCTCTGGTGATGGAGGTCAATTCCTCGCCAGGCTTGAACGGAATTGAGAGCGCAACCGGCAAAAATGTGGCGGGTATGATTATCGAGTTTATCGAAAAGAATGCGGCTCCCTCCCGCACTCGGACTCGTGGCCGGGGCTAAGACCAAGGGGCAACCCCATGAAAGCCAAACCCTCGTCTCGCGCTCCTATCGTTATCAATGGCGTTTCCATCGCTCCGGGGGAACGCCAGTCCCTGGAGATCCGGGTCGCCCAGCTCTATACCCAAACGCCCCTGTCGATTCCGGTGCAGGTTCTGCATGGGCGCAGGGAGGGGCCGGTCCTGTTGGTGTGCGCCGCCATTCATGGCGATGAGTTGAATGGTGTTGAAATCATCCGGCGCCTGTTGTCCATGTCGTCCATTCGCAGGCTGCGCGGGACTTTGATTGCCGTTCCCATTGTCAACGTATTCGGCTTTATCCAGCAGACCCGTTATTTGCCGGACCGGCGGGACCTTAACCGCTGCTTTCCCGGCAGCGAGAAAGGCTCGCTGGGAGCCCGGATGGCGCACCTGTTCAAGAAGGAAATTATTGATAAGGTCAGCCATATCATCGACCTGCATACCGGGGCCATCCATCGCTCCAACCTGCCTCAGGTGCGGGCTTGCCTGGATCATCCGGTCACCGAGCAGATGGCCCGGGCCTTTGGAGTGCCGGTAATCCTGAACGCGGCCCTGCGGGACGGTTCCCTACGCAGCATCGCCGAGGCCGCGGAAATTCCGGTCATCACCTATGAGGCGGGTGAGGCGTTGAGGTTTGATGAGCTTTCCATCCAGGCTGGCGTCCGAGGTGTGATGTCGGTGATGCGGGAGCTGGGCATGTTATCGAAGACCCGCCGCTTGCATCGGGAGCATGTGCCGGTTATCGCCAAGACGTCCAGCTGGGTGAGGGCCGAGGTGGATGGCGTTATGCGTCCTTTGGTGGCCTTGGGCAGCCGCGTTCGCAAGGGGGATCATCTGGCAATTATCAGCGATCCGTTTGGCATGCGGGAGCAGCCTGTGACCAGCCCCTATAACGGGATTGTGATTGGTCGGGTCAATATTCCCCTGGTGAACGAGGGTGAGGCCCTGTTTCATATTGCGCGCTTCCAGGAAATTGAGGAAGCGGAGAAGGGCGTGCAGAAATTTACCGCTGGCATGCTGCAAGACCCGGATGGGGAACTGAACTCCTTTGACTGAGCAGTAACGGGCACTGATGGTACCGCTCCGGCTCCTGCTTTTTTTGATGGGGCGGCCGTGTTTTGGTGTGCAGGCCGAAGCTGGCAGCGAAGATAACGCCCAGGCACTGAAAATAGCACCCGGGCCGTTTAGCCGCTTACAGGTTAGCCTCTGCAAATTCCGCCAATGCAGAACGGGGCACCCCTTTCAGGTGGAGCCGGCCGCCATGGCGAAAGCCCCGGAAGCGTTGGGTCAGGTAGGTCAAACCTGAGCTGGGGGCGCTCAGGTAGGGGGTGTCGATCTGGGCCAGGTTACCCAGGCAGATCACCTTGCTGCCATTACCGGCGCGGGTAATGATGGTTTTGATTTGGTGGGGTGTCAGGTTCTGGCTCTCGTCAATCAGGATCAGGCTGTGCTGGAAGCTGCGACCGCGAATATAGTTGAGGGATTTGAACTGGAGCGGCACCCGCTGCAGGATATAGTCCACACTGGAATGCATGTTCTCGTCATCTTCATGCAACGCCTCCAGGTTGTCGGTAATGGCTCCCAGCCAGGGCTCCATTTTTTCCGCCTCGGTGCCCGGCAAAAAGCCAATGTCCTCATCCAGGCCCTGGGTGCTGCGGGTGGCGATAATGCGTTTGTAGCGCTTGCTGGCAACCGTCATCTCGATGGCGGCGGCAAGAGCGAGGATGGTTTTGCCTGAGCCGGCGGCACCGGACAGGTTCACCAGGTGAATGTCCGGATCCAGCAACAGGTGCAGGGCCAGCGCTTGATAGATATCCCGTGGCACCAGGCCCCAGGCCTGCTGGGACATCAGGTTTTCATAGCTCAAATCTTCCAGTACCAGCCGGTCTGGCTCTGCTTCCACAACCCGTCCGATAAAGCCCTGTTGATCCAGAATGAAGTCGTTCAGGTCCAGGCCCGCCAGTTCATCAATCCGTAGCAGTACATGCTCGGTGACGCCTTCCCGCTGGATGGTTTCCACCTTGTCGATGCGATCCCAGAATGAGCCCGGAAATTCCACATAACCCTTGGGCAGCAGGTCAATGTCATCCACCAGCTGGTCGGTATGGTAATCCTGGGCTTCCACGCCGCAGGCCCGGGCCTTCAGGCGCATGTTGATGTCTTTGCTCACCAGGATGATCTGGCGCTCCTTGTGCAGGCTCTGCAGGTTGGCCAGGGCGTTGATAATCCGGTTGTCGTTCATGTTATCCGGCAGGTGTGGGGGGACAATGGCCCGATCCGGATTCATCAAAATGGAAATGGTGCCCCGGTGTGCGCCCAGCGTTTCGCGGTAGATGGGAACGCCTGCCTCTATTTCCTTGGGGGTGGCGTCTCCCAGGAGCTGGTCGATCAGGCGGATGGCCTGGCGGCAATCTGCAGCGATGGCCTGTTTACCGACTTTGAGCTTGTCGAGTTCCTCCAGAACCGTCATCGGGATGATGACCTGGTGCTCTTCAAAGTTCAGGACGGCGTTAGGATCATGGATGAGGACGTTGGTATCGAGGACGTAGGTTTTTAGCTCGGGCTGGTGAGGCTTTCTGCTCATGGTACCTCTATCGTGTTGTTGCGGGCTGTTGAGTATGCGGCGTTGGGCGCAGATTCCTGTACACCTGGGTGTACTCCCTATGTTTCATCATAGTTATGCTTGATGATTATGGAAAACTCTTTGTGACAATTGTGTGTCACTGCTAACAGGGGAGATGGTTCCAGACAGGCTGGCGCGACTGCACCTTGCGGGGAGGGGCCGGAGTTCGGCGGGTCAGGAGTCGGTTTCGGGCAGGTCAGCGATAACCTTCAGCATGTCGTAGCCGGTGATGATGCCTATCACCTTGTCGGCCCGCTTGACGAAGATCCGGTGCAAGTGTTCCTTCATCATCAGCCGGGCGATTTCCTGGATCGGGGTCTCTTCCTGCACGGCAAAGACGATGGGTGTCATGATATCCCGTACTTCCACGGGGACTTTCTGCATTTCTTCGAAAATGAACTGGCGCAGGCGGCGGGCTTCCTGAAGCTCCTCCGGTGTCATGCGCCGTTCGTAGTCCTGGGTCACGGTGTTGAGGTGGAAGTCGGCAATGTCGGACAGGGTTGCGATGCCGACGATTTCACCCCGGTCGTTAACCACCGGGCTGCCGGAGATGCTGTTGGTGGCCAGGAAGCGGGCAAACTGTTGCATGGTCCAGGAGGCGGGCACGGACTTTACGTGGGGAGTCATGATATCGCGAGCGAGGACCGGCATGATATTACTTCCTGAAACCAGAGGGCCTTGGGGTATTTTACTTGCCCCAAGGCCCGGTTTGAACCTGAAACCTGGCTATTTTGCTGATTTTACGCCGATGATTTGATTTTCTTCGTCGTAGAGGATTTCCGCATTACTGTATTTTTCGGAATTGGCCACCTTTTCAAGGCTTTTCATGGACTTGATGGGGATATCCACAATCAGGGCATTGACCAGCCAACTAGGAATGGAGCCACCGGGCTCGGTGTGCTGCAGCCAGATCATTTCGGTTTTATCTTCCCCCTGGGGACGGAAGAAGTAGTGGGTTTCCGCCACCGTCACCCGCACGTATTTGGGGTCTTTGGGCCGCTTGTCGGCGACGGCGTACATGGACATGGAGAACTCGCCGGTTTCCGCATTATTGGAGGTATTGATTTCCAGGACGTAGTCCCGGTCCTGGACCGGCCAGGGCAGGTCGTTTACGGAATAGGCGTAGCGTTTGCGAAAGCTCTCTTCATCGAATCCCCAGGACTCGACACAGCCGTGGACCCACTCGACGCAGGAATGGGGGTTGGCCATAACGGCCATGATATTGGTGATTGGGCTGTTGAGGAGGGCAACAGCCTTAAAGGCCTGGAAGTTCGAGTCGTTGTGTTTTTTGGTGTAGATCTTGATGTTGTCGCGTTCGGCATGCAGCTTCCAGTCACTAGACTCCAGCGGAATTTCTGCGTGGGCGAGGGGGGCAACCAGAAGGAGAAGCCCCAGTCCAACCTTGGCAAACATTGCCATCCGAAAGCGCTGTGAAACAAAAGGCAAAAAAGAAATGGTCATAATGATGGAGGTGTTATCACTATTTTGATTATTGGATGAGCGTCACGGGAGACGATCAATTCTTCCCTGAGGGGTGAGGTAATTCTTCCCTAGCGGGCTGGGTATAGTAGCATGGGATATTGGTACAAAAATGATAAGAGATCCTATTTTCGGAGAAAACACCCGTGGATAAACAGGAACCTATCCTGACCGACTTGATCAATGCCCGGGGAGAACCGGCGTTCGGGGTGATGACCAGTCCGGTCGGGCGGGTTAACTACATGGATTATGACCTGCGCTCCCCCATGGATCGGCCGCGCAGCCGACTCAGCCGTTTCCTGGGTTTCAACCAGTTCCAGTTTGCATCCCTCTGTGGCCCGGACTTTATCGCTGGTGTGGCTGTTGTAGACCTGCGGCTGGTAGGTAATGGCTTTGCCTATGTATTCGATTTCAAAACCCGCGAACTGAAAGAGTTCAGCTGCCTGACGCCGGCCGCGCTGGGGACTTTCCTTCCGGTTACGCCCGACGACGGGGTCAGTTATTGTCGCTGGCGAGGGGCCAGGCTGGAGGTGGATGCGCACTCTGTGCAGCGCGGTCGGGATGTACGGGTCAAAGTTACCCGTTGCTTGGAAGTGGCAGGGCAAATGCGTGAGCCCTCCCGGTTCCAGCCCCTGAGGGTCTGCTCCCGGGCTGGCTACAATGGCTGGGTTTACACCCAAAAGGCGGCCGGCCTCCCGGTGACTGGCGAGGTCCTAACGCCGGGACACCGCTATGTACTGGATGAAAACTGCCGGGCAGGCTATGACTGGAGTTGCGGTTTCATGCGCCGGGAAACCGCTTGGAACTGGGCCAGTATTTCAGCCTGCCTGCCGGATGGCCGCTCCCTTGGATTGAACCTGGCAGCCGGTGTCAACGAAACTGGGGTGACCGAAAATGCCCTGTGGTTGGATCACCGATTGCTGAAGCTGGATCTGGCGGTGTTTCGCTATAACCGCTACCAGCCCGACCAGCCCTGGCAGATCGAAACCTCCGACAAGCGGGTCAAGTTGGAGTTCCAACCCTTGGGCCATCGGGTAGAAAAGATTAATGCCTGGTTGTTGGCTTCGAACTTTCGACAGTTCTTTGGCTACTACAGCGGCGAAGTCCGTACGGCCTTGGGGGAAGTGATTCGGCTGGATCAGGTGCCGGGACTGGCGGAAGACCACTATGCCAAATGGTAATTGGGGGCCAAATGGTGAGTGGGGGGCAAATGGTAATTGGGCCAATGCTAAGCGCGGTATTGAGGCGCCGGTTATAGATTGATGGCTGGCAGTAGCTGAACGCTGGCGGGAGGGCCGTTGCAGGCGGGCACTACAAGAATCTTGCCGTGCCCGCCATGCGGACCGATTAATCCGGCAGGGTGACGTTCAGTTCCAGAACTGAACAGGAGTCGGACTTGTCCAGTTGAACCTGAACCATGTCCTTGTCGATCTTGACGTATTTGCTGATGACTTCGATCAGTTCCTGTTGCAGCTGGGGCAAGTAATCGGGTTGATTACGCCGGCCCCGCTCATGGGCAACGATAATCTGAAGCCGCTCCTTGGCCACAGAGGCCGTATCCGGTTTTTTGTTCCGGAAGTAATCCCACAGGCTCATGTATTCCCCCTGAACATTCTCTTAAGGAAGCCCTTCTTGGGCGCCTCAATGAAGCGTTGCTCCACGGTTTCGCCCAACAAGCGGGCGACGGCGTCGGCGTATGCCTGGCCGGCATCGCTTTTGTCGTCATGAATGACAGGGATACCCTGGTTGGAGGCCGTGAGAACCGCCTTCGACTCAGGGATAACACCCAGCAGCTCGATCGACAGGATTTCCTGCACGTCCTGCACACCGAGCATTTCACCCTTGGCAACCCGCTCCGGGTTATAACGGGTGAGCAGCAGGTGCTCCTTGATGGGCTCTTGTTCCAGTTCAGAGCGGCGGGATTTGCTTTGCAAAATGCCCAGGATACGGTCTGAGTCCCGTACGGAGGAAACTTCCGGGTTGGTGACGACGATCGCTTCGTCGGCGAAGTACATGGCCATGAAAGCGCCATGCTCAATGCCCGCCGGAGAGTCACAGATAATATAGTCCACCCGCTCGGACAGCTCGTTGAGTACCCGCTCTACGCCTTCTTTGGTCAGGGCGTCTTTGTCACGGGTTTGGGAGGCCGGCAGGATCCAGAGGTTATCGCAATGCTTATCCTTGATCAGGGCCTGGGTCAGGTTGGCTTCCTGATTGATCACATTGACGAAATCATAAACGACGCGGCGCTCGCAGTTCATGATCAGGTCCAGGTTGCGCAGGCCCACGTCAAAGTCGATGACGGCAGTTTTGTGGCCACGCAAGGCAAGACCTGTGGCTATGGACGCACTGGTCGTGGTCTTTCCGACTCCGCCTTTACCGGAGGTCACCGTGATGATTCTGGCCAAGGTTGAATACCTTCTTTATTTGTTTGGGAATAGCGGGGGAATGTTTCCCCTCGTCTAGGTTACCGCGAAGCCCACTGGATGGGCGCGTTGACAATAGCTTCTGAAGTACAGGTTAAGACGTTCTCAGATAGGCTCAAGGACCAAGCGGTCTTCGCGCAACATTATCTGTACGGACTTACGCCATTCACTGCCATTCTGCAAATCCTCGCTGATTTTATACTGTCCAGCGATGGATACAAGCTCGGCTTCCAGACTTCGGCAGAATATTCTGGCCTCAGTATTTCCTAACACGCCAGCCAAGGCCCTTCCGCGCAATGGCCCATAAACATGGATGTGCCCATCGGCGAGCAGTTCGGCGCCGGCACTGACCGGGGCGGTGACAATCAGGTCTGCGCCGGCGGCATAAATCTGCTGCCCGGAGCGGACCGGATGGTCAATCAGCTTGGTAAGGCGGGCCGGTGCCGGTTCGGGGGCGGCAGGGGCCTCGACCTTGGGGGCCGGTTCCAGGGCAGGCTCCGCACCACTATGAGGCTTGTTAGCGGGAAGCACCAGAAGACCCACGCCCCGCGCCGCGGTTTGGTGAACCAGGTTGCCGCCCCGGATTGCAATCGGCTTGATTCCCTGACGCTGGCAAATGTCCAGTAGCTGCGCAAAATCAATTTCCAGGTCGGGATCGGCTAGTCGTTCCAGGCTCAGTACCAGCGGGCTTTCCCGGAAAAACATGGAGGCTTGCTGAGCTTTTTCTTCGAGTTCCCGTTCGAAGCGGCCTGGTTCGAAGTTGGTCAGTTCAAGATGGGTCAGCGGCGCGAAGGTTGCCCGTACGCGAAACGTAGATTGGTCGGATGCAGAATTCTGGGCCTGGGTCATGAGTCCTGGCTCATCCTTATAGATAGAGATAATGGCATGGAAATAAGAACCTGTTCCATCAGGTAGCTGCTTGATCGCTATGGGGACGGGAAGGGCGTATCCATTCCGGTGCCTGAGTTCGCTCGCCTGATCGCAACGGGTTCCAACCGGGTCGGCAGTGATTGTACTGGAGTCCGGAGCGGGGGTCTAACCCTGGCGGTTTGTTTCTGTGGCAGGGTTCATTGGAGACTTGGGCTGGTTTCGGCTCCCTGTACAAGCTCTGGATAAAAGTACAGTTCTTGTTGATAATCGAAGGGCTATGGTAGCCAACAGCCCATCTCCCCGTAAAATCATTCACTGTGATTGCGACTGCTTCTATGCCGCCGTCGAAGTGCTGGACAACCCCCGCTTTGGCGGGCGTCCCTTGGCGGTGGGCGGCAGTGCGGAACAGCGCGGAGTCATTGCTACCTGCAACTATGAGGCGCGCGCCTTTGGGGTTCGATCCGCCATGCCCACCGGCAAGGCGTTGCGTCTCTGTCCGGATCTGATTCTGGTGCCTCCCCGGATGAACCGTTATCGGGAGGTGTCCCGGAAAATCATGGCCATTTACCGGGATTACAGTGAGCAGATCGAACCCCTTTCCTTGGATGAAGCCTATATCGATGTGACCGGTGCCAGGGCCTGTCAGGGCAGTGCGACCCTGATTGCCGAGGAAATCCGGCGTCGGGTGCGACAGGAAGTGGGGGTGACGGTTTCCGCCGGGGTGGCGCCGAACAAGTTTATCGCCAAGGTCGCCAGTGACTGGAACAAGCCGGACGGTCTGAAAGTGGTAACGCCGGAGCAGGTGCCGGAGTTTGTCCAGGCCCTGCCGATTGAGAGTCTGTATGGTGTGGGCAAGGTAACCGCGGCTCGTATCCGGAATATGGGGGTGAGTACCTGTGGCGAGCTCCAGCAGTTTAGTCTGGTGGAGCTGGAGCAGGAGTTTGGCTCGTTTGGTACGCGCCTGTATCAGTTGTGCCGGGGGATCGACGAGCGGGAAGTGAGTACGTCCCGGGTCCGCAAATCGGTGAGTGTTGAGGAAACCTTTCCTCAGGACCTGGATCGGGAAGAGTGCCTGGAGCAGTTGCCAGGCTTATTCGAGGATTTGATGGCGCGCCTGCAGCGGGTGGATTCCCGGGCACCTATCGACAAGAGTTTCGTGAAGCTGCGCTTTGCCGACTTTGTGTCTACCACCCTGGAACGCCAGCAACAACCTTCTCGGGAAGGGTTTGAGGCACTGTTTGAAGAGGCCTTCCGCCGTGGAATGCGTAAGGTGCGTCTACTTGGCCTGGGAGTGCGGTTCCGGGAGCCGGAGCGCTTTCAGGGACAGCTGGATCTGTTTGAGACTTCCGTCTAGGGCGGGACGCTGTTCATGGCTGGCGCTTCGACTATAATGCGCCTCCGAACTGAACACGACTAAAAAATCACGACAAAGGGACATTCATGGCAGGACCCCAACAACCGGCACTTGGCTTGATGGAAAAGACCTTCTGGTTTGCCTTGAATGCCTTGGAGCGTCGCCTTTTTGCCGAGAACTTGATTGTCTCGAACCTGACGCCCTACGAGGAGATCTATCGGCAGGGCATTATGTCCGTGCGCCACTACCTGCCGCTGGAAGAAACCGAAATCCAGGTGGGAGACCAAGTAATTCCGGTAAGTCCCCAACGCCACAGGGTGCCAGTGGTTTTGGTGCCCCCATTGGCGGCGACTTCCATGATCTTCGACTTGTTGCCCCGCCGCTCCCTGGTGCGTTTTCTGCTCGCCCAAGGTTTTGAGGTCTATTTGATTGACTGGGGTGAGGTGACCGCCAAGCACGCGGATATTTCCCTGGAAACCTATGTACTGGAATGGATGCCGGAAGCCCTGGCGGTGATCCGTCGCCATTCTGGCGAGGAAGAGCTTTCCCTGTTTTCCTACTGTATGGGCGGGCTGCTGACTTTGATGTATGCGGCTACCTCCCAGGATGAGCACATACGCAACATCGTCACAGTGGCCAGCCCGGTGGATATGCATCAAAGCGGAGTGGCGGGCCGTATCCTGACCCGTGTCTACCGGCCGGTGCTACTTGTGGGGAGGCTGCTGGACTTTTCCCTGATGGACCTGCCTTCTCGCTACCTGCATATTCCGGGGCGGATTAATTCCCTTCTTTTCAAACTGACCAACCCTATCGGCAGTCTCACCAGCTATTGGGACCTTCTAGTCAATATGTGGGACCGGGAGTATGTGAAGGAACATACCACCCTGAGCTCCTGGTTTGATGACATGGTGGACTATCCCGGCGAGACCATTAAGGCCATGGTGGTGAAGATGATGCTGAACAACCAGATGGCCCGGGGCCGAATGCGCATGGGCGACCGCCAGGCTCGGTTTGAACAAATCCGCTGCTCGATCCTGGCCTTTGCCGGTGATGACGACAAGATAGTAAGCCCCCGCGCAGCCCATAAGGTGTTGGAGATCGTTTCATCTTCAGATAAGGAGTTCTGCGTGGTGCCCGGTGGCCATGCGGGAGTCTTTGGAGGTTCCCGGGCGCCGGACAATATGTGGGCGGTAAGTGCGGACTGGTTGAGTGCACGCTCCGATTAAGGGGGGCGACAAAGCGTTAACGATTGCTTGCAAAATATACAATAAAAAACAGGCAAATTGCTATCAAATTCACTCTGCTGTCAATAATTGGCGTCTATATTTATTTTCAACAGGGGTTATACCTATGTGCAGTACTACCGACGTGTGTGGACTGCCATAGGTGTGGGCATGGTTGCTTCGCAAAAGATAGCGGCTCCATGGGATGGATATCGAATGTTGAGGATAAATGATGCTGTACCGAGTTTTCTTGGTCTTGCTGGCGTTGAACCTGGCTGTCGGAGTGCTGGGAATCAATAAGGCATTTGCCGACGACCTGGAGCGCTATCTGGACCAGCAATCGATCCTGCAGATCGGCCTGGACAATGCGAACGTGAAGCCTGCTGAAGTCAGCAACCGGGAATCTGCCGAGCTTCTGATGGGGCGCCTGGGCGGCCAGCTGTTCAGGGGTGTGGGCGACTGGTTCGGCTCTTCATCCGAGGAGCGTCGAAGTGCTTCTCTGATCCATGTCTTGCGTGACTCTGAATTTGATCTCCTCGTCAGTGACGACGACGTACTCTTTAGCCTGAGCTATAGTTTCTAACCCTAGCCCACTCTTCTTTATTCCCAGCAACACGTCAGGCCAGGCAGGCCGAAGCGTATTGGCTGGGGCTTTTCCTTTTCTCATGCTGTCAGAACCGGATGATCCTGTATAATCGCGGTTTGTTTATGAGGAGGGGTACATGGCGCGTAAGGTCTATGAAGTTCATTACCGCTTAAAGAACGCCGCAGGTGAGGTGGTGGACACCTCGATTGGCGGTGAGCCACTGATCTTTATGGAAGGCGCCGGCCAGGTGGTGCCCGGCCTGGAGCAGGCTGTGAAGGGGCGCGAGGTTGGCGATGCGCTGGATGTCCGTATTCCGCCGGAGCTGGGCTATGGGCGCCGGGATCCTGAATTGGTGCAAAAAGTGCCGGTCAGCCAGTTCGATGATGTGGACGAAGTGCGGGCCGGCATGATTTTCCAGACTAAGTCAGGAGTGGAGACCCAGGTGGTCCGGGTGTTGTCCGTGGAAGGCGATGAGGCTGTGGTGGATGCGAACCATCCCCTGGCAGGCCTGACGTTACATTTCGAGTTGCAGATTTACAACGTCCGGGACGCGACGGCCGAAGAAGAGCGCCTTGGGCAGCCATTGCGTGCCTGACGTCTGTAGCGGGCACGAAGTGCCTGCGCCCGTTCGCCCAGTGTTTCATCCGGCACGGCCCCTTCAGGGGAACCCCGTGCGCTACAAGGAATGCCGGGATGTCTTTATGCTGTTGGCTTACTGATCGTAAGAAATAATCCAGTTATTCCGGTCTTAAACGTTTACTCTTGAGTCCTTGTTGGTACCGATCAGATTGGGGCCGGAAATGACGGCTCGTTGGGTAGTCGATACTGCCGGGATTTCAACTCAGCGTTTACCCTGACGGGCAAAGCCTAAACTCCGTGATATGGTGGCTGGT
>Ga0079224_100001928_pt1 | contig 24608 bp, 14 predicted proteins | sample Stecom2015_FD_80414 | JGI IMG/M metagenome (GOLD analysis project Ga0079224, IMG submission 80414) | Agricultural soil microbial communities from Utah to study Nitrogen management - Steer compost 2015 | ecosystem: Environmental > Terrestrial > Soil > Agricultural land | place: USA: Utah... | reverse complement strand
TCGATGGGAAAGAGCGCGGGCGGCGGATCGGGCCGCGGCGCCAGCGTCACGACACGCGCCTGCGACGAGGCGCCCTCGCGGGCGCGTGAGGGCTGGAAGTCGAGCTGCAGCTGGCCCTGGCGCTCCGACGCGAGCGCGCGGACGACGGCGTTGAGCGGCGTGCCCTTTTCGAGTTCGGTCGCGGCCTGCTTGATGAGATGCAGGTCGCTGAAACCGTAGAAGCGGCCGGCGACGGGCCTGACGAGCCCCCACTTCTCGAAGAAGCGCAGGTGCTCGTCGCGAATGGCCGGATACATTGCGCGGATGTCGCGCGCGGTCTTGAACTGCGTGCGCAGCGCGTCGGAGGGTGGCAGGCCCGACAGCTCGCAGAGCTCGTCCTCGGACATCACGCGCGCGCCGCGTGCGTCCGACGCCTGCAGCGTGCCCGAGGGGCCGAGCACGAGCGTGGCCGAGTCGTCATCGCCTTCGAGGACCTCGCCGCCGAGCCGTTCGATCAAGGCACGGGCATCGCGTCGCGACAGCAGTGACAACCTGGCCGTCATCGACACGCGCTCGCCGCTGAGCGGAAGAGTAGTTGCCACGGACCCCGATCTCACGACCACCGTCACCATGAACCAGCCGGCGCACGCTGTCAACAGGTTCGTTGCCGCTAGAATCGGCGTGTGATTCTTGCCGGGGACGTTGGCGGCACGAAGACGCTGATTGGCCTGTTCGACCCTGATCCGGCGGACGGGCGTCCGCACGTCGTTCGCCAGCACGAGTACGCAACGCTCGAGTTCCCATCCTTCGACGCCATCGTCGACGCCTTCCTCACCCGTGAGCGCGCACGCGTGCCGGCCATCACCGCGCTGTGCGTTGGCGTGGCCGGGCCGGTGCAGGGGCTCGTCGCCCGCTTGACCAACGTGCCGTGGGTCGTCGATCTCGGGCGCGTGGCGCCGCTCGTCGGCCGGGCGCGGCTGAAGCTGCTGAACGATCTCGAAGCGATGGCGCATGCCGTGGCGTACCTCGAGGCGGACGAGCTGGCGGTGCTGCAGGAAGGCATCGCCCAGCCACGTGGCAACGGCGCGCTCATCGCGGCGGGGACGGGCCTCGGGCAGGCGCTGCTGCACAACGTCAACGGCCGGTTCGTGCCGTCACCGTCGGAAGGCGGCCACGCCGACTTCGCGCCGCGCAACCGCCTCGAGCTCGAGCTGGCAGGGCGCTTCATGGCCGAGGGCGTGCGCGTCGAGGTCGAGACGTTCCTGTCGGGCCCTGGGCTGGTGAACCTCTACCGGTTCACTCACGAGAACGAGCGAACGCCGGACGCGAGCCTGCATCACCGTCTGGGCTGCACGGGGGTGCCGGAGGGCACCGACCCGGACGCCGCCCCGGCGGCCATTACCGCAGCGGCGTTCGAGGGGCGCTGCGACCAGTGTGTCGACGCGCTGGACCTGTTCGTCGAAATCTACGGGTCGGAGGCCGGCAACCTGGCGCTCAGGGCCCTGGCAACGGCCGGGATCTACCTTGGGGGCGGAATTGCGCCGAAAATCCTGCCGGCGCTCGAGGGCGGGCGGTTTCTGGACGCCTTCCGCGACAAGCCGCCGATGTCGGATCTGCTCGCCACCGTACCAGTGCAGGTCATCCTCAATGACGAGGCGGCGCTGGTTGGTGCGGCGGTGCACGGACAGTCGCTGGGGCGCCAGGCGCACGGATGAGCTCAGCAGCCGGAAACCCTTTTCTTTCAGTGGGTTGACTTGGCTGAGCCAGCCTTGTAGCATCGCAGCTTCATTCTTGGAGGCCCTCAACATGAAGATGCGCGCATTAGTCGCGTTTGTCCTTTCCTTGGCGCTGTTCGCCCCTGCCGCCTATGCGCAGCAGACGGGTTCGATCAGCGGCCGCGTCACGATGCCGGACGGCTCGCCCGTGCCGGGCGTCACGGTCGAAGCCAGCTCGGACGTCCTGCCGACGCCGCGCGTGGCGGTCACCGACGCGAACGGTGACTACCGCATGCCGGCGCTGGTCCCGGGCACCTACAGCGTGAAGTTCACGCTGCAGGGCATGCAGGAGATCACGCGCCAGGCGCTCGTGCAGCTGTCGCAGAACACCGCGGTCAACGCACAGATGAGCGTCGAGGGGCTGACCGAGGCCGTGACGGTCACGGCCGAGACGACCTACGTCGACCGCTCGTCGGCGTCGCTCAAGAGCAGCGTCACGAACGAACAGATCGTCTCGCTGCCCGTGGGTCAGGAATACCGCGACCTGCTCAAGCTGATTCCCGGCGTGCAGTACAGCCAGGACGTCGTGCGCGGCCCGAGCGCGGGCGGCAGCGGTCAGGACAACGTCTACCAGTTCGACGGCGCGAACGTCACGCTGCCGCTCTTCGGCACGCTGGCGTCGGAACCGGCCTCGCACGACATCGCGCAGGTCACGACCGTCAAGGGCGGCGCGCGCGCCATCGACTTCGATCGCGCCGGTGGCTTCAGCATCGACTCGGTGAGCAAGAGCGGCACGAACCGCTTCACCGGCATGCTCAGCTACCAGATTCAGGACGACTCGATGGTCGCCGAGCTCGACAGCGGGTCGGCCTCGCGCTACGACCAGGACCGCACCTGGATGACCGTCAACGCCGGCGGCCCGATCATTCAGAACAAGGCGTTCTTCTACGGATCGTTCTACCGCCCGCAGCAGGGTCGTGAGAACGCCGGCAACGCCTACGGCGACCTGCCCGACTTCAAGAGCACGCGCAACGAGGGCTTCGGCAAGCTGACGCTGACGCCGATCAACTCGATGCTGATCAACGCGAGCTATCGCGACTCGAAGCGCGAGAACGAGGGCGACACGTTCGGCGGCTTCTCGACGGCCAGCATCGGCACGGTCGACGAGAGCCGGCAGCGCATCGCGAACATCGAGGCTTCGTGGGTCATCAACGACCGCAGCCACGCGACGTTCAAGTACTCGTACTTCGGTCTCGAGGAGACCATCAACCCGGCGAACATCGCGAACGTGACGGCGACCGACGCCATCGGCACGATGCTCGACGTCAACAACCTCGGCGCCATGGGTCAGCTCCAGGTGCCGACGATCGTGTCGGGCAACGACGCCTACAACGCGTTCGTGCAGCCGATCATCAATCAGTACGGCTACGTCAACGCGAACGGCGTGCTGACGGGCGGCGGCCTGGTCGGCTACGCGCAGCAGTTCAACGACCAGGACTTCTTCCGCAAGAACTTCCAGTTCGGCTACAACCTCTCGCTCGGCGGCGCCGTGACGCACGAAATTCACGTCGGCTACCAGCGCTACACCGACAAGGAAGAGCTGCTGCGTCGCTCGAACGGCTGGGGCCTGATCTCCGTTCCCGGTGGCCGCGTGGCCGCCGTCAACGGCCAGCTGCCCTACTACACGGCCCGCTTCCAGCGGATGACCGAGGGCGTCGTCCCGACCATCAACTCGGAGTACGAGTCGCACAACATCGAGTTCAACGACACGATCCGGTGGGACAACTGGACGTTCAACCTCGGTCTGCTCGCCAGCTACGACATCCTGTACGGACAGGGGCTGCGTGAAGACTCGTCGACGCTCTCGGGCTACACCTCGGCGCCGCTGAACAAGTACAACATGTACGAACTGCCGTTCAGCAAGATGCTGCAGCCGCGCATCAGCACGACGTGGGCCTACAACGGCGAGGACACGATCTTCGCCAGCTTCGCGCGCTACAAGCCGGCCGCCAGCTCGCTGCCCCGCGCCGCGTCGTGGGACCGCAACCTGACGGGCACGTTCGTCGATGCCCACTTCGACCAGAACGGCCGGATGTTCGCCGCGGTGCCCGTGGGCTCCTCGTCGGGCAAGCTGTTCGTCGACGACCTCGATCCGCGCACGACCGATGAATGGCTCATCGGCACGGCACGCCAGATCAACGACAGCCTCTCGATCCGCGTCTACGGCCGCTATCGCGAGAGCTTCAACTTCTGGGAAGACACCAACAACAACGCGCGCGTGGCGTTCGAGCCGCCGGCCGGCATCCCGCGCGAGCTGTACATCCCCGACCTGAGCGCCAAGCTCGCCCAGATCGGCAGCGGCTCGAGCTACGTCATCGCGGAGCTCGACGGCGCCTTCACCGAGTACACCGAAGCGACGATCGAAGGTGAATGGCGCGGCTCGCGCTCGTTCATCCGCGGGTCGTACACCTGGAGCAAGTACTACGGCAACATCGACCAGGACAACTCGACGACGGCGAACGACGCGGCCATCTTCATCGGCTCGTCGAACATCGGCGACGGCCCTGGCCGCCAGCTGTGGGACTTCAAGGAAGGCCGCCTGCGCGGCGACCGTCCGCACCAGCTGAAGTTCTACGGCTACCACATGACGCCGTGGAACGGCAGCATCGGCGCCTACCTGATCGCTCAGTCGGGCCACCCGTGGGAGATGTGGGACTACTCGGTCTACAGCCACCTCACGTCGAGCACGAGCGAGACGATCAAGTACGCCGAGCCCGCCGGCTCGCGCCGCACGGACGCGCACTGGCAGCTCGACCTCAACTACACGCAGAACTTCCGGTTCGCCGATCGCTACGAGCTGCAGCTCGTCGGCGACCTGTTCAACGTGTTCAACAACCAGACGGGCTACGACATCCAGCCGGGTGTGCACTCGGCCGGCTTCGGTGACCCGCGCCGCTACTACGACCCGCGCCGCTTCCAGTTCGCGGCACGGTTTACGTTCTAGACAGGCTCAGGGCTCAGGGCTTCGGCCCAGGGCTCAGGCATACGCCGGGTTGGCATCGCCAACCCGGCGTTTTCATTTAAAGAGGCGTTCGTTGGCGATGAGCGGACGCGTGGTCGCGTCGGCGTGCTGGCGGGCCCGGGCGATGTGCGCGGCGCGATCGGGTTCGTTCAGGAGCACACTGACCTGCGCGCGCTTGAAGAGGGCCATCGGATAGCCGGGGTGCGAGGCAGGCACGCGGTCGAGTGACGCGCGCGCCTCCTGCAGACGTCGCGCATCGAGATACAACACGCCCAGCTCGAGGTCGTAGGCGAACGACGCACCAGCCAGCGCGCGGGCACGCTCGAGCGCCTCGATGGCGCGCGGCGTCCGCCCTTCCCGCATCGCCAGCAGGCCCAGCATTTCCCACGCCGCGAGCCGCCGCGGCATCTCACCCACGAGCCCCTCGAGCATCGGCACCGCGCGCGGCCACTCGTCGGTGCGCGCGTAGTGCAGTGCGAGATAGAGCCGCACGTCGGGCGACTCGGGCGCAATCGTGGCGGCGCGCCGGAACATCTCGACCGCGCGCCCATGCTGACCGAGCGATGAATACGCCGTCGCCATCCGCAGTGCCGCGTCCAGATTGTGCGGATCGGCGTCGAGAATGCCCTGGAGCACGGGAATGACCTGCCGATACTGACCGCGCACGAAGAGCGTCGACGCGCGCTCGATGTCGTCGAAGATCGCGACCATGTCGACCGGACGCGGCGCGTCGCGGCGCACAACAGGACGGGCCGTCGCACTGACGTAGCCAAGACTCGCGAGATTGCGGCGGGTCTCGTCGCTCATCGCCTCGACGGCCGGCTCCCCCGACGTCGGCACCGGGTAGTCGTCGAGCGCCTTGCGCAGGGTCGACGGCAGGTTGCCGCCCGCGCCGAGGTCGCGTGTCTCGCCAGGGTCGGCAACGATGTCGAACAGCTCGGTCCGCCCCGCGAAGATGGCCTTCCGCCGCCCATCCACCGCCATGATCTGCGGCTGCCAGCCGTACTCGAGGTAGGGCTTCATCGCCTCGCCAATGACGACCTCAGTCGATACCGTGCGCAGACTGTGCTCGGTGCCGAGGCCCGCGAAGTCGAGCAGCGTGTGAAAGATGCGGCGCGTGCTCACCGGCTCGTCGACGCTGCCAGGCAAGACGTCCGGACCCACCACGACCATCGGCACATGCATCGTCGACTGGTAGAGCAGGTTGCCATGCGTCGCTTCACCGTGATCGCCGAGCCCTTCGCCGTGATCGGCCGCGACGATGAACGCTGCCGGGCGGCCGGAGGAGACCGCGTGGCGGTCGAACGCCTCGGTCAGGCGTGCAAGCTGGGCGTCCATGGACGCGACCTCTCCGAGATACGCCGCACGGCCGGGCGCATTGCGCTGCGGCGCGAACGGCGCGGGCGGTTCGTAGGGCGTGTGCGGATCGAAGTAGTGGACCCAGAGGAATCGAGGCTTGTCGGACGGCGTCTCGAGCCACGCAATCGCGCGATCGGTCGTGTCTTTGGAACTGCGCTCGACGCTGTCGCGCCCACCGAGCTCGTCGTCGTAGGTGGTGAAGCCGCGTGCGAGACCGAACTGGCGCCCCAGCACGTAGGCCGAGACGAACGCCGCGGTGTCGTAGCCGGCCTCGGCCAGGCGCGCGGCGGCGACATCGTGCACGTCGGCCAGCGACCGACCGTTCTCGTGCACGCCGTGCCCCGCGGGATACAGCCCCGTGAGCATCGATGCATGTGCCGGCAGCGTCTCGGGCGCGGCCGTATACGCCTGCCGGAACCACGTGCCGCGCGCCACCAGCGCGTCGAACGCCGGCGTCGACACGCCGGTGGCCTCCGGCCCAATCGCATCCGCCCGCGTCGTATCGAGCGTCACGAGCAGGATCGACGGTTGCGGGCTACGCTGCACGGGCCGCGCATCGCGCGAACACGACACGGCAGCCAGAGCGAGCAGCACGAGGATTGAGCGGCGCATGGGGGAATTATGGCAGGGCACAGGCGACAGGCCTCAGGCCTGCGGCCTATCCGGCCAGCGGAAACCAGATGCGCACGCGCGTGCCGTCGCCCGGGGCGCTCCAGATGCGGATGGCGCCGTAGTGGCTGCGGACGATGCCGTGGACGGCGGCGAGGCCGAGGCCGCGGCCGAACGTGCGCGTCGTGAAGAAGGGCTCGAAGACGCGCGGCAACACGTCGGGAGGAATACCCGGCCCATCGTCCTTCACGTCGACGAAGACGAACGGCCCTGGTGCGCGTGCAGCCGAATACGTCGCGTCGGCCAGCGCCGCCTCGTCGAGCGTCTCGAGTCCCGTGAGCACCTCGACCGAACCGTGCGTGGCAGCGACGGCATCTTCAGCATTCGTCAACAGCGCCAGCACAGCCTGTCGCAGCTGGACGATGTCGGCGGGTACGGGCGGAAGGTCGGGATGGCTCTCGTGCGTGACGATGGCACGATCGCCCGTCGTCCGATGCAGCGCGCGCAGCACGTCGCCGACCGCATCTTCAATCGAGACCGGCGTCACCACTGCACGTCCCTGGCCGCTGAACGCGACGATCTGCGACACCATGTCGGCCGCGTGCTGCGCGGCGACGGCAATCGCCTCGGCGCTCGACCGACGCTCTGAGTCGTCTGGCGATGTCGCCATCAGGTAATCGGCGTTCCCCAGAATCGCGGTGAGCAGGTTGTTGAAGTCGTGTGCGAGGCCGGCCGCCAGCACGGTGAGGCTTTCGAGCCGCTCCTGCTCGCGCAGCCGCGCTTCGAGCGCCTGCCGCTCGAACTCGGCACGCCGCCGCACCGTGACGTCGCGAACGCGCAACAGCGATCCACCCGACCGGCCGTCGAAGAACGGCGCAACCTGCACTTCGAGAATCCGCCCCGGCGGCGTCGCAATGACCGGCTCGGCGTCCTCGGGCGACGGCAGCTTCCCCATCGCCTTCCACCACGGCAGCAGCTCGGAGGGATGCTTTCCGATGGCAGCCTTTGAAAGTTCCACAGGTTCCCCGGGTTCCATAGGTTCCCTGGGTTCGATGAGGGCGACAGCGGCGGCGTTGGCGTCGATGACGCGGTAGGCGCGATCGAGGACGAACACGGCATCGTCCATCCGCTCGAACACCGCGGCGCGGGCGGCGGGGACGACATCGAAGAGCTGGTGGGCGTAGAGGCCCCAGGTGACGAGCGCGGCCGAGGCGACGAACGTGAACGGCGTCGGGTCGAATCCCGGCGGGAAGAGACCCATCAGGTAGAGGACGTTGCCGGCCCAGGGGCAGAGCGTCGCGCCGATCAGCGCGATGACCTGGCCGGTGTACGCGCCGTGCAGCTGCCGCAGCGCGCGCAGCAACGTCACCGCGCCGAGACCGATGATGGCGTAGTTCCACGCCACGGCCATCCAGAACAACGGGCCATGGTGATAGACGAGACGCACGCCGACCGGCTCGATGCGCGTCCAGTACAACCCGTGGAGCCCGTTGGTCGCGGCGGCGCCGGCCATCAGCACAGCGGCAACAGCGAGCAGGCGGCGGCGCGACCGCAGGCGCGCCCATGGCGCGCGGGCGTAGTCGGCGACGAAGAGCAGCCACAGCGGCGGCACGGCGGCCACGCCGGCCATCTGCATCTTCCCCCACATGACGCGAAATTCATGGCCTTGCGGAACCGCGTGCAGCGCGGCGGTGAGGCACCACCACGCCATCGCGACGTTCATCCAGCCGAAGGCACGGCCGCCCGGTACGTGCCGGCGCGAGAACGCGATGCCGGCCATCCAGGCCGACATGGCCGCCACCATCAGCAGGCCAGCCGCGTGGAGATACGTGGACCAGGGCAAGGGCTATCGCGCTTTGATGTACTTCGGCTCTTCGCGCATGAGGCGCTCGATGCCGTCGATGTCGGCCGGCACGAAGCCGGAGAGGTTCTCGTAGCCGGTCTCGGTGATCAGGATGGCGTCTTCGAGGCGGATATAGATGCGTTCGTCGGGAATGGTCAGCGCCGGCTCGATGGTGAACATCATGCCCGGCTGCAGTGTCTCGTAGGGCGCCGTGACGTCGTGCACCTCCATGCCGGTCCAGTGCCCGAGTCCGCGGTCACCCGGCTGCGCGAAGCCCGCGACGAAGCGCTCGGCCGCCGCACGGATCTTCGGATCGGCGAACGTGAACGTCTCGAGTACGGCGGTCATCTTCCGGTGCGCATCGGCATGGATGACGGCCGGCGTCACGCCCGGTCGAATCGATGACATCAAGGCGTTGTAGAGATCCAGATACACGCCGTACATCTCGCGCTGCCGCGGCGTGAAGCGCCCGTTGGCCGGAAACATGCGCGTGACGTCCGACGTGTAGTAGTTGAATGCCGGCGCATAATCGAAGAGCACGAGGTCGCCGTCGCCGAGCGGCGCGCGTCCGCCGTGGTAGTGCGGCCACGACGCGTTCGTGCCCGTCGCCACCAGCGCGTAGTAGCCGACGCCGCTCGCGCCATGCGCCTTGAACACGAAGTCGCCCACCGCTTCGATCTCGTGCTCGCCCATCCCGGGCCGCGCCACGCGCATCGCCTCCATCATGGCCTCGCCGGCCAGACGTGAGGCCTCGCGCACGAGCGCGATTTCCCTGGGGCTCTTGATGAGCCGCAGTCCGTCGATGATGCGGTCGAGGTCGGCGATTTCCGAACGTGGGGACGCCGCGGCGAGTTTCGCGCGGAAGATCGACTCGCGGCTCTGCCGCCCGTCCCACTTGTCGGCCGCGGAGCGGTCCGCATGCTTGTTGACCTGATACGTCGTCGCGGCCTCGAGTGCTTCAGGCCTGAACGGCGTATAGATGTCGCGCCCGTCGGCGGCGATCGCTGCCAGCACCGCGTCGAACTCGTCGCGCGGCAACACGCGTTCGATGCCGGTCAACGCCTCAGCTTCGGGTCCCGGCACGAGCACCGGACCTTCCGATCGCTCGAGGCGTTCGTCGCGCGGCTCCAGAAACAGCGTGGAGGATCGCGCACGTCCGTCGATCACCAGAATGGCGCGCGGCACTTCGACGCCGGTCAGATAGAAGAACTGCGCACTCTGCCGGAACTGGCGGTAGGCGGGCATCTCGGTGGCGCCCTGCAGGATGGCGGCGCCGTCGCCGATGGCACGCATGACGGCCGCACGCCGGGCGGCGAAGTGATCGGCCGGTTGCGAGTCGGTGAACAGCGGGCGCTGTGCCGAGGCCGCGGCGGCTCGTACCGCGACGCTGCCCGTCACCAGGCCCGCGACCAACACCCAGCACCCGATCATCCGCGCCTTGTTCATGATGAGCCCGGACTATATGATGCGCCCACTATGATGCGTCTGCTGTCCGCCGTGTTCGCCGCGTTCGTCATCCAGGGTCAGAGCGCGCCTCCGCTCGTGACGGTTCCCGAGCGCACGGACTACCGCGAGACCAGCCGCTACGACGATGTCGTCGCGTTCCTGCGGGCGGTCGACACGGCCTCACCCCGCGTGCACCTGACGACGTTCGGGTACACCAACGAGGGCCGCGCGCTGCCCCTTGCCGTTGTCGGTGACGTGGCCGACGCGTCGCCCGAGGCCGTGAAGGCGTCGGGCAAGCTGCGCGTCTACATCCAGGGCAACATCCACGGCGGCGAAGTCGAGGGCAAGGAATCGGCGCAGAAGCTGCTGCGCGCGATCGCCGCCGGCGAGCACGCCGACTGGCTGGAGTCGATGGTCCTGCTCGTCGCGCCCATCTACAACGCCGACGGGAACGAGCGCATCGCGCTCACCAACCGGCAACTGCAGTACGGTCCCATCGGCGGCATGGGTGTCAGGCCCAACGCGCAGGGATTCGACCTGAACCGCGATCACATGAAACAGGAATCGCCAGAGGCGCGGTCGCTGGCGAATCTGCTCACGGACTACGATCCGCACGTCGCCATCGACCTTCACACGACCAACGGCACGCGTCACGCCTACCACCTGACCTACTCGCCGCCGCTCAACCCGAACACGCATCCGGGGATCATCAGCCTGCTGCGCGGCGAGGGGTTCCCGCACGTCACGAACCAGGTGCGCGCCAAGCGCGCGTGGGAGTACTGCTACTACGCCAACGTCCCCGGTCCGGCGGGACCGGACGGCGGTCCGCGCGGCTGGTACACGTTCGAGCACACGCCGCGCTTCAACAACAACTACATCGGCCTGCGCAACCGGTTCGCGCTGTTGAGCGAGGCCTACTCGTATCTGACGTTCGAGGATCGCATCCGCGTGACCGACGCCTTCCTCGAGGAAGCGCTCGGGTTTGCGGCGGCGAATGCCGAGCGTATCGCCGATGCGGTGCGCGAAGCCGACGCCACCTCGATCGTCGGCCAGACGCAGTCGGTGCGGTCGCGGTTCCACAAAGGCGGCGAACTGCGCATCCTGATGGGCGCGGTGGAGGAACACCGCCATCCCCTCACCGGCCGCCCCATGCTCCTGCGCACGAACGTCGTCACGCCCGAGACGATGACCGACTACAGCACGTTCGAGTCGGCGATGGACGAAGTCGCCCCGCGCGCGTACTACATTCCGGCGGTGCTGGTCGACAACCCGCAGATGAACGCGCGGCTCATCGGGACCCTCGTCGACAAGCTGGCCGCGCATGGCATCCGGTACTCGCGCCTCGAAGCCGATGCCGAGGTGGACGTCGAGACGTTTGCGATTACGAGCAACACGCAGGCCGAACGGCCGTTCCAGGAGCACCGCATCAGGACGCTGGACGGGTCGTGGCAGGCGGCCACGCCGCGCACGCTGCCGGCCGGCACGATAGCCGTGCCCGTGTCGCAGCCGCTCGGGCGGATCGTCTTCTACCTGCTCGAGCCGCGTTCCGATGATGGCTGGGTGGCGTGGAACGTGCTCGATCAGGTGCTCGGCGAGGGCGTGACGTCCTATCCGATTCTCAGAGCGCGATAGGTCTCAGCGCACGCGCTCGTCGACGGCTTCGATCGTCACGCGCTGGCCGTAGCGGCCGCCGAGGTCGCGCAGGAACGTCTCGATGGTGTCGCCCGGCGACGTCAGCACGCGCGCCATCGCGCGGAAGATCGGGTTCGGCACTTCCCCGCGCTCGGTGATCGTCAGCCTCGTCGCGCGCCCGCCGTCGTGATCTTCGAGTGCAAAGGTCCAGGTGCCGCTGAATGGCTGCTCGGGATCGTCGACCGCCACGACGAGGCGCCGGTTCGGAGTGCGGTCGAGCACGCGGAACGTGATCGGCCCGTCGGGGCCGTACTCGGTGAAACGGTCCGAGTCGAGACGGTCGACGCGGGTGATGTCACTGCGCCACTCCGGATAGGCCTCGGGCGTAACGAGGACGGGATAGAGGACGTGCGGTGGTGTCGCGATGACGGCGCGGCGGGCGGCCTCGTGCGTGCGAGGCAGTGCCGCGCCGAGCAGCCAGGCCGCGCCCACGGTGAACACGGCCAGCAGGACGAGGAACCGGACGAGTCGGAACAGTCCGCGCATCTCGAAATTCTTCCCGGTTGAATTTTCCCCGTGCCCACCCAACCGGGAAAATTCAACCGGGAAGAGTTTACTACTCCCGGAACATCAGCCTCCGGATCTGCGCGAAGGGCAGGTCGCCGTAGGTCAGCAATGTGTCGTTGAAGCGCTTCAGCGTGTAGTGCGGCCCGGTCCGGCGCTTGTACTCCTCGCGGAGTTCGAGAATCACGCGCTCGCCGATGATTTCGCGGCCGGGGCTCGCCGGCGACTGGCTGTCGCGCTGCACCTCGATGAACGCGTTCGTCCGCTCCATGCCGATACGGTCGACGTAGGCCTGCACCGCCTGATCGAACGTCATCTCGCCTTTCGCCATCTTCAGCTTGGTCAGGATGCGCTGCACGCGCCACATCCGCATCTGGCGCCGCGCCATCTGTGTCTTCAGCCGCTCCATGTAGGGCAGCGTGTCGTAGTAGCCCTCGTCCTCGAGCAGCTTCTCGAGATAGAACGACCAGGCCTGGCTGAAGTACGCGCTGCGGAACATGCGGCGCATCGGGCGCGTGACGTGCTCGTTCGCGGCGGCAATCTGCACGTTGTGGCCGAGCCACTCGTGGTACGAGATGACGTGCGTCCAGTAGGGGTTGTACGACTTGATGCGGCTCGCCTTCTCTTCGGGCGTGAGAATCGACTCGAGCGGCGTCAGGATGTAGTAGCCCGACTGCCGGCCCGCGACCGTCGGCCCGCCGGTCGCACCGCCGAACGACAGCAGCCGGCGCGCCATCGGCGGCGATTCGCGCGCGCCGTAGTCGATGTAGTCGGGAATCGTCACGACGTGGTCGCCGTCGCCCTGCAGCCACGCCGACGCGCGGTCGACGTAGTCCTGCGCCATGGGGATGACGTGCTCCCACGGCGGCGCCTCGTTCTTCATGACCTCCCACACCGTCTTCAGGTCGCCCGACGGGTGAATCTTCTTCGCGAGGTCGCGCATCTCCGTCATGAGCTGCGCGTCCTCGGCTTCGGCGATCTCGAGCATCCGATCGACGCCGTAGTCGTCGAGCTGCTCCTGGACGAACTGATAGAACTCGATCTCCGACGGTTTCCACGCCGGCGAGCGCGTCGATCGCGGCAGCAGGTCCGTCTCGAGCCAGCGCGCGAAGTCGTCGACGGCGCCGCGCGCATCGGCCGCCGCGGCCAGCAGTTCCTGCTTCAGCGCGGGATCGCGCGTCTCAACGGTCGGCACGTACTCGTCGAGCAGCACGCGCGCGTAGTGCGCCTGATAGATGGCGTTCTCCGTCCACGTCCGCGCGGGATTCTTCAGCAGCGCCTTGCCCGACGCGAAGACATCGGGCAGCCGACGCAGTTCGGCCACCGCGGCCCGCACCGCCGGGTCACCGAGCGCCCCGGGCCGCAGGAACAGCCGACTGGTTGCCCCGAGCGCGTAGTAGCGAACGGGATTGACCTCGTGCAGCTTGATCTCGTCGAGCTCGAAGATCTGCGTGCGCGCGTGCGCGCGCAGCAGGTCGTAGTCGACCTGGTCGTCGAGACCGAGCGCGGTGCGATCGATGCGATCGGCCGCGGCCACGATCGCGCGCCACTCGTCGGCGGCCGCACGATACGAGTCGGCGGTGCGCCCGGCGGGCCGGACCCGCTGCGCACGCTCGATGAGTGAGGCAAGCTCGGACGACGGCGATGGCGCCTGCCGCGCGTCGGGCGCGGCGGTGGAGATGAAAACGAAAGCAAGCACGACTGGCAGCGCAACGATCGAACGCATCATGCGGCTATCGTATGTTCGCGGCCGAACAGATGCCAGCACTCAGGGGACAGTAGCGCTCGCGTACGCCTGTCGACGACCGGCGCTGCTCCGTGCTCGGCTGGCAGGGATGCGCGTCCCTGATCCGCCCACCGCCCACCGCCCACTATCTGAAGATCCCCCGAATCTTCCTGCCCAGCCCCCGGAAGAATCCTTCGACGGCGCGCTCGACGCGCTGCTCGAACGTGCCGGTGTGCAGCGGGCACTGCGCTCCCGGTACAGCGTCGCCCGGCTTGAAGTACTCGGTGTAGCGTGGACATTCGGCCATTGGCTGCTGGAACGACTCGCGGCATAGCGGCACGGCGCGCATCGAGGCGGGCGCGCGTACGGGTTGCGACGGGCGCAGGCGCGCGGCGCGGCGCACGAAGTCCGTCCAGATCGGCAGCGCGACACGTGCGCCCGTGCCCGACGCGGCAATCGTTGCCGGCTGATCGTGTCCCACCCACACGCCGACGACCATCGACGAGGTGAAGCCGACGAACCACGCGTCCTTGTAGTCGTTCGTCGTCCCCGTCTTGCCGCCGGCGGGGCCCCGCAGTCCGAGACGCCGCGCCGACGTGCCCGTCCCGCGGTCCAGCACATCAGCCAGCATCGTGAACATCTGGAATGCCGTCTCTTCACGCAGCACGCGCTCGCGCGCGACCGGCGTCCGCAGCACGTTGTCGCCGACGCCATCCACGACCCGCGTGATGCCACGCGGCTCGACCGCCATGCCGCCGTTGACGAACGGCGCGTACGCTGCCGTCAACTCCACCGGCGTCACCAGCCCGACGCCCAGCGCCAGCGACGGCACATCGGGCTGGTCTTCCAGCCCCACATTGCCCGCCATCCTCAGCACGGCACGCGTTCCAACCTGGCGCTGCAGCGCCGCCGCCGCGCGATTGTTCGATTCGTACAACGCCTGGCGCAACGTCAACGTATCCGGCGAGTACGACGCGTTGCGCGGCGTCCATTCTTCAGGCCCGAGTGGCTCGAGCGTCGACAGGTTCTCGAGCACCGAGACGGGCGTCCACCCACGCTCGAGTGCGGCCGCGAAGACGAACGGTTTGAACGCCGATCCCGGCTGGCGCCGGCTGCGCACCGCGCGGTTGTACTGCGTGTCGGCATAACCGTGGCCGCCCACCATCGCCAGGATGTCGCCACTCTGCGGATCGAGGGCGACGAGCGCTGCCTCGAGTCCACGGCGCCCTTGCCGCCGCAACCCCTCGCTGACGGCTCGCTCCGCGGCATCCTGCAGCGCAGGGACGAACGTCGTCTGCACCGTCCAGTCGGGTGGATGATCGCCGCCGAACCGATCGCGGAACTGCTGCCGCAGAAAGTCCTTCGCATAGCCGTGGCGCGCGTCGCCGTTGCGCGGATACGGTTGAATGCGCAGCCGCGCACGCTTCGCCGACGCCTCTTCGTCAGGTGTGATGACGCCAAGCTCGCGCATGCGGGCCAGCACGACGTGACTGCGCGCCCGGGCCTCGTCGAGGTTCGACCACGGCGACAGCACCGAGGGCGCCTTGATGAGCCCCGCAATCAATGCAGCTTCGGCCAGCGTCAGCGACTTCGACGGTTTGCCGAACAACGCGCGCGACGTAGCCTCGACGCCGTACATACCGCCGCTCAGATAGATGCGGTTCAGATACAGCTCGAGGATCTGCTCCTTCGAGAGCTGCATCTCGAGCAGCAGCGCGATGCCCGCTTCCTGAACCTTCCGCCCCCACGTGCGCCGGTTCGACAGAAACAACGTACGCGCAAGCTGCTGCGTGATCGTGCTGCCGCCCTCGGTCGACGCTCGAAGCGCGTTGCGGACTACCGCGCGCCCGACACCCACAGGATCGATGCCGACGTGCCCGAAGAAACGATGGTCTTCGATCGCGAGCACCGCGTCGCGCATGCGCCGCGCAATCTCCGCAATCGGCACATCGCGCCGCCGCTCGTCCATCCGGAACCACGGCTTGCCGTCAGCCGACAGGAACACGGTGTCGCCGACGCCGCGGCGCAACCGGTACACCTCGACCGTGTACTTCATCGTCCACACGACGACGACCGCGCTGATGAGCACGAGGGCGACGTACGCAACGACGGCGAGGCGGCGGAGCAGGGTCGTCACGTACTGGCTCCGCAATTGACGCCGTGGTCTACCGGGCGCGACGGGCGTGAAGGACGAACGACAGCAGGGCGTAGTACACGGGGAATGTCAATGAGGCGAGCACGAGCGTGCGCGGCGGCGACGGCAGCCACCAGATGATGCCCAGCAGCATGACGCCCCACGCGACCATGAGCGTCAGCGTGGTCACGCGCAGCGTAGGGGTACGCGTGGGATAGACGTAGCCGATCCGTACGAACACGAGCGCCGCCAGCATCAACACGATCGCGGCGTTCACGATCGGCGTCAGCCCCAGCACAAACAGGTAGAGCGCGACGATGTTCCAATACGATGGAAACCCCGTGAAGAAGTGATCGCTCGTCTTCGCGTCGATCGACGCGAATCCATAGGCGCTCGACAACAGCATCGCCGACGCCACGACGAACGACAGGCCCTGCGGCAGCAGTCCCGCGTGGACCAGCAGGAACGCCGGCAGGAACACGAACGTCAGATAGTCGACGATGTCGTCGAGCCGTGCGCCATCGAAGCCCGGCGTGACCTCTTTCACGCGCGCGCGCCTCGCCAGCACGCCGTCCGTGCCATCGACCACCGTCGCGGCGAACATCCACGCGAATGCCTGACGGTAGTCTCCCGCCACCACAGCCAGAACACCGGCGAGTCCCATGAGGGCGCCAGAGGCGGTATAGGCGTGGACGCTCCAGGCCGGCCATTTGTTCATACGTCCATTACAGCAGAGGTCCGCGCCGCCGAGGCGGGTTTCCAATTGCGCGCAGGCCGCTCGCCCGCTACGATCGGAAGTCCCCACAATCGGTCGCCTTTATTCAACTGGCGGGCCAGGTGTCTCGACACACCGCGTGTCTCGCGTGAGCTCTATCGTGCATCGATTTTCGCGTCGTACTACGCTCGTTCTCTCTGCCCTTCTGACCGTGGTCGTGCTCGGTGCCGCAGGTGTGTATCGCGCGCGCGCGAACACCGTCGCCGAAGTCCCGTTCTCGGATCTGCTTCGAGCCGTCGAAGACGGCACCGTGAGTGCGGTGCGCGCCTCTGGCGATCGCGTGCACGCCGACCTGACCGATGGTCGTGCCATCGCAACGACGGCCCCGCAAGGCTACCTCGCGGCCAATGGCGAGACGATGACGGCCCTTGCCCGCCGGGGCGTGCGCATCGAAATCGACACGACCAATCAGCGCGTGCTCAGCATCCTGGCCATGCTGCTCGTCGCCAGCATCGTCGGACTCGTCGGTTTCACCGCGTGGCGCACGACAACCGGACGCATTCCGTCGGTGACCGGACACAGCAGGCGCGCATCGCAGGGCTCCGACACCGTGACCTTCGACGATGTGGCGGGCGTCGACGAGGCGAAGGACGAGCTGCGTGAAATCGTCGAGTTCCTCCGCGAGCCCGGCCGCTTCGTGAGCCTGGGAGGACGCATTCCGCGCGGCGTGCTGCTCGTCGGACCGCCCGGCACGGGCAAGACGCTGCTCGCCCGTTCCATTGCCGGCGAGGCCGGCGTGCCCTTTCTCTTCGCGAGCGGCTCGGAGTTCGTCGAGATGTTCGCCGGCGTCGGCGCCGCGCGCATCCGGCGGCTGTTCCGCGACGCACGCCGCCACGGCCGCTGCATCGTCTTCATCGACGAGATCGACGCGGTCGGCCGCAGCCGCGGCAACCAGACGAACAGTCATGAGGAACGCGAGCAGACGCTCAACCAGCTGCTCGTCGAGATGGACGGCTTCGAAGGCCACGGCGGCATCGTCGTCATCGCAGCGACGAACCGGCAGGACATCCTCGACCCGGCGCTGCTGCGCCCGGGCCGTTTCGATCGACAGGTGACGGTCGGCAACGCCGACGTGAAGGGACGCGAAGAGATTCTGCGCGTGCACGCGCGGTCCATCGCCGTCGAGCCCGACATCGACTGGCTGCGCCTGGCGCGGGGCACCCCTGGGTTCTCGGGCGCGGATCTCGCAAACGTCGTCAATGAAGCGGCGTTGCTCGCCGGCCGCGCGGGCCGCAAGGCCGTGACACAGGCGGATCTCGAGGGCGCCCGCGACAAGGTGCTGATGGGCGTCGAGCGGCGCTCGCTCCAGCTGACGGCACGCGACCGTGAAGTCACGGCCTGGCACGAGGCGGGACACGCGGTCGTCGCGGCCGTGCTACCCCACGCCGATCCCGTGCACAAAGTCAGCATCGTGCCGCGCGGGCGCGCGATGGGCGTGACGATGCAGCTGCCGGATACGGACCGGCACACCTATACGCGTGACTATCTCGAGACGCAGATTGCGGTGCTGATGGGCGGACGGGCGGCGGAACAGCTGTTCCTGCAGGTCGAGACGAGCGGCGCGTCGAACGACATCGAACGGGCGACCGCGATCGCCACGCACATGGTGTGCGACTTCGGGATGTCGCCGCTGGGACCACTAGCCTTCCGTCGGCGCGATGACGCGGCGGCCGCGCGTGCGGGCTTCAGTGACGACACCGCCCGCAAGGTCGACGACGAAGTGCAGGCCATCGTCGCGCGCGGCATGGAACGCGCGGCACGGCTGCTCGACGAACGGCGCACCGGTGTTGCGGCCGTTGCCGAGCGGCTGCTCGAGGCCGAAACGATCGATGCCGACGAGATTCTCGCCCTCGTGGGCGAACCTGTGGCACAGGTCTGACGGCCGGCGCCGCGACCGGCGACGATCGTCGAACCGGTCGAATCGCTAGAAGCGCGCGAGGCGCTTGTCGATTTCGGCGATCGCGGCCTGAATCTGCTTCTGCCGGACCGGATGCGTCGTGGCCTCGCCCTGACGCTCGAGCTCGATGCGGGCGAGCTTCAACGAGTTCTGCTCGCGCACCTTCTCGGGGTCGGCCACTGGCGCGCGGCCGCGCGCGCTGGCGCGCGCCGCTTCACGTTCGTCCCGCAGCTCCTGCAGTCGCGCCTCTGCGTCGACGAGTCCTTCTCCTGCGTCTCCCATTCGTTCTCCGTGCTGACGTGACGCCATGTGCGTCACGAAACCCCTAAGTGTAACCGATGCGCGTGCGGCATGTCATGGCCATGTCATGATCGGGACGTGTCGCCCTCTGCCGCGCTGACCGAGCTCTTCCATCCCGCTGTTGCCGACTGGTTCGCGCGATCGTTCGGCGCGCCGACGGCGCCGCAGGCGATGGGCTGGCCCGCTATCGCGCGGGGCGAATCGACGCTGATCCTGGCGCCGACCGGCAGCGGCAAGACCCTGACGGCATTTCTGTGGGCCATCGAGCGGGTGATGTTCGCGCCGGCGCCGCCTGCGCGCGCACGGTGCCGCGTGCTCTACGTCTCGCCTCTGAAAGCGCTTGCGGTCGACGTCGAGCGCAACCTGCGTGCACCGCTTGCAGGCATCGCGCACGCCGCGGCCGCGCGAGGCGACGCGCATCTCGTGCCTGGGATTGGCGTCAGGACCGGCGATACGCCAGCCGCCGAACGCGCGCGTCTGATGCGCCAGCCACCCGACATCCTCATCACGACGCCCGAGTCGCTGTTCCTGATGCTGACGTCGAACGCTCGCGAGATGCTGCGGTCGGTGCGCACGGTGATCATCGATGAGATTCACGCGATGGTGCCGACCAAGCGCGGCGCGCACCTCGCGCTGTCGCTCGAACGGCTGGACGCGCTCCGGCCACGCGGCGCGGCGCCGGCACAGCGCATCGGCCTGTCGGCCACGCAGCGGCCACTGGACGAGGTCGCGCGGTTCCTGGGGGGCGCTTCAAGGGCAGAGGGCAAAGGGCAGAGGACACAGGGACGCAAAGGGGAAAGGGAGCAGGGAAAGGGAACAGGGGCGCAGCTGATTCACGACGAGTTCGCGGGTGCGAGCGCGACGGCGTCGTGGCGGCCCGTGACGATTGTCGACACGGGAGAGCGGAAGAAGCTGAGCCTGCGCATCGAGGTGCCCGTCGAGGACATGGCGCGGCTCGCCGAGAGTCTGGAAATCAAGAGCGGACCCGCCGCGGCCGGGCCGGCGCGCGCCTCCATCTGGACGGCCGTTCACCCGCGCCTGCTCGCCCTCATCCGCGAACATCGCTCGACGCTGATCTTCGTGAACAGCCGCCGTCTCGCCGAACGCCTGGCCGGAGCGATCAACGAACTTGCCGGCGAGACGGTTGCGCGCGCGCATCACGGATCCATCGCGCGCCCGCAGCGCGTCGAGATCGAAGACCAGCTCAAGGCGGGCACCTTGCCCGCGCTCGTCGCGACCTCGTCGCTCGAACTCGGCATCGACATGGGCGCGGTCGATCTCGTCGTGCAGATCGAAGCGCCGCCGTCGGTCGCCAGCGGCATGCAGCGCATCGGCCGTGCGGGTCACCATGCCGGCGCGGTGTCGAGCGGCGTCATCGTGCCGAAGTACCGCGGCGACCTCGTCGCCGCCGCGGCCGCCGCGCGCGCCATGCACGACGGGCACGTCGAGTCGACCCGCATGCCGCGCAATCCCCTGGATGTGCTCGCGCAGCAGATCGTCGCGATGGTCGCGATGGACGACTGGGACGCCGACGCGTTGTACGACGCCGTCCGCGGCGCCGCCCCCTATGCCGGCCTGAGCCGCGCAGCGTTCGACGGCGTGCTCGACATGCTCGCAGGGCGCTACCCGTCGGACGACTTCGCGGACCTGCGACCGCGCCTCACCTGGGATCGCGCGAGAGGCCGACTCACCGCGCGCGATGGGGCGAAACGTGTCGTCATTGCCAATGCCGGGACGATTCCGGATCGCGGGCTGTACGGCGTCTATGTCGCCGGCGGTGCCGGAGCGGCGGCCCGTGTCGGCGAACTCGACGAGGAAATGGTGTACGAGACGAAGCCGGGCGAGACGTTCGTGCTCGGCGCGTCGACGTGGCGCATCGAGAACGTCACGCACGATCGCGTGTTCGTCTCCCCCGCTCCCGGCGAGCCGGGCAAGATGCCGTTCTGGAAGGCGGACGCGATGTCGCGCCCACTCGAATTCGGCCGCACGATTGGCGCGCTGGTGCGCACGCTGCGCGAAATGCCGACGGGTGCGGCCATCGACCGCCTCACGCGTGAGCACGATCTGGATCGCCAGGCAGCCGAGAACCTCGTCCGCTACCTCCACGACCAGGCGACCGCCACGGGCGGCACGGTGCCGGACGATCGCACGGTGCTCATCGAACGCATTCGCGATGAGTTCGGCGACTGGCGCGTCGCGGTGCTCACGCCGTTCGGCGGGCGCGTCCACGCGCCATGGTCGATGGCCGTCGTCGAACGCGTACGCGCCGAGCGCGGCCTCCACGTCGAGACGATGTGGACCGACGATGGGTTCGTCGTCCGCTTCCCCGAGATGGACGACCCGCCCGATCTCTCGCTCATGCTGCCGGCATCGGGCGGCGCTGAATCGCTGGTCGTCCAGCAGCTCGGCGCCACGGCGATGTTCGCCGCGAAGTTCCGCGAAGCGGCGGGACGCGCCCTGCTGCTGCCCCGCCGCCGTCCGGGCCGCCGCGCACCGCTCTGGCAGCAGCGCAAGCGCGCGCACGATCTGCTGTCGGTGGCCGCGAAGTACGGGTCGTTCCCCATCCTGCTCGAAACCTACCGCGAGATTCTGCGCGATGTCTTCGACATCCCGGCTCTCGTCGAGACGCTGCGTGCCATCGAGGCGCGCGCGATCACCGTCGGCACGGTCGATTCGACGACGCCGTCGCCGTTTGCCGCGAGCCTGCTGTTCGGCTACGTCGCGAACTATCTCTATGACGGCGACGCGCCGCTGGCCGAACACCGCGCACAGGCGCTGTCGATCGACTACACGCAGCTGCGCGATCTTCTCGGCGAAGCGGAACTGCGGACGCTGCTCGATCCCGACGTCATTGCCGACGTCGAGACATCGCGCGCGCTCAGGCTGCCGACGCAACGTGCGCGCACGGTCGACGGCGTACACGACCTGCTGCTGCGCCTCGGCGACGCCACCCTCGACGAGATTGCCGCGCGCGTCGACGGTATCGACGCCGCCGACGCGGTTGCCACGCTCGTCGAGGCGCGACGAGCGGTACCAACGCCAGGCCCTCCCGGATCCGCGCAGCGCATCGTGCCGGTCGAGTATGCCGCGCGGTATCGTGATGCCCTGGGCGTTCCGTTGCCGCCGGGTCTGCCCGATGCGTTGCTGAGGCCGCCGGCCAACCCGATGGGCGACCTGGCACGGCGCTTCGCACGCACGCGCGGTCCGTTCACGACCGACGACTTCGCCACGCGTTACGGACTCACCGAGGCCATTGCCGGCGCCGCGCTGAGCGCGCTGGCGGCGGACGGCGCGCTCGTTGAAGGCGAGTTCACGCCTGGCGGTACGCGGCGCGAATGGTGCGATCCCGACGCGTTGCGCGCCATCCGGCACCGCTCGCTGGCGAAGCTGCGGCGGCAGGTCGAACCCGCGGAGCCCCAGGCCCTTGGACGTCTCATCACGCGCTGGCACGGCGTCGTGACGCCCCGCGGCCGCGCACTCGACGCCCTCCTCGACGCGATCGAGTTGCTGCAGGGCGCGGCGCTGCCCGCGTCGATTCTCGAGACGGAGATCCTGCCCGCGCGCATCGCGGGCTTCACGCCGCTCGACCTCGACACGCTCGTATCGGCCGGCGAGGTCGTGTGGGCGGGTCTCGAACCGCTCGGCGCGCGCGATGGCCGCATCGCGCTGTTTCTCTCCGACGAGTTCGATCGTCTGTGGCAACCGGCACAGCCCGAGCCGTCATTCGACGCAGACGCGCGCGAAGCGCGTATCCTCGACCGGCTCGCGCGTGACGGCGCGTCGTTCTTCGCGCCGCTGCACGAGGCGATTGGGGGAGGCTATCCGAAAGACACCGTGGACGCGCTCTGGACGCTCGTCTGGCACGGTCTCGTCACGAACGACTCGCTGCATCCGCTGCGCGCGTTTCTCGATGAAGGCGGCAGCCCTGCATCGCGCAGGAAGGCCGCACGCAAATCGGGACGACCCGCATCGGAGTCGATCTACCGATCGCGCCGGGCGACGCCCGCGGCCGCGACCGGGCGCTGGTCGCTCGTCCGCGATCGCCTGACGCGCCGCAGCGCCACGGAACGCGCCACCGCGCAGGCCCACCAGTTGCTGCAGCGCTACGGCATCGTCACACGCGACGCCGCGCTGGCCGAAGGTGTCCGCGGCGGATTTCAGTCGATCTATGCCGTGCTGCGCGCGATGGAGGATGGCGGCCGCATCCGACGCGGCTACTTCGTGTCTGGCGTCGCGGCCACGCAGTTCGCGCTGCCGTCCGCGCTCGAGATGCTGCGCGGGCTGAAGACCGAACCGCAGGAACCCGAAGTCGTACGTCTCGCCGCGACCGATCCCGCGAATCCGTACGGCACACTGCTGTCGTGGCCGGGCGAACGGACGGACACCGGTCGTGGACCATCACGCAGTGTCGGCGCACAGGTCGTGCTCGTGAACGGGCAGGTTGCGGCGTGGATTGCTCGCGGCGGGCATCTGATTGTCTGGCTGCCGGAGGACGAACCGCAGCAGGGAATGATGGCGGACGCGCTCGCGCGCGAACTCGCGCGCATGGGACTGCTGGTCGCCGAGATCAACGGCGCACCTGCGGCCGGGCATCCGCTCGCCGCCGCCCTCCTCCGCGCCGGCTTTACACCGTCGCCTGCCGGATTCCAGATTCGCCGCTGAGGGTGCGATGCCTGAAGGTGACACGATATTCAGGACTGCGCAGACGCTGAACCTCGCTCTTGCCGGCCGCACGGTCACGCGATTCGTCTCGGACTACCCGGCGCTCACGCGCATCGACGAGGACGCGCCGATTGTCGGCCGCGCCATCGTCCGCGTCGAATCGCGCGGCAAGCACCTGCTCCTTCACGTCGGCCCCGCCGTCGAGCCGGCGACGGCGTATGCCGGCCCGCTCGCGCTGCGCTCGCACATGCGGATGAGCGGCAGCTGGCATCTGTATCGGCCGGGAGAACGCTGGGCCGAATCGCGCGCGCGCATCCGGATGGAGACCGACACGTGGATCGCGGCGGCCTTCGGCGTGCACGATGTCGAGTGGCTCGACGCGCGGGCGCTCGCGCGCCATCCGGCGCTTCGCGCACTGGGTCCCGACCTGCTGGCCGATGACTTCGACGAGGACGCGGCACTGACGCGTCTGCGCCAGCTCGGCGACACGCCCATTGCCGACGCGCTGCTCGATCAGCGCGCGCTCGCAGGCATCGGCAACGTCTACAAGTCGGAAACGCTCTTTCTCGAACGCCTCCACCCGGCTACGCGGGTGTCCGACATCACCGACGATGCGTTGAAAGCCCTCGTCGCGCGGGCGACGCGACTGCTCACGATCAACGCACAAGGGAGTGGGCAGGGTCTCGAGACGTATCGCGGGCTGCGGAAGACGACCGACCGTTCCCACCCTGCAGAGCGGCTGTGGGTGTACTCACGCGGTGGCCGGCCGTGCCGCCGCTGCGGTGCGCGCATTTCGTTCGCCCGCATGGGGCGCGACGTACGGGGCACGTACTGGTGCCCGTCGTGTCAGCCCGACCGCACCTAGCGGTCGCGGCCGCCGTTGCGGACAACGGTGACGAGCGTGCCATCGGGCCGCGCGACCTTCTGAATCGTCACGCCTGGAAT
>Ga0079224_100001926_pt1 | contig 24625 bp, 26 predicted proteins | sample Stecom2015_FD_80414 | JGI IMG/M metagenome (GOLD analysis project Ga0079224, IMG submission 80414) | Agricultural soil microbial communities from Utah to study Nitrogen management - Steer compost 2015 | ecosystem: Environmental > Terrestrial > Soil > Agricultural land | place: USA: Utah... | reverse complement strand
CGGCGCAATCCGTCCCTTTTTCTTTATAATTCCACGATAGATTTTAAGCAGATATACTTATACTATCCACAGGAATAGGCCGAAAACCGGCTTTCAGTTACCAACCTATCCTTCGATGGGTGGGGGGGCGCATTGCGGTAAATAGAAGATAGGCTATGAGGCGTAGAGGAATTTTGGGTCAACCATATATAATGAGGATTTTACCCCAATCATCCTTCTTTCCACGATAACGATATGAAAATGGAATGGATATGAGGAATAAAGAGGACGCCGGTTATTGGCTAAATAAACTGGATAACATGCCGCTCCAGATATTGATGGAGCGCGCAGAACATCTCACCGTGCACGGCCATGGGTACATAGTCACATATTCGCGCAAAATCTTCATCCCACTGACAAAATTATGCCGCGATGTGTGCCATTATTGCACTTTCGCGCACCGTCCTTCGCAGCTTCATTCGCCCTATATGAGCATAGAGGAAGTCGTCGATCTTGCCCGTGCCGGGGAGGCGGCAGGATGTCACGAAGCCTTGTTCACGCTGGGCGATCAACCAGAACTGCGTTATAGCGCCGCACGAAAATGGCTGGATGATGAAGGCCATGAAACGACACTAGACTATCTCGCTAAAGCCGCTGACGCAGTGCTTTCAGAAACCAGTCTTTTACCGCACCTAAACCCCGGCCTTATGGACGCTGCTGACTATGAAGCTTTGCGTCCACTCTCCGCATCTATGGGGCTAATGATAGAAAGCACTTCGGACCGGCTCGGCGAGAAGGGTATGCCCCATTACGGATCTCCCGACAAAGTCCCTGCCGCACGGCTGGCGTCAATGGAAGAGGCAGGCAAAGCCGCAGTGCCATTCACCACGGGTCTACTTATCGGCTTAGGAGAAACGCGGCTTGAGCGGATAGAAGCACTGATAGCAATACGCGATGTTCACGCAAAATATGGCCATATCCAAGAGATCATCATCCAGAACTTCCGCGCCAAAGAAGAAACACAGATGCGCAATGCGCCAGAGCCTACGCTCGAAGATCACCTCTGGACTATTGCTGCAGCGCGAATGATCCTTGGGCCAGATATGACTATACAGGCTCCTCCTAATTTACGCGAAGGTGTACTCGGTAAGCTCATACAAGCAGGCGTTAATGACTGGGGCGGCGTTTCCCCTCTTACGCCTGACCATGTTAATCCTGAAGCGCCATGGCCGCATCTTGAAAAACTCGAAACAGAAACCGAGTCAGCCGGTCGCCATTTGCGCCAGCGCCTAGCTATCGGCCCTAAATTTGCGACTGATTTGACCCAATGGGCAGATAACGCCATCCAGCCCAAAATCCGCCGCGCCGTAGATGGGCGCGGATTAGTGCGCACCGAAAGCTGGTATGCTGGCAGAGGGGATAGTGCGCCAGAGATTGGGCCATCACTCGTCCGCTCACGTGATGGACAAATTACCGCCGTGCTAAGCCGCGCGGAGCTTGGCAAAGAGCTAAGCCGCGCCGATATTACGCTGCTATTTGGAGCAGAGGGCCGCGATTTTGATCATATCGTCGCGCTGGCCGATGATCTGCGGCAAGACCGCGTGGGTGACACGATAACCTATGTCGTTAATCGAAATATCAATTATACAAATATCTGCCTGCATCATTGTGGCTTTTGCGCCTTCTCTAAAGGCAGCACAAAGAGCGAGCGCGGGCCAGCCTATAATATCGATCATGAAGAACTGACGCGCCGCGCAATAGAAGCCCATGAACGCGGCGCAACCGAAGTCTGCCTACAAGGCGGCATTCATCCAAGCTACGACGGCCATACATATCGCGCTATCATACAAGCCGTTAAAGCCGCCGTGCCCGAAATGCATTGCCACGCCTTTTCTCCGCTAGAAGTATGGCATGGCGCCCATAGCCTCGGCCTTGAGCTTGAGGAATATCTCACGGGCTTGAAAGAAGTTGGTCTCGCCACATTGCCCGGCACTGCGGCCGAGATTTTATCGCAGGATATACGCGATATTATCTGCCCGGATAAAGTGACCGCTGACCAGTGGATAAGCGTGATGCGCGCCGCACATGTTGTGGGCCTTAAGACAACGTCGACAATCATGTTCGGTCATGTCGAGGGCTATCACCACTGGGCGGAACATCTCGTACGCATCCGCGATTTGCAGCATGAAACGGGAGGCTTTACCGAGTTCGTTCCCCTTCCCTTCGTTCATATGGAAGCGCCCATGTGGCGCAAGGGGCTAGCGCGCTCCGGCCCAAGCTGGCGTGAAACCGTGCTGATGCACGCTGTGTCGAGGATCGCTCTGGACGGCGCTATTCCAAACATCCAGACAAGCTGGGTCAAGCTCGGCATAGACGGCGCTGGCGCGATGCTGCGCGCTGGTGCGAATGACATCGGCGGCACGTTGATGGATGAAAGCATTACGCGGTCCGCCGGCGGTGTGAACGGGCAGTTTTTCGACGTTAATACGATGGAAGAACTAGCACATAGCCTTGGTCGCCGCTTAGCTCAGCGCAGCACTGTTTACGGGCAACCAATCGCGCAGCTTGAAGCGAATGAATAAAATTAAGAGAGTATATATATTGTGAAAATTGCAATCATTGGTGGCACCGGAAACCTTGGCAGCGCAATCGCATGGAGACTGGCCCGCGCGGGTTATGATGTTACCATCGGCTCCCGCACGGTAGAAAGCGCGCAGTCCAAGGCAGAACAACTAGGTGAAGGGCTGAAGGGCACCGATAATGTCCGCGCGGCTACTCAGGCGGACCTTATTTTCGTTACCGTACCATTTGCCGCACACGCAGCCACTTTGGGCGATATCAAACCCTATGTTTCAGGCAAGATTGTCGTGGATACTACCGTACCCCTTGTGCCCCCCAAAGTGATGCGCGTGCAGCTTCCTGAAGCTGGCTCTGCCGCCGCGATAGCCGCAGAAATTTTAGGCGAAGATGTCCGTCTCGTATCCGGCTTCCACAATGTTGCGGGGCATAAGCTCGCGCAAGATATAGACGTGGCGTGCGATATATTGGTCTTTGGTGATGACAAGGCAGCGCGCGGCGAAGTGGTAGCGCTCGCCAATGCTATCGGCCTACGCGGCATCCACGCAGGCCCCTTGGTCAATAGCGCAGCAGCCGAAGCAATGACGTCGTTGCTTATCTTCATAAACAAAAATTACAAAGTTGACGGCGCAGGTATCCAGATTACAGGTAAGCTCACTTCACCGGAATAAGGCGCCCATGTTACAGATTATACCGATTACCGGCCTACCAGAGATTAAGCCAGGGGATGACCTGCCTACAATTTTGTCGGCCTGTCTTGGTCAAGGCGGCGCGCCTACATTGGAGGTGGGTGACATATTGATAGTCACCCAAAAAATCGTTTCCAAGGCCGAAAATCGCTTCGTCGATTTGAGCGACATCACCCCTTCTGAAGACGCCAGGAAGTTGGCGGAGGAGGTAAACAAGCCCGCCGATTTGGTCGAGCTGGTGCTCCGTGAGTCCGTACATGTGGTGCGAAAAGCGAAAAATGTTCTGATTACCCGTCATCATCTGGGCCATGTCATGGCAAATGCGGGAATAGACGCATCCAATATTGGACCGAAAAATGGCAGTAGACTACTTCTACTGCCTAAAGACCCAGATGCCAGCGCTGGCGCTATCGCTGAGCGGTTGGCGGAAGACGTCGGCTTTCGTCCCGCTGTCATGATAAGCGATAGTTTTGGCAGGCCATGGCGCATGGGCACGACCAATGTTGCGATAGGAATATCGGGCATGGCCGCTGTGCTTGACCAGCGCGGGGAATCCGATCGCGATGGCCGCGAGATGCAGGTGACGCAAATCGCTTTGGCAGATGCGGTAGCCGCCGCAGCGGGGCTCGTAATGGGTGAAGGCGCAGAGGGCATTCCCGCCGCGATTGCGCGCGGCATTGAGACGCTCGGGGCCCCGCAGAGTTCTAACGATATTTTACGCCCTGAGCATGAAGACCTTTTCCGATGAGCCTGAGCAAGCCGCCACATTATACGGTGATAACTGGCGGGGTCGGCGGCGCGAAGCTTGTCGATGGTCTATATCGCCTGCTACCCAAAAACAGCTTGACCGCAATCGTTAATACCGGTGACGATTTCAACCACCTAGGCCTCGCTATTTCGCCCGATATCGACACTTTGCTCTATACGCTAAGCGGGAAAGCCAATCAGCAGCTCGGGTGGGGCCGCGAAGGGGAAAGCTGGAATTTCATGGCCACCTTGCGCAGCCTCGGCGGACCTGATTGGTTTAATCTGGGCGATGGCGACCTAGCGCTGCATATCATGCGCAGCAGCTTGTTAGCGCAGGGCAAGAGTCTGTCTGAAGTCACGCAATATTTTACCAATCAATGGGGTCTAAGTCTGCGCATATTGCCCATGAGCGATGATAAAGTCGCGACATGGATAGATACACCAGAGGGTGCACTGTCTTTTCAAAGCTATTTTGTAGAGCGGCAATGCAGGCCCGTAGCGCAAAGCATACGCTTTGAGGGCTCCAAGAGCGCGAAGCCAGCAAAAGGTGCCCTAGAAGCGATAATGGAGAGCGAAGCGATATTTATCGCGCCTTCCAACCCCTATCTAAGTGTCGATCCATTGCTCGCTATCCCTGAAATAAAAGCCGCGCTGATAAACACCCAAGCCCCAATAGTCGCTATTTCGCCGATAGTGGATGGCAAAGCTGTAAAAGGCCCGACCGCAAAACTCATGGGTGAGCTTGATATACCGGTCAGCAATGATAGTATTGCCCGCCATTATGGTGCATTTTTAAACGGCCTTGTCATCCACCAGGGCGATGTACCGCCCAATAGAAATCTCCTTGTCTCGGCCACCGACACCATGATGCATGATGCACAAGACCGGCAACGCGTGGCACGCTGTGCACTGGACATGACGGCATCACTTCTAAAATGAGCGGCTGGCACGCCTTATGTCCCATGAAACTGAGTGACCAGAGTAAATCTCGCTTGTCCGGTACGCTTAGCCCTGCAGAGCGAAGAATGCTGGTCCGGCAACTTGCCCTTCATGTATTGGGTACATTAGAGCAATGCAGCCCAATAGAGAGAATTACCATTTTATCCCCAGAAATCCCGGATTTTTGGCCAACAGAATCCGCACGCCAATGGGTGCGAGATCAAGGACGCGGTTTAAACTCAGAAATTACCACTTGGCATCAAGCAAATGCCGGCAAAAAGGTGCTCATCGTCCATGCCGATTTACCACTTGTGCAAGCGAAGGATATAGAAGCGCTGATTTCCGCCGCCGAGCTAGAAGGCGTTGCTATAGCGACAGACAGGGCAGGAACCGGAACCAATGCGCTTGCGATCATGCCCTCCAGATCCATCAAATTTTCCTTCGGTTCTAATAGTTGCGCCCTTCACAAGGCACAATGTGCCAGTTTTACGATCCTAGGCGATGAGGGCTTATCCGCCGATCTCGACACTGCCGATGACCTAGCATTCGCAACCAAGCGCGGGTTTGCGCCGCGCTTTCACCATGCTTAAGTCCAACTAAAGCCTTTCTTTCGGAAGGTTCATAATCTGCCCTTCGCTCTCATCTTCGCGTCAAAACAATCCCTAGGAGACGAGAAGATGAAACTCAATGTAAGTGTTCCCAACAGCATGCATGTCGCAGCGATGGTGCAGCAATGGGAATATGATCTGAGCGGTCAAGATATTGGTGACCTGATGGCTGAGGCCGACCGGCTAGGCTTTAATAAATGCATGACTGGCGAGCATTTTCTCATGCCCAAAGAACATGTCGTGCTTTCCGGCGACTGGTATTTTCACACCACTGCGGCGCTCAGCTATTTGGGTGGCCGCACCAAAAATATGAAGCTTTCTTCCTCTGTCTCCATACTCCCTCTACAAAACCCCATCGTGCAGGCAAAGGCTTGGTCAACGATGGATTTTCTTACCGGTGGCCGCGCAGAGGCACTTTTTGGTGTGGGCTGGCTGAAGGAAGAGTTTGACATATTGGGCGTTCCCTTTGGCACACGCGGCAAGATGGCCGATGAATATACCGCTGCGATGATCGAGCTTTGGACGAGTGAAAATCCTGAATTTGAAGGCGAATATGTCAATTTCAAAAACATAGGCTTTGCGCCCAAGCCGGTGCAGAGCCCGAAACTACCCATCTGGTTTGGCGGGGACGCGGAAAAGGTCATGAAGCGCGTGTCCAAATTTGGCGATGGCTGGTCGCCATTCCGCACACCTCCTGAAAAATTTCCTGAATGTATCGACTTTATTAAATCGCAAAGCGAATATGATGGCCGTGAAATGAATTTCTTCTTCGCGCTAGAAATGCTCAATGTCGGTTCTCAACATGAAATATTAGACGACCCGCGCGCTCCAGGCAGCCGCGACAAACAAAAGATACTCGACCAGATTGGTTGGCTAAAAGAACTAGGCATCACGGAAACAATCGTGCCCCTGCCCCCGTCAATTTCTAGCAAAGCCGAATATATCGAGCGCTTGCAGTGGGTAGCAGAAGAAATCATGCCTGCGGTTTAAACTATATGTTCAGGCACAAAAAGGACCGCCGGTTGCTTCAACCAGCGGTCCTTATAATATCCCGCAACCTCTTTTTACGCTGCGCTCATCGCGTCCATAGCGTCAGCGAAATAAGGCGTATGGTGGCAAATGCCGCCATCCACCGATATTATCTGCCCGGTTACGAACGATGACATATCGGAGGCGAGCCACAGAGCCGCGCCTGCGATATCTTCTGGCACACTCTCACGCGGCAATAGCACATGGCGCTGCACCATATTTTGCTGTTGTTCGCTCATCATCTTACGCGCTTCCGGCGTCAGCACTAAGCCGGGTAATATCGCATTGCAGCGGATATTTTGGCGGCCAAATTGCGCGGCGATATTACGCGTGAGCGCATTTACCGCGCCTTTTGACGAGCTATAGGCGGGGTTGAATATATCACCCAATATCGAGACGCCAGTGCTGGTATTGATGATAGAGCCACCACCTCCCGCTATCATATACGGCGCGGCATGTTTCACCATCAGCATAGTGCCCCGTGTATTAATACGAAAAGCCGCATCCCATATGTCCACGTCCATTTCCGTCAGCGCGCCATCGGCTGCCATTTGCGCTGGGGCCGTTAAAGCAGCATTATTGTGCAACACGTCAATGCGACCAAATCGCGACACAACTTCCGTCATAAGCGCCTTGATGCTCGCCTCATCGCTCAGATCAAGCGGAAGGGCAGTCGCCCGTCCGCCTACCGCAATTATCTCGTCAGCGACCTGCTTTGCGCCGTCCACGTTGATGTCCGCCAGCACTACCTGCGCACCTTCTTTACCAAAGGCCCGCGCGCAGGCTGCGCCGATATTTGCGCCGGAGCCGCTGATGAGAGCAACCTTATCTTTTAAAAGACTCTCCATCGTCATTCTCCCAACATCTTCCAAGTGCCATAATCTTCTGCTGCAGTGAAAAATCGCTCGTTCATCGGAATGCCATTTTGGCCCCATTCGTCCAGGTTGGCGACCCATGCTTGAATGCCATACATGACGTACAGCTTGATCTGTTCAAACGCATCGTCGAAGCTGAGTACACCTTGCGCGCCGGTAGCGATGAGATATTCGCGATATTGCGCAACAAGGTCTTTCAAATGCGCGCGGCGCTCCTCAATCGTCAAGGCTCCGATGGTGAAATAGGCAAGATCACGCCATGGACGACCGCGTCGCACCAGCTGCCAGTCGAGCCAAAGCCGTTCTTTTGCGCCGGGCAAAATATAGGTGTTGCCCTGATGGCAATCACCAAGAACGATACAATAAGGCGCGTCATAAGAGCGTTCCAACTGGCCAAGCCTGTCAAATGCGCGCTCCACTTTACGCGGATCGTCAAGATAATGTTGTGGCGCGATAGAACGGAAATTCGGCTCCTTTAAATTAAGCTCAATCCATTCCCACATGATGCGCACTTGGTCGCTATCAACAGGCGTATCCATTTGAGTTTGTAACCAAGGCGCATTTGCGACAGAGATTTTGTCGCTGCCCCATAGGCTACCATGCAATTTGGCCAGCCCTTCGAGATTTTCAGAGATCATATCCACGCCGCTTTTTTGCGTGCTGTGACCAAATTTGCCGCCGCGCTGGTTTAAATCTTCTAGCACGACAAAGCCATGCGCACTGCCGTCATCATCCCAATCGGCATAATAGCATTTGGCGGTGGGCACTTTCATCTCGCCTACCATGAAGTGATAGAAACGCGCTTCGAGCGCATGAATATCGACATTATCGAAGCCGCCCGACCAATTAGCCTTCATGCACAGATGCGCGGGCAAACCTGCTGCCTTACCAGCATCATTCCACTCCACTTTGATACGCCATTTGGTCGTGTGACTGTTGAGAAGCTCCACCGTCTCCATAGATTTGGCAACCACGCCGGGATATTTGTAGGACATCATTTTACCAAGCCAGTCCGCATTTACATCATCCATCGTAGTGGGCAGCTTTTCGGTGCGCGCGGGGTAAGGGCTCGGTACGCAATTTGGATCGATTTTTACTGGTTTATACGCGATTGCTTGTTCAGACATGCAGTCCTCCATTCATGTTAATTTCATCTTTTCGTGTTGCTTTTTTGATGCTTTGCGCTGCGAATATGAGGCAGAGGCCACCTGCCAGGCAAAAGAACATAGCTGCGCCAATGCCCCAAGCTACGCCGTCTTTACCGCCCACATAATCGCTCACCCGCCCGATGAGCCATGCGCCCAGCCCCACGCCGATAAGATTGGCGCTCATTTGCACGGCAGAAACTGCTAGCCCGCGAAGCTGCGACCCTGCGATCGTAACGATAACGGCATAGACCGGCCCGTTGTAAGAGGCGCTAAAAAGCCCTGCGAGCATAAGGAAACCGACGGCCATATTCGTGTCAACGCTCGCCACCGTAACAAAGCCACTGGCGGCGGTTAAAAAAGGAATGATGCTGCCGATAAGAGCCGTCCGCACAGGGTCAAACCCGCCGCGTTTTGCGTTTATCTTGTCCACGCCCCAACCAGCCGCTAGCCCGCCGACCGAGCCTAAAATACCATAAGCAATGGCCACCGTTATTCCTGCCTCGCTAATCGCCATATCATGGCTGCGGATGAGAAAGGTGGCAAGCCATATGCTCATGCCATAAATGCCGGTAGCGATGCAGGTGATGGCCGCTAATGCAAAAGCAAATCCCGGGCGTGCAAACAGCATTTTAATACGGATGGAGAGAGACGCGTCGATTGTCGTTGCTTCTTCCGCGCTATCTTGATTGCCGCGTTTTGGCTCACGCACGGTCGCAAATAACAAGGGGGCGAGCAGAAGGCCTGGTATACCAGCGGCAATAAATGCCCAGCGCCACCCATAATGCTCAACTATCCAGCCGCCGACAAAAAAGGCCAATGCAAACCCTATTCCCGAGCTGAGATACCAGATGCCGATAGCGGTCGAGCGACGGTTTTTATCGAAATAATCGGATAATATTGACATGCCGGTAGGCGTGCCCCCTGCCTCTGCAACGCCAACAATAGCTCTGCCCATAAGCAAGGTCCAAAAGCCGGTGGCCATACCACAAAGAGCAGTCGCCCCGCTCCAGCCCACTAGCGCCATAGTCATCAGGTTTTTGCGATTAAACCGGTCAACCACTGCTCCGAAGGGAATGGCAGCAAGCGCGAAAAATATGCCATAGGCAACGCCGGCCAATATGCCCAATTGGCCATCAGTCAGACCAAATTCTAGCCCCAGCGGTTGCAAGACAAGGCCAATAATCGCGCGGTCTATACCGTGGGAGGTCTGAATCGCGGTTAAAACGGCTAACACATACCAATTATATGGCGATATTCGCTTTCCTGTTAGCGAATTTGGTTGAGCCTCTTCACGCACGCATATTCTCCTGATCAGCCCAAAAGGGCACTGCTTTTGCAGCTCTTTTCACTACCGAGAGTCGCAGATTAGGCTTATTAGCAACCTGCCCAAGGAAAGGGGCTAGTCACGCATAATAGCGCGAATAAGAGTTATCAGGGCGCGATAAGCGACTAACTTTAGAGGAAGAGCGGATGGACGAGGCGCAAAAAAGCAAAGGAATCGTGCGGCAATTTTTAGGCGCGGTAGAATTAGGCGATATTGATACAATTGAAGCACTGCAATCCGTCGACTGCCGCTGGTGGGTGCTCGGCGGCGGCGACCTAACGCGGGCGCAATATACAGATGCGGTAAAGCAGATGTTGCTGGCCGCAGACCCCCGCAAGGTAGAAATTATCAGTATGATCGCCGAGGGCGGCACTGTGGCTGCAGAAGTGCGCTCATCCATGCATTTTGGTGACAATGTTTACGCCAATGAATATCATGACCTCTTCGTCGTAAAAGACGGCCAGATTGTGGAAGGCCGAGAATATTTTGATACCGCAAAAGTTACTGCCTTTTTTGGAGAACAAGCATGATCGCCACTGAATATGACGTTATCGTGATGGGTTCTGGCGCGGCTGGTTTAACGGCCGCTGTAAAAGCTGCACAATCAGGGGCTTCGGTCCTTGTGCTTGAAAAGGCCGCTCATTTCGGTGGCACAACCGCAATATCGGGCGGCGGCATATGGATACCCGCCAGTCCGCAGGCGAAAGCCGAAAATGTCAATGACAGCATAGAAAAAGCTCGCGACTATGTTTTAAACGTCGTCGGCAACCGCGCTGATCGTGCAATCATTGACGCTTATCTTACAAACGGCCCAGAAATGGTGGCTTGGCTGGGGGATAATAGCACGGTCCAATTCCTCATCTCGCCCCCGAGCAGCGACTGGTACCCTGAAGTAGCGGGCGCTGTTGATTATGGCCGCCTGCTCGCGCCGCAAGAATATGATGGTAAACAACTGGGTCATGAGTTTAACCGCCTTTCCAAACCACGCGAAGAGTTTAACGCGCCGGGCGGCATGATGATCGACCTGTTTGACCTGCCTTATATCGAACGGCTTCCAGCTCCAGGCGCACTTTGGCATATGGCGAAAATTGCGTTCCGCTTCTTAGGTGACAAGCGTAAACTTGGCCGCGGAACTCGCCTCACCATGGGCACGGCGCTGAGCGGCCGCCTTTTTAAATCGGCCCTCGATGCAGGTGTGAATCTGCAAGAAAATATGCCAGTGGACGAGCTTTTGCTTAACGATGGAAAAGTGACTGGGGTAGCCGCAACTGTCGATGGTGCGCGGCACGAGTTTACCGCGCGCAAAGGCGTTATCCTTGCCTCTGGGGGCTTTTCCGCCAATGCCGAGATGCGGGCGAAATATCTGCCTTTTGCTGCCGATCACGTTTCCATCCTCCCTTATAGTAACGAGGGTGATGGCATTAACATAGCAGGCAAGACTGGCGCTGTTATGGGCGAAGATAATCATGCCAATGCTGTATGGGCAGTTGTCTCTAAGCGCACCCGCGAAGATGGTTATATAGAGCGCTATGCCCACCTTATCGACATGTCCAAGCCCGGTTGCATCGCCGTAAATGCCGAGGGCAAACGCTTTGCGAACGAAGCCAGCGTCCACTTTGTTGAGGCGATGCACGCCACTGGCGCAGTGCCCGCGCACATCATTGCTGACACTAAGACAGTGAAGAAATATGGCATGGGCCTATCCCTTCCCGGCGGCTCAAAAATTAAGGAATTAGTAAAATCGGGCTATTTGATTAAGGCCGAAACCATAGCTGAATTGGCCGCTAAAATTGGCGTGAATTCAGCTAATCTGGAATCCACAGTCGGAAAAATAAACCAATATGCCGCAACCGGTAAAGATGCAGAATTTGGTAAAGGTGATGCGCAGATTGACCGGGAAATTGGCGACCCGAAACATGGTCCCAATCCCTGTCTTGGTTCGGTAGAAAAAGGCCCATTTTACGCTGTAAAAATCTATCCCGGCGATGGCTCAACTACAGTCGGTCTAAAGATAGACGATCATTGCCGTGTAATCGGCAAAGATGGCGGGCCAATAAACGGCCTCTACGCTGCAGGCCTAGATGCCAACTCTATTTGGCAGGGAAAAAGCCCTGCACATGGCTGTAATGTCGGCCCCGCCATGGTGACTGGCTATATTGCCGGTAAGGCAGTCGCATCGTCTTAAGCCAAAATTGAATTTTTTGAAATGATACGCTGGTCCGATGCGATTGAAATAGGCACATGTATCGAAAAGCTCGGTAATAGCTCGTTTGGAACGGCTCAGATACTCATGCAAAACGGGAAGATAATGGGGTTAAGTGGCAGTGTGATGGTGATGCTTGATTTACAAGCCGGACGCCCAGCGCCGATGCCTGATGATGTCAGAGCCGCACTGGAGCAATATTGCTTAATAAACTCCCCATGAAACGGGGCAAAAGCCTATCTTAGCCCTGCCCTATTTCATTATATCACTTCGTCAAACCTGTAAGTCACAATGCTTTTAGCTAAGCCTGACGGCGCTTAGCCTCTGCCACCATCTTGTAAAGGCCCTGATTATAGCTGGTTAGCTGCTCCAGCGACAAATTACGATAAGGTGTCATCGGGCAGATAGAATCCACCACACCCCAAAATGGCTCAAGCTTTTCGAGCACTTCGTCCACAGGGCCGCATTTGACAAACGCTTCCACCATTTCGTCACTGACTTTCTCGATCACGCTGGCGACATCTCCATGTTCTCCAGCAGCAAGCTGGCAATCACGCGCCATATCGCCAAAGCCGATATTGTCAAAAAAGGCTTCATATTCTTTATAACCGGCATAGCCAGCAACGGTAGCGCGGCTTTCATTTATCGCCTGTTGCTTGTCGTCATTAATGGCGATCCAAGGCCAAGCGTTGATTTCGACATCTTCGCGTTTACGGCCAAAGCGAGCCAGCTCGGCCTCGATAAAGGGCTTTTTTTGCACTGTATAGTCAACGGTCCAAAGCGCGTGTACCATCAAGCCATCGCCAATTTCTAACGCCATGCTGGTGAGCTTATCTTTAAGCGCTGCAATCCAGATAGGAATCGCTTCCCGCACCGGCGGCGCGGTGAGCATCATTTCGGTCCATTCGGCGTTGAAATATTCGCCCTCTATCGGCTCCATGCCTTTATGGGCGTTGGCGTTAATATAGCGTACCACCTTCACCACCTCGCGCAAATGGGTGAGCAACTTGCGCTTTGGCTCGCCATAAATGCCCGATAGAGCGCTGTGCAACGATGTACCGAGGCCAAGCACGAAACGGCCCTCACTAATCGTATCCAGTTCCATCGCCGCAAAGGCGGTTTCGGTAGGGCTGCGCGTCCCAGCAACAGCAATGCCGGTTGAAACTTTCAACGTGTCGGTCATCGCCGCAACGGCCGCCATGGGCACAAAGGGCGGGCCATAGATTTGCAGCGAAAAACAGCCTTCAAATCCCACTTGCTCCATCTGTTTAGCCATAGCGCCCATAGTCGGCGCTGGGAGAATAGGCATAACACCCCACCAACGGCGTTCGCCGCCGGTAGCATTTGTCAATTTGGTCATAAACGGGCCTTCAGGCTTTAATATTGAAACAATTCTTTGCGCAGGCCGATTATGTCGCTGCAATCTTCGCTCACATTATCGCGATACTCATAATCGCCCTGAGCCTGACGGTTGGCCAGATCTTGCATGAGCGCGCGATAAACCTGCCCTGCTTCATCAAGCGGAGAGTGTAGATCTTTGCGCTTTTCTGGCTGCATATAACGCGGGCTTTGCGGACTGGTCATACTGCTATCCTGGCGCGAAACTTTATAGCTCGCCTTGGGCATGACATAGCGGAAGAGATTGTGCGCATTAGACGTGTTCATGGCATAATCAAGCCGTGTACGATCCCGCGTTTCTGGAACACATGGGTGAAAGAGCGGCACATCGTCACCGGGTGAAAAGCGACCATAAGCGATGGCACAGTGGCTACGCAAATAGATGCGGATCACCTGACGGACTTGCTGCACGTCGTCTTTAATGCCGCCAAACATCTTCATGACCGGCGCAACGGATTTATTGGTGCAACTGCGCACCATCGTTACGGTTTCGCTGTCGTTAAAAACTTCCACCGTTTCGCTATCCATTTTTTCATCGCCCACCACGTCAGCGTGGATGAAGTCGGCGTGGGTCAAATCAATCAGATTTTCTAGGCTAAGCGGCGCTGCGCAGTCAAAGCGCACTGTGCCGAGCATATATTTTGGCAAATTGCCCTCTGGTGGCAAAAATGGCAAGCTTGGCAAATGGCGCGCATCGGCGTTTGCAGGATTACCGAACCAGCCCCAAACATAGCCATAATGTTCCATGACCGGATAGCGACCCTTAGCATCGGTAAATTCGCTGACGGACGCCTTGCCCGTCTCTTTGGGGTGGAATTCTGAGCCGACAGCTACACCATTTTCGCGCCATAAGAAGTAGGAGTTTGAGTAGACTGCGCGGCGCACGGGCTTTTTGCTTACCGCAAAGCTATGTGCCAGCGGGAACCATGCGTCTTTAAGCACCAGATCATGTGGTACCCAATTGTTAATCAGCTTGGCAAAATTTGCAGGACGATTTTCTGTATGCCGCGTAATTTTTACGCTGTCGTCAGCGACATCGCTGGTTTCTACCGGGCTGCTACTTTCTTCTAACATGGCAAGTTCCTTTCGCTAAAATCTCTGCGCAAAATAGCGCTTATGCGGCTACTTTTTCAGACCCGTCCGATATGGCCTCGGCTTGCTCTCGCGCTACAATATTGGCTCGCAATTCTTCCGCATGGATAGATGCGGTAGGCTTGAGCACGCGTAGAGCAGCGCCATCTATATGCGGTAAAACCGCAAAGGATTTTCCGATGCCCATCAGCTTTGCCATTATTCCTGGACGATTCGCCCCTATTTTAGCGCGCCAGCGCACCTGCGTTACCCCCCTTGCGGCAGGTACGGGGGCGAGCGTGGCATAAAGCAGCTCGTTAAAATCATCATCGCGCAACAATATATCACATTCGCCCGTCACCGGATCGGTCGTTATTCTAAGCGTGATCGGAAATTCAGGGCTAAAGGGCGCGGGCCAATGCGGCGTTTTCCACTGGCAACTGCGCTCCATCGTCAAGCGCCCATTTTCTTCAATCAGTTCTGACATGAGGTAGGGCGTAAAATACACCCCTTTGATGTGAAAAATAAGCGATGGATCGTCAAATAAGGCATTGACGAAGTGGACATGATCTAAAGCAACATCGACCGAGCCGGCCATTGGCATCGTCTCTCCCATGGGTGCGGGTATAACCGCATTTTTTGAGTTACAGATACGGATGAAGCCACCGCTTTCTTCAACCTTAAAGGCGTTACCGCGATAGACAGGCGGATATTTCTGCTTGTCTTTCATATTGGGGATTTCTTTTAAACGGCCATCTTCACCATCAAAGCTCCACCCATGATAACCGCATTGTATCCAGCCCTCAGAGCGGATGCAGCCGAGCGATAGCGGAGCGCGGCGGTGCGGGCAGCGATCTTCCATCGCGCGTGCCATTCCGTCATTATCGCGCCAGAGCACTACGGGCATATCGCCAATATTTACGTTGAACGGCTTGTCGTTAGTCACTTCTTCACTGCGCGCCGCGGCCCACCAATGCTGTTCTGCTGCTTTAACGACTTTGGCTAGTTCAGATACATCTGTTTCAAACGCCATTTTCGACTCTCTCACCCTAACTTATCATCTGCATTAAATTGACAGATGCCAATTTAAATGTCAAATCTTCTCTATAGTAACATGCGACGGAGAAATGGTAAGCGACGGTTTAGTAATGACTGAGACAGGCACACCCACGGGGCTAGTAAAGCCACAACCTACACAAAAGGCGCCCAACAGCACGCGTCGTAGGGGCCGACCTCCCTCTAATGCAGCATTAAGTGTGGATGAAGACCGGCTGCTCGCTGCGGTTTTTAAAATGTTTTCAATGCGAGGTTATGATGCCACCCTGCTTAGGGAATTGTCGCGGGAACTCGGTGTCAGCCATAATTTACTCAACGTGCGTTTCGGCAAAAAAAGAGATATTTGGATGGCAGCGGTAGACTGGCGCTTTGCTCGCGCCTCACAAAATGTCATCGCCGCCTTTGAAGGGACAGGCGGCCCTGAAGAACGGCTACGCTCGCTCATCGCCCGCTTTTGCGAATGGGCCGTTGTGAACCCCGATGTGATGAGCCTGAGCTATTGGGAAGGCCAAGAGGCTAGCTGGCGGTTAGATCATATTGTTGACGAGTTCATCGCCCCCTTCAAGCTACGCCTTGATGCATTGCTGGAGGAGTTAAGGCTGGAGCGCCCCGTCCACCAAATTTCGACCACCGCGTTGATGGCGATGCTTGTGCAGGGCGTCGGCTTTTATTTTGCGGCCCGACCGCTGCAAGAAAAACTGGGTGATGAAAAAAATTTATCGGAAGAGCATCAACTGGCTCAAGCCCGCATTTTAGGCGATTTTATTACCTCCGGCTTACTTTCCCGCGGCTAACTAAGCCAGTCACATAACTAACGTCAAAATGACGCGCAGATGCTTTTGCGTCCAGTTTGCTTTGCCTGGCTCATATTGCGACTTTACAATAATGACATATCTGTCATTATGACGTTATTATTAATATGGAGTTGTCAACATGCCCCACGCCGATTTTTTGTCCCAACCAGCAGAGGTGGAAAATGCTCCTCCCATTCTTGCAAATGGTAATGATGCTGCCAGCCATTATATCGCCGTTGCCCGAGCACTTCGGCCATTGTTGAGCCAATATGCAGCACAGGCCGAGCAAGACGGCCGGGTTGCAAAGCCAGTCATGGATGCTTTATGGGATGCAGGGCTGTTTCATGTCACAGTACCGCTTCGTTCAGGTGGCCCGGCCCTTACTCTTTCGGCACATACACAAATTATCGGGGAATTAGCCAAAGCCTGCCCCGGCTCGGCTTGGGCTTATGGCTTACTCTCTGGCGTGACCGGAACGGCCAAAGCGATGCCCGAGACAGTGCAGCGCAGCTTATTTCGCACCGGCAAAGAATTATTTTGCTCCGTTTCCGCGAATAACGGCATCGCGACACCGGTAGAGGGCGGCTATAAGGTCCAAGGTGAATGGGGCTATGGCTCAGGCTGCCTCCATGCCAGCTGGGCGCTAAATGGCTTGCAACTGCGAAACGAAAACGGCGAGCTGGAGGAAATGGCGCTTGGATTTATCGATCTGACCAATAAAAAGACAGTCGAGATCATTCACGACTGGAACGTCGCCGGTCTTTCTGGTTCGGGCAGCAATCGCATTAAAGCGAATCAGCATTTCATTCCGCACCATTTACTCATCCGCCCAAGCCAAACACCGCCACCAGAGGCCCTTCATGGGCTCCAAGGACTAGAGCCTCGCGACTTCTGGCCGTGGGAGCCGCTTTTTGCGCTTGGAGTCCTTTCCCCCATTTTAGGGGCAGCAAGCGGGCTGTGTGAAATGGTGCTTGGTAAAATGGAGAACCGCAAAGTCATTGGCTGGCATTATGACAGTCAGGCCAGCTCTCATCTTTTGCTGCACAAGGCGGGAGAAGCAGCAATGAAGATTGAGTCAGCGTGGATGCATGTCGAACGGGCCTGTAACGTCATGGACAACATTGCGCCGAAACGCCTAGCCAGTCCATTCGAGAAATCTCGCGCGCAGGCAGATTGCGGCTATGCGATGGGCCTTGTTAAAGAGGCCAGCAACATCCTCATGGATATAGCTGGCCCCGGCGGCTTCGCCCTTGCTAACGCCATGCAGCGCTTATGGCGCGATATCAATCTAGGTTCACGTCACAATGCGCTCAATGCCGGATTGTCACTCGAACTTTATGGCCGCGCCCTGACAGGCCAGTCATCAAATATCACTCTGCTCGGTGAAATTGCCCCAAGCGAAGCTGAACGCGAGCATCTTTTTTAATCCACCCCATAAGGAGAAGATCATGCCTCAACCGACCACGAAAGAAATCACGCATTTTTTACGGCATCAGGCGGAGTTATTTAACGCGCTAGACATGGACGGCTTCATGGCCGCGTTTAAAGCCATAGCACCAGGCGGCTTCAAAGTAGAAGACCCCGCCGGATCACCCCAAAAGCAAGGCTGGGATATACTCGAGAAGCTTTGCAGCGAATATGCAGGCTGGAAGCTCTATGTAGAAGATGTAAAGGTGAGCGGCAATGAAGCGGCTATTTATGTACGCAATGAAGGCGTATTTGATGGGCATGATGTAAAGGTATATAGCATCGAACATTATATTTTTGGCGATGATGGTAGCCTGCTCACCCGCTATTTCCACCCAAATCAAGAGGAAGAATGACAACAAGCCCCCAACTAACTGCACCAAATATCATGGATATAGAACACAGAAATGACGCTGACGATAAAGGCCTAAGCGACCATCGTAGCCGCACTGCCGCATTGCGGCGTGCCAAGATGCGCGGGCGGCTAATGGAGGCAGCTATTGAGCTCTATCAGCCACCTTCACGCCTTGGCACACCGCAATCGGTCGTGATGATCGATGATCTTATCGTACATGCGGGCGTATCGAGAGGGAGCTTTTACAAATATTTCACGTCGGTAGACGACCTCGTCACCCAGTTAGGGGAGCAACTGGTCAGTGAAGCAATGGGCGATTATGAGCGGCTTTTCGCAGGACAGAAAGACGCTATTTTTCGCGCTATCGGTGGCTCTACTATGGCGCTGGCACGCGGCTGGCACCAGCCCCCATGGGCAGGCTTTACTTGCCGCATCAACTATGTCGAGTTTTTCGAAAAACGCAGCGGTTTTGGCGCGCTCGTGCGGGGCGGGCTGCGCGATGCAAGGGCACAGGGTGATATTGATTTCACCTCGCTAGACGCCGCAGTAGATTTAACCGTCGGAGCCACGATCGAAGGGCGACGGCGCATGATGATGAATGTCGACAAGCCTAAAAGCTACGCAGGAGCTCTCATCTATCATATATATAGCGGCCTTGGCTTATCACGAACCCGTTGTGAAGAGACGCAGTCAGCCGTTTGGCAACAAATGGAGAACCCATTGCTCCGCCCACATTGGTGGAGCGATAGGGCGGGCTGGGCATAGCCAACTACGCCCTTTTCACTAGCCGTAAAATAGCGAAGAGATTTGAGCGCGATAATGCGCACTTTTATCTGCATCAAGCCCGAATTGCGGAACAACCGGTGTAATCGCATCTGCATATTGCGCCCGTTCGGTCACCTGAGCCATCACCGCATCTTTCCCGCCCAATATCGTTATGGAACGCACCATTTCATCGGAGCAAGCCTTTGCCATCGCATCATAGTCTTGCACAGCAAAAGCAGCCTGTATCGCCTTGGCTTCAGCGCCAAAGCCTATGGCTTCAAAATAACGCAAATATTGGGGTGATTGCGTATAAAAAGCAATATTGCCGCGTGCATCATTAATCGCTTCCGCTTCATTGTCATTGATAACGGTGAAGATCATCAAATTAACATTGACTGCGCTACGCGCTCTCCCGCCAGCATCTAGGCCTGTTTTGAGATTTTCGTTCACCTTGTCTTTGAGCCAAGCCGTGGTCCATAAAGGGTGGCCAAGCAATCCATCCGCTATCTCGCCCGCCTGCTGACAGGCCTTTTCAAAAACAGCAGGCAGATAGATGGGGATAGCAGAGCGCACGGGCGGCCGAACAAGACGGAAATGCGAGAGGTCGAGCTTGTGATACTCGCCCTCCAGTTCCGCCAATTCTCCACTATGACCTTTTTCTACAACTGCGCGGATCATACCGACAATTTCGCGCATATGCGCGAGCGGCTTGCCATAGGTCATGCCAAAACTACCCTCTATCTGCCTCTGCGCGCTGGAGCCAAGGCCTAGCACCGCGCGACCAGAGCTGATATAATCGAGGTCTATAGCGCTACACGCTGTTTCTAGCGGACTACGGGTAAAGGCAAGCGCAATACCAGTGCCGAGTTTCAGCTTTTCTGTAACCGTCGCGGCGCCCGCAAGAGCCGTAAATGGCGCACCGAAAATTTGCGGCGACCAGATGCCTTCTACTCCTGACGCTTCCCATGATTGCACTAAGGGGACCATCTCTTTGGCTGGCAACGCAGGCAGTTCTGCCCAAATTGGCTTGTCAAAGCTCATCAATCAGCAGCCTGAAAAGCAGCGGTGTCATAATAATCGCGCCAAGACACGATCTTTGGCCCGTGCATTTCAAAAACGCCCATGAGCTTGATCGAGATGGTCATATTGCCCTCCCCATCATAAAAATTATCGGTGCGTTCGGTCAGCACAGCATTGCCAACGCTGGCGATATGATGGACGATGACTTCCGCTGTCTCGATAGTCGCTTGCGCCGAAAACTGGTTCATAAAGGCTTCGGCTTCAGCATAACCTTTAGTGCGTGACATGCCGACATTTTCCCAGATAGTCTCATCTGTGAACCGGTTTTTCATAGCTGCCAGCATGGCTTTATAAGTAGGCTGCCATTCGTTAAAAAAGGCCATAACCTCATTCTGCGCTTCATTTTCAATTTCTAGATCGGCCATTATTTTGCTCTCCAACGCGCGATTAATCTTCTTCGGCCAAAGTGACAGTCATGCCATCCAGCGCCGATGTCACGTCGATTTGGCAGCTTAAGCGGCTATTGACATTGCGGTGATCGGAGCTGTCGAGAAGATCATTCTCATCTTCGGTCATTTCAGGAATTTTATCGAGAAACGCATCTTCGATATGCACGTGGCAAGTCGCACATGAGCAGCAGCCACCGCATAATGCGAGCAGCTCGTCAAAGCCGTTATCTCTGATCGCTTCCATGACCGTCACGCCATCATTGGCCTCAACCACGCTCTGGCTGCCGTCACGTTTAACAATGGTTAGCTTCGTCATATTTTCTGGTCTTTCGTTTTTTATATTAGGAAGGAATAATCTTAACGCTCACGGCTAGCGAACCTCGGGCCGCACAGGAAAACTGTCGAAGTAGAAATCGAACTGGCTGCGGATCTCGTCCGCGCTGATCCCAAAATCTCCTTCAAGGTCATATTTTATCCTGCCCTTGTGGCCTGGATTATGTGCGGCATGATAGGCCTTCAAGCCCGCAAGCTTCTCGTCATCAAAGGCAAGATCTGCCTTTTCGTAGATTTGCTTTAAAATCGGATCAGGGTCTTTAATCCATTCATGGAAATACACATGCACCGTCTGATTTTCCGGCAAAACATGATGGTCCCTCACGCATGCTTTTAGAAGCCTGCGATAACGGTCAATCCAATAGCCTTTCGGCTCTTCAGGGTCACTGCTGTTACGAAGAAGCCGCGAGGCGTAAAGGCTCATGGTCATAGCAGAGCGGATTGAACCGACCGGATCACGGTGCGTGACAACAAAAGTTGCATCGGGGAAAGTATCTTTAAGTGCCGGTAGCTGCTCCATATGCTGCGGGCATTTTATCACCCAGCGATTAGGGCCTTTGAAGAAGGTAAGCAACTGTATCACCTTTTTCATATATGCATAAGTACTATGCTGGTCATGATTCAAATAATAGTCGCGCCAGCGCGGTACATAGGCCAGCCATTCTAGCAGATAAGATGAGAAATCAAGCGCCTGTAGCTCAATATCCTCGCTAATATGGTCCGCCGAAAATTCGTGCATGATGCCCATGAGCGGCAGCATGGCCTCATATTGCTGCCAACCCTCGTCAGAGCGTGTCCATCGCGGATTTTCATCCCCTGCCGTTGGCGCATCTGCTTCAGTGGGCACGGGCGCAATAGCCTCCCACCACGGCAGCGACCTTAGGCGGTCATCGGAGCTGAGCAGGCCAAGCAAATGAGTCGTTCCAGAGCGCGGTAGACCGGCCACGATGATGGGGCGGTCAATCTCTATATCGAGTATCTCGGGATGGCGCTTAATCATGTCTTCTACCCGCAAACGATAGGTCGCATAGCGCACCAGCATCGTCCAGATATTCGCGAGCGATACAGCACTCAGGCCCTTATCCTCTTCGATCGCGAGAAGCATGACAGCAAGCCGCTCGACAAAATCCATATCGCCAAAGTCATCTAGGCCCGCTTCGGCTTTTGCGGCTTCCAATATAGCATCGCTTGTGAGGGAGAATTGCACCTGCGCTGCCCCTTCAAGCAACTGCTTTTGCAGGTCGGTTAAAACCGGCGCGCTAATGTCGCTTATTTTTATTGGCTTACTTGCATCACTTTGTGTGGCCATGTAATTCCTCGATCTCTGAGCCTCTTTTAGTTTTTAGCCCATCTGAATTTCCTGCTGCTGTTGAACCGTAAAATTAAATCATAGCGTCCTACCAAAGGATATGAACGAGGCCATTCTATCTCCGCTATCCAATAGTCATAATGAAAAGCGTTTAGTCTAGGCGATATTTGCCCAACTATATTGAGGCATACGTTCCAGGGCTCAGCGCAATAAAAAATCTAGGAGCCGGATAAAATGGCAGAAAATCTTTTTGACCTCAGCGGTAAAGTCGCACTTGTGACAGGCGCCAATAGCGGCCTTGGCTTTGGCTTTGCCGAAGGTTTAGCGCGGGCGGGTAGTGACCTTATAATATGGGGCCGACGCGCAGAGGCAAATAAGGCCGCGGCAGAGAAGCTGCGTAAATATGGCATAAAAGTGCATTGCGACGCTGTAGATGTTTCAGGTGAGGCGGCGATTATTGCGGGCGTCAAAAGCGCGCTGTCAGCCATGGGCCGCATCGATACGGTAATCGCCAATGCGGGCATCGCATCGCAGGTAGAATTTACCGAAATGGACGCTTTGACTTATAACAAGCTCCTTGACGTTAACCTGCACGGTGCGGTTTTCACGCTGCGTGAAGTTGCCAAACATATGGTCGAGCGGGCCGAAAGTGGCGATGCTGGCGGCTCATTCATCCTCTGCGGCAGCGGGTCGATATTTCAAGGTGTCCCGACCATGGCCCATTATGCGATAGCCAAGGGCGCGCTAAATTCTCTGTGCAAAACATTGGCCGCAGAGCTTGGCCCTCATGGCATCCGTGCCAATGTTATTGCACCAGGGTTTATTGTGACAGAAATGACAATGGCAGACCCCGAAATAGGCAAAATGCTGACCGAAATAGTATCCGCAAAAGCCCCCTTGGGCAGAGCTGGTCAACCAGATGACCTAGCAGGCGCCGCCATTTATCTTGCTAGCGATATGTCGCGCTATCACACAGGCGATACACTCATCATTGATGGCGGAAAGATTGCCGCTAATTAAAACGCTAATGAAGGAAGAACGCGATGTTTGCACGGCCCAATTGTCAGCATAGTCAAATCGCCTATGTCACCAGCGACATGGACGAAGCCTTACGCCAATTTGACCAAGAATATGGTGTCAGCGCCTTTCACGTCTTTGAAAATAATGCGCCAGAGCTGGAGCAGTCTGACACTGCCAAGCTAAAAATTGCCCTTGCTATAGTGGGAGGAGCAGAGATCGAATTAATAGAGCCCCTTGGTTCATCCGCTCCGCTCTTCAGTCAATATTTGCCGGATGACGGCAGCTTTGCAATACGCTTCCACCACCTCGCCTTTCGTATTAATGGCAGCTTGGCGGATTTTGAGGCGCATATCGCCTCAATTGACCCTGGTCGCCATCCTATCATCTGGCAGGGCAATCTTGGGGATATGATGCGCTATGCTTATACCGACGAACGCGAAACGCTCGGTCATTTTGTCGAGCATATCTGGATGCATGAGGATATTTATAGCCAGATGCGCAGCGCTATCCCTTCATTTCCGGCATAGGAAGCATTTGCAGTGAGCGATATAATGGAACTGAATTTTAGAGATCTAGGTGGACTTCCGACAGCAGGAGGAAAACGCCTACGCAGCGAGATATTTTTCCGCAGTGAAGGCCCTAAAAATTTTACGCAAGAGGGTCTAACGCGCCTAGGTGCCCTTCCCATAGGCACCATAATCGATCTGCGATCGGAGGGGGAACGCAACGATCATCCCCATACATGGCACAGCAACGAAGCGAGGCTCTTGGCCTGTGACATGAACAACGATCTGCGCACAGCCGGCGAAACCGAGTGGGAGCGATTGCGCACGGACAACGATCCGCAAGCCGCTATTGCTGTAATGTCACAAAATTACCGCGCTATGCCTTCAGCGCTGCACAGCTATTGGCCCGCGATATTTAACAGCATATTACAGCAGAGAAACGCCATTTTCGTAAATTGCACAGCCGGAAAAGACCGCACAGGCACCGCCGTTGCCTTATTGCTCTCCCTTCTGGAAGTTGAAAAAGACGCTATCTTGGCGGACTATTTGAAGTCCGGCATTTTCGCAAAAAATATGGCGATGGCTGGCTTGATAGAAAAAGGTTTTCAAGACAGCTTTGGTTTTGTGCCGCACCAAGTAGCGATTGATGCCCTGCTTTGCGTCAATGAAGCATATCTTGAAGCTGCATTAGATGAGATGCATCGCCGGTGGGGCAGCATAGACGATTATTTTAGCGATGCTGGTATTACAGCAGATATGCAGGATGAGGCGCGCAAGATTTTTGTGGCAGGCTAAGTCGCTCGCTGCATTAGACCGACTCTCTAGGGTCGTCATACGATATTATAAACGGAATAAAACGAGGATAAAATATGTCAAAAGCAGGTGTAATTGGTTTAGGTATGATCGGTAGTGGCGTTGCCACATGCCTTGCGCGCTCAGGGCAACTGGGCGCTGTTTATGACGT
>Ga0079224_100001925_pt1 | contig 24629 bp, 19 predicted proteins | sample Stecom2015_FD_80414 | JGI IMG/M metagenome (GOLD analysis project Ga0079224, IMG submission 80414) | Agricultural soil microbial communities from Utah to study Nitrogen management - Steer compost 2015 | ecosystem: Environmental > Terrestrial > Soil > Agricultural land | place: USA: Utah... | reverse complement strand
CTCACGATCGCGGATGATGCGCTGCACCGCCTGATCTCCGAGTACACCCGCGAGGCCGGCGTCCGGGAGCTGGAACGCCAGCTCGCGCGGATCATGCGGAAGGTCGCGCTCCGGCGCGTCGAGTCGGGCGGCGCCGAGCCGGTCGAGATCGTGGCCGACCGGCTCGAGGAGTTCCTGGGCAAACGCCGGTTCGAGCAGGAGGTCGCGAGCCGGACCGACGAGATCGGATCGGCGACGGCCCTGGCGTACTCGCCGACAGGGGGCCAAATTCTCTTCGTGGAGGTCGTCTCGGTCCCGGGCGAGGGCGAGATCCACCTGACGGGCCACCTCGGGGACGTGATGAAGGAGTCGGCCCAGGCGGCCTTCAGCTATGTCCGCGCGCACGCCGGCGGGCTGGGGATCGCGGACGGCGGGTTCGATGGGCGAGATGTCCACGTGCACATCCCGGCCGGCGCGACGCCGAAGGACGGGCCGTCGGCCGGCGTCGCGCTCGTCGTCGCACTCGTCTCCCTCTTCACCGAGCGCCCGGTCCGGCGCGAGGTCGCGATGACCGGAGAGGTCACGCTGCGCGGGCACGTGCTCCCGGTCGGCGGGATCAAGGAGAAGCTGATCGCGGCCGCGCAGGCCGGGATCCAGACGGTCGTCCTGCCCCGACGGAACGAGCCGGACCTGGATGAGGTACCGGATGAAGTGAAGCAGCAGTTGGACTTCGTTCTCGTGGAGGATGTGGCCGAGGCGATCGAGCGTGCGCTCACGGGCGAGCGCGAGGGCGGCCCGCGCGTTCGACGGCTCGCCGCCTCCTGAGAGTCGAGCGATGAGCAACGTGATCTTCGATGACGAGGTGATGCACCGGTTACGGGAGCGGAATCCGCGGTTCCACGAGACCGCGTATCTTTTCGTGCTCTCGGCGCTGCACCACGTCATCGAACAACTCCCTGCGCCGCGCCACATCAACGGCGGCGAGCTGGCGGAAGGGATCCGCGAGCTGGCGCTCGAACGGTTCGGCCCGATGGCCCGGACCGTGCTCGAGTACTGGGGCATCCGGACGACGCGGGATGTCGGCGAGCTCGTCTTCGCACTCGTCGACTGCGGCGTCCTGGTCAAGGAGGAAGGCGACTCGCCCGAGGACTTCGACGATGTCTTCGATTTCGAGGAGGCCTTCGAAACGAATTACCCCTGGGGGGCCGACCTCTGAGGTCGTGTCTCCGTCGCCAGCGCCGTCGGCCCGACCCGGACCGTCGGGCGGCGCCGTCGTCCGACCGGCCGGCGGGGACCTGATCCGTGATGCGGCGGCAACGATGGCATGGCACGATCGCTCGTTCTCGGCAATGGCCGATTCCTGCTCAACCTGGATGACCTCTACCGGATCCGCGATGTGTACTTCCCACACATCGGGGTCGACAATCACACCGAGGGCTACCCCTTCCGTTTCGGCGTCTGGGTCGATGGCTCGACGCACTGGATCGATGAGTCGTGGGACCGCGAGATCGGGTACGATGAGGGCACGCTCGTCGGCTCGACCGTGCTGCGGCACCACGGGCTCGGCCTCGAGCTCCACTGCCGGGACGCCGTCGATTTCGAGGCGGACATCTTCTGCCGCGAGCTCCGGGTCCGGGACCTGAAGGGCGAGGCGCGCGGGGTCCGCGTCTTCCTTCACCACGATTTCCACATCTCCGGCAGCGACATGGGCGACACCGCGCTCTACGACCCGGAGCTGGGCGGCATCATCCATTACAAGCGGAACCGCTACTTCCTGATCGGCGGCGGCGTCGCGCCGGAGTACCGGATCGGCGAGTACGCGTGCGGGAAGAAGCGGATCGGGGGCGCGGAGGGCACGTGGCGCGACGCGGAGGGCGACGGCCGGTTGAGCGGCAATCCGATCGCGCAGGGCTCGGTCGACTCGACGATCGCGCTCGACCTCGACGTCGCGGCGGGCGGCGAGTCCGTCGTCTATTACTGGATCGCGGCCGCCGAGCGGTACGGCGAGCTGCAGGACCTGGCCGACCTCGCGCGGGAGGCCGGCCCGGGCGCGCTGATCGAGCGGACGGCAGGCTACTGGCGGCTCTGGGTCGAGAAGCACGAGGTCGACGGCGGGCTGCCGGACCGGATCGTGTCGCTCTACAAGACGAGCCTGCTCGTCATGCGGACGCACGTCGATGAGGGCGGCGCGATCATCGCGGCGACGGATTCCGACATCACGTCGATGGCGCGCGACACGTACGGCTACATGTGGCCGCGCGATGGGGCGCTGATCGCGGATGCGTTGAGTCGGGCGGGCTATCCGTCGCTCGCGCAGCACTTCTTCAACTTCGCGGGCGGTCTGCTGAAGCAGGAAGGCTATTTCCTGCACAAGTACAACCCGGACCGCTCGCTGGCCTCGTCGTGGCACCCGTGGGTGGACGCGAAGGGCGAGAAGGTGCTCCCGATCCAGGAGGACGAGACGGCGCTGATCCTCTGGGCGCTCTGGCGTCACTTCGAGCGGTACCGCGGCGTCGAGGAGATGCAGCCGCTCTACCGCCAGGTCATCATCAGGGCGGGCGAGTTCATGGCGGATTACCGGGACCCGGCGACCGGGCTCCCGCTCCCGTCGTGGGATCTGTGGGAGGAGCGGCGCGGGATCCTGACCTTCACCTGCGCCGCCGTCTGGGCCGGACTCGACGCCGCGACGAGCTTCGCGCGCGCGTTCGGCGACGGCGAGCTGGCCGAACGCTTCGAGCGCGCCGCGACCGAGGTTCGGCGCGGGGTCCTCGCGCACCTCTGGGATGAGGAGCACGGCTGTTTCCTCCGGATGCTCGTCCCGCCCGAGGAGGAGGGGCAGCCGTTCGGACGGGACGCGACGCCGGACGGCTCGCTCTTCGGGCTGCACTTCCTGGGCTTCCTGGAGGCGGACGACCCCCGGCTCGTCGCGACGCTCGAGGCCGTGGTCGACGCGCTCACGGTCCGGACGGAGGTCGGCGGCCTGGCCCGATATCGGGGCGATTATTATCATGCGGTGATGCACGACTGGGAGCGGGTCCCCGGGAACCCGTGGTTCATCGTCCAGTGCTGGCACGCCCGCTGGCGAATGGCGAGGGCCCGGGACCTGGAAGAGCTGGCGGCCGCGCTCGAGCCCCTCGAATGGGTCGCCGCGCACAGCTCGCCGGCCGGCCTGCTCCCGGAACAGTTGCATCCGTTCTCCGGCGCGCCGCTCTCGGTGTCGCCGTTGACCTGGAGCCACGCCGCCTTCGTGTCCGCCGTGCAGGATTACCTGGCGCGGTTGGAGACGTTCGCAACGTGTCCGACGTGTGGGTCGGCACGGGCGCCCCTGGAGCGCGCCTTGCGTTGACGGATCGTCTTTCACGGGGTCAGGGTCCGGCCGACGAGGGTCGGGTCGCAGGTGTTCCAGTCGAGGGGAGGGGGATGATGAAGGCGCCGACAGAGTCGCAGTACCCGCAGTGTCGCAAGTGTCACGTGGGGAACATGCTCCCCCTGTCGGACTACGGCCGCGACGGCGCACCGATCACGTACAAGGCGTGGGTGTGCTCCAACCCGGAGTGCGGATTCAACATCCGGATCGACAACGGTGAGATCAGCTTCGGCCGCACGATCGGCCAGAGCTACAAGTAGGGATCCCGACCTGCATTGTTGGGAAGCGACGTCTTCGGCCGCGACGGGGTGGCCGTCCTGACCGCCGCGCAGTCGCTGGCGCTGGACCGGGATGCGGAGGCGCGCCACGGCATCGCCGGCCGGGTGCTCATGGAGAACGCGGGCCGCTCGGCGGCGGAGGTGATCGAGCGGCTGTACCCCCGCGGACGCGTGGTGGCGGTGGTGGGGAGCGGCAACAACGGCGGTGACGCGCTCGTCACGGTCCGGACGCTCGGCGCGTGGGGCCGCGAGGTCGCGTACGTCGCGGTCGGCAGCCGGGAGCCGGACGCGACGCTGCTCCACGGCCATGGGGTCGCTCCGCTCCCGGTCGACGCGCTGGGTGCCGCGCTTCGTGATGCGGCGGTCGTGGTCGACGGGATCCTGGGGACGGGCGCGTCGGGCGCGCCGCGCGGCCGGGCGGCGGAGGCGATCCGTGCCGTGAACGCGAGCGGGGCGCCGGTCGTCGCGCTGGACGTGCCGTCGGGTGTGGACGGGACAACGGGGCGGGTCGCGGGCGAGGCCATCCAGGCCGAGGCGACGGTCACCTTCGGGTGGCCGAAGCTCGGCCTCTTCTTCTTTCCGGGACGCTCGTACTGCGGGCGGCTGATCGCGGTCGAGATCGGGTTCCCGCCGCTCGAGCCGGGGTTCCGTCCGGCCGCCGAGCTGGCGACGCCGGGGTGGGCCGCGGCGCGCCTGCCGACGCGGGCGCCGGACGCGTACAAGGCGACGGCGGGCCGGGTCCTGGTCGCCGCCGGGAGCGACGGGATGGCCGGCGCCGCGATCATCGCTGCGCACGCGTCGCTGCGGGCCGGAGCGGGGTACGTGCGGCTCGCATCGCCGGCCGGGAACCGTACCGTTCTCCAGAGCGCGCTGCCCGAGGCGGTCTACGTGGATGCGGCCGACGGCGAGCGGCTGGATGAGGCGGCGGCCGCGTCGGACGCGGTCCTCGCCGGGCCGGGGATGGGCACGGACGCCGCGTCCGAGGCGCTGCTCCGCCGGGTCCTCGAGCGGACCGGCGGCCGGCCGGCCGTGATCGACGCGGATGCGCTCACGCTCCTGGCCCGGGACCCGGAATGGCTGGCGGCGGCGTGCGCGTCGCGGGCGGCGGTCCTGACGCCCCACCCGGGTGAGATGTCGAGGCTGACCGGCCAGCCGGTCGCGGCGCTCCTCGAGGACCCGGCCGGCGCGGCCCGCGAGCTCGCGGACCGGCTCGGCTGCGTCGTGCTGCTCAAGGGCGCGCCCTCGATCATCGCTTCGCCGGGCGAGCCGGTCCTCATCAACACGGTCGGTTCGTCCGACGTCGCCAAGGCCGGGATGGGCGACCAGCTCGCGGGCACGATCGCTGCGCTCCTCGCGGCGGGTGCACCGGCCCGGGTCGCGGCGGGGCTCGGCCTCTTCTACGCCGGCCGGGCCGCGGACCTGGTGGGGCGGGGACGGACGCTCGGGCCGCGGGACGTGTCGGACGCGCTCGCCCGGGCCTTCAGCGACCCCGGCGCGACGTCGTCGCCCCTCGGGCTGCCCTTCGTGACCTTCGACCAGCCGCCGCGATGGTGAGGATGTGATGAGGCGAACGGCGCTCGGCGAAGGCGTCGAGTTCGACGTGATCCGCCGGATCCTGGACCGGGCGAGGCCGCCGGGCAGGGGTGTGCTCGTCGGGCCGGGCGACGACTGCGCGGTCATCGGGGGCGGCCCGATCGCGGTGAGCACGGACGTCTCGGTCGAGGGCGTGCATTTCCGGAGAGAGTGGCTCGAGCCCGGCGAGATCGGGTACCGTGCGACGGCCGCGTCGCTGAGCGATCTCGCGGCGATGGCGGCCCGGCCGGCCGGGATCCTGGTCTCGGTCGTCGCGCCGCGGGACGATGTGCCCGAGCTGGTCGAGGCGTTGGTCGACGGTGCGAGGGAAGCGGTCGAGGCCGCGGGCGGCGAGCTGCTCGGCGGCGATCTCGCCGGTTCGCCCGGCCCGCTCATCGTCGACATCGTCGCCCTCGGCAGGGTCGACTGGCCGATGCTCCGGTCGACTGCGGGAGCGGGCGACGAGGTCTGGGTCACGGGCCGGCTCGGCGGCGCCGCGGCCGCGGTCCGGAGCTGGCTCGCCGGGCGGGAGCCGCACGCCGCGGCGCGGGAGGCGTACGCGAGGCCGCGGCCACGGATCGAGGAGGCGGCCTGGCTCGCGGAGCGCGGCGTGCCCCACGCGCTCATCGACATCTCCGACGGGCTGGCCGGAGATGCGGGGCACCTGGCCGCCGCGAGCGGGGTCGGGATCGTGATCGACGCCGGACGCGTGCCGGTCCACGAGGGCGCGAACCGGAGCGCGGATGGGCCGGAGGACGCCCTCCGGCTCGCGATCGCCGGCGGCGAAGACTACGAACTCTGCTTCACCTCGTCCCCGGGCGCGGTGGAGGAGATCAAGGAAGCGTTCGAGGCCGCATTCGATGCGACCCTCACACGGGTCGGCACCGTGACGGAGCGGTCCGGCGTCTTCCTGAGATGGGAGGATGGAACGATGGAGCCGGTCGGGACGATGGGGTTCCGGCATTTCACCGGAGCGGAGCCGTGATCCGCACGCTCTGGGTCTACCTGAACATGCTGGTCGTGACGGGGGTCCTGGCCACGATCGTGATCGTGGCCGCACTCTTCAGGGTGCGAGGACCCGGCGTCTACGACTGGGCCGCGCGGAGCTGGGCGAAGCGGATCATCCGGGCGAGCGGCTCGAGCGTCGAGGTCGAGGGACTCGAGCACGTGCGCGCGGATTCGCCGCAGATCTTCGCATCGAACCACCAGTCGTGGTACGACGTCTTCGCACTCGCGGCCGTGATCCCGAAGCGGTACCGCTTCGTCGCGAAGAAGGAGCTCGGCTACATCCCGATCTTCGGACAGGCGTGGAAGGCGGCCGGCCACATCTCGGTCGACCGGGGCGACCGCGCCGCCGCGATCCGGTCGCTCGACGAGGCGGGCGCGCTCCTGAAGCAGGACAACAGCTCGGTCGTGATCTTCCCCGAGGGGTCACGGTCGCCGACGGGTGACCTGCTGCCGTTCAAGAAGGGCGCGTTCATGCTCGCGCTGCACACCGGCGTCGACATCGTGCCGACCGCCGTGCTGGGGACGAGGCGGGTACAGCCGAAAGGCGGCTGGCGAGTCCGGCCCGGCCGGATTATCGTTCGCTTCGGCGAGCCGGTCTCGACGAGCGAGTACGGACTCGAGCGACGGGACGAACTCATCGCCGATGTCCGACGCCGGATCGAAACGCTGCTCGAGCGCCCCGTAGAGGCCCCGGCCCCGGAGCGCACCGGAGATGGACACGAACCACGAACCCGATAATTGACATGTCTGCGATCCTGAAGATCCACGGCCGCGAGATCCTGGACTCCCGCGGCAACCCCACCGTCGAGGCGGAGGTCTTCCTCGAGAGCGGCGCCTGGGGCCGGGCCGCGGTCCCGAGCGGCGCGTCGACCGGCGAGGCCGAGGCGCTCGAGTTGCGCGACGGCGACCCGGCACGGTACGGCGGGAAGGGCGTGCTCCAGGCGGTCGAGAACATCAACGAAACGATCGCGCCCGCACTCCTCGGAATGGACGCGACGGACCAGGTCGCGCTCGACACCGCGATGATCGAGCTGGACGGGACCGGGAACAAGTCGAAGCTCGGCGCGAACGCGATCCTCGCCGTATCCCTCGCCGCGGCCCGCGCGGCGGCGGAGTACGCCGGATTGCCCCTCTACCGCTACCTCGGCGGACCGTACGCGACGCTCCTGCCCGTCCCGCTCATGAACATCGTGAACGGCGGGGCCCACGCGGCGAACAACGTCGACCTCCAAGAGTTCATGATCGCACCGGTCGGGGCCGAGTCGTTCGACGAGGCGCTCCGGATGGGGACCGAGGTCTTCCATTCGCTGAAACGCGTCCTGGAAGCCCGGGGCAAGAGCACCGCCGTGGGCGATGAGGGCGGGTTCGCACCGGACCTCGCGTCCAACGAAGAGGCCGTCGAATCGATCCTCGAGGCGATCGAGAAGGCCGGGTACCGGCCGGGCGAGGACGTCGTGCTCGCGCTCGATGCCGCCGCGAGCGAACTCTACCGCGACGGGGCGTACGTCTTCCACAAGTCGACCGGCGAGCGCAAGACCGCCGAAGAGATGATCGAGTTCTGGACCGACTGGGTCGAGCGCTACCCCATCGTCTCCATCGAGGACGCACTCGACGAGAACGACTGGCAGGGGTGGCAGGCGCTGACCGCCGCGATCGGCGACCGGGTCCAGCTCGTGGGCGACGACCTCTTCGCGACCAACGCGGAGCTCCTGCAACGGGGAATCGACGAGGGCGCCGCGAACGCGATCCTGATCAAGGTCAACCAGATCGGGACGCTGACCGAGACGCTCGAGGCGATCGAACTCGCCCGCACCAACCGGTACCGCTACATCATCAGCCACCGCTCCGGCGAGACGGCGGATACCTTCATCGCCGACCTCGCCGTCGCAACACGGAGCGGGCAGATCAAGACCGGGAGCGCGAGCCGAACCGACCGCGTCGCCAAGTACAACCAGCTCCTCCGCATCTCGGAGGAACTCGGCACGACCGCGCGGTACCCGGGAGCCAGAGCCCTGTGAGGTACCGCGACCTCATCCTCGCGGGCGTCATCGGCGCCGCAGCCTACTACGCCGTTTTCGGCGGAGAGTACAGCCTCCTCGAGATCCGAAGGCTCGAGGCCCAGTACGAGGAGGAGACGGAGCGCCTGACGGCGCTCCGCTCCGAGGTCGAACGCCTGAACGCACGCGCCGACTCCCTCGCGAACGACCCGGTCGCACTCGAACGAATCGCGCGCGAACGGTACGGCCTGATCCGCGACGGAGAACGCCTGTACCGCTTCGTCGCCCCCGAACCGGCCGCCGAGTCGGCCAGGCGATAGAGCCGATCCGACACCGGCCGGCGGATCGATGAAGCGGTAAGGTCGGCCCGGAACCAACCTTCGCATCGCATTGACAAAAGCGGCAGCGGCCGTTATTTTACGTTGCTGTTCCGTGGCGGCTGGGTAGCTCAGGTGGTTAGAGCGTACGACTCATAATCGTAAGGTCGGGGGTTCGAGTCCCCCCCCAGCTACTCTCACCGAATTGAAAGGAAGCCCGATCGCGACTCCGGTCGTGATCGGGCTTCCTTTTCGGCCCTTCCGGTCCCGGATCCGCCAATCAGGTGGCCGGGCCGGCGGATTTCCGGATCCGGAAGACCTGCACCGTCTGGACGTCGAGCGAGTCCTCGACCACTCCATAGATCCGCCCCCGCGCGACGGCGTGCAGGTCGAATCGGTCCGGAAGGGCCACCTCGCCGAGCCAGGCGCCATCGGCGGCGAGGACGATCCAGCGTCGGTTCGTCGGCGGGGGCACCTGTAACCGTCCATCGAAGTCGCCGAACGACTGCGGAGGGGATGCCCTCAGCCAGAGGCCACCCTCGTCGTCGGCCAGGATCCGGTCGAAGAGCGGCTTGTGGGTCGGTAGCTCGGGGAACTCGTCCAGCTTGGGGTACCAGAAGCGGGACTCCGGGTGGTCCGGCATCCCGGCCAGCGACTCGCGGCGTCGCTCCTCGTAGCGCCGCCGGTCCGCCCGCGTGACCGGCCGGGGCCGGTCGGCCCACCGGGTCAGGGAGAGGAGCCGTCCTGCCGGGTCGTATCGGCGAATCTCCGCCGTCCGCCCGTGGCCGACCACAAGCGTGTCCCCCAGTTGAGCGTACGTGTACGCCGCCGCCCCCCATGGGACGGCGAATGTGCCGATTTCGCTGTAGAACTCGCGGGTCCACCCTTCGAAGAGGAAGGCACGGGCCAGGGTGTCTACGGCTTCGGTCTCCAGGTCCATCCAGCCGAACGTGGTTTCCACCAGCCCCAGCCGCCCCGGCGGCGGCTCATCGGAGTTCCAACGGATGAGCGCCCGGCTACAATCCGCCGATATGCCGACATACCCGGTCCTCGTCCCCGCCGCTCGGTAGGTGGCGCGCCGCAGGAAGCGTCCCTCCGGGTCGAAGAGGTGCGCGTCCCAGCCATCGGCGACCACGATCGTGTCACCCGCGCAGGTATGGACGTTCGAAATCCCCCGGAACTCCCCGGGGCCCTCGCCTTTGCTTCCGATCCGGCTCGACAAGCGCCCCCCGTCATCGAATATCAGGACCTGCGCCGCGCCATCATCGGCCACGAGGATGCGGCCGTCGGAGAGGATACGCACAGCTTGAACGCGTTCCAGGGGAACGGCCTCCGAATCGACCGCATCGGCCTTGAGGAGCGGCGCCGCGCCGATCACCACGTCCGGATCGGGGTCGATCGTCCATGCATGGGCATCGGCCCAGGCCGGCGCGGCGCTCTCGACGACCCGGATGCCCGCGCTGTCGCGGCGAAGCACAGAGGAACCGTCCGACGAGATGCGCTCACTCGAGCCGCAGGCGGCCGCGAGGGCCGTGGTGGTGGCCCCGATGGCTACGAGCAGGAGGACTGGCCGTGCGTCCACGACTGGATACCTTCCCATACGGCCCACCTTAGAGATTGCCATCCCAGATTTCAACGGCGATTGGCCACCGGTATCGTCGGGTCACGCCTTCAGCGGAGATGACATCGCCACCTGACGACAAGGGCCGCGAGGGCTCCATAGGGCGCTGATCTACTGAGGATTTGGTCGATGGTCGCGAGCCTTCCCCATCGGCCGCCATCCTGGACTGCCAGTCGGACCCGGCTGTCATCGCCGGTTCAGAATGGCTTCTCCTGCACTCTTGGTGAACCATCACCGTCCGCCCCAGGGGCGTCGCACCGTGTGTCAGGCGGCCCGGAGTACGCGAGTCCGCAAGGGGCCGAACCCGACTGCTGCGCTCGGCGAGCTCGAGGCGGTTCACATGCCCCTCGACCAGACGTGTGCTCCAGGGTCGCCTGGCCGCCGCGAATACGCCGCCGTGGTTTGCTCCAGCCGCTCGGTGAAGAAAAGCCGCCGCTCGCAGTATCCGGCTTGTCGCAGACGAACCGACGCGCCTGGATGCGAAGCCATACGGCGGTGCTCTGCCAAGGCAGATCGGCCAACGTGCGAGCGTAGCGGCTACGTACGCGTGTCGCTGACCGGCCATAAACCGGACACGCGACGCGTTCCCGCTATGCACGGGAGTGGATCACGATGCTGCGCGTGGCAACGGACAGGAATTCGATCCGGATCTCCCGCCGGAGCCAGTGAAATGGGGAGCGGGGCCAAGCTGGCCCACACCGTCCAAGGGCATACACACGTGAACGTTACGTGCGTACACTCTCCATCACCGGGAGTGCGGGAGAGCCGATTTGCAACCGCCGGCTACACGCCTCACGTCCCCGCCCGCTCGGCGTTTCTGACGATTCTCCATTCGGGATCACCCGTACACGTGCATGAAGCCGGCCATATCCGCACAGCCTTTGAAGCAGCCATTGGCGGCCATGATCAGCCAGGGGCAGCCATGAGTAGACCTAAGCAGCCATGCGCAGGCATCAGCAGACATGGGTTGACAGAAGCTGACCAAAGCAGACATGAGCTGGCATGATCAGCCATGAGCTGACCAAAGCAACCATGAGCACAGCCCGGGCGAGTTTCGCAGGATTGAGGTCAATCTCCCACACGTCCATTGCCCGCGCGACTCGTGGGAGATTCGCCTCTCATGGAGGGGTGATTCTCCCACGGGCTCCCGCGCGCTCCGATTCCGTGGGCGTTCGACCCGCATACGCGAGGACAATCTCCCAGAGATCGTTTCCGGGCCCGATCTCCGGGAGATTGCCCGCAAATTTGAGCGAGACTCGCCAGCAGGATCACGGGTGCTTGTGCCCCGCCGTTCCGGTCACCGGTCAAAACGGGAACGTGCGGTGCACGTGCACGAGGTCTGTGCCCGGCCTCATCCCCTTTGGACCGTATCCCGACCCGGGCCGTCCCCCTCCTCACCCGGCTCCAGGTAGGACCGGATCTTCTCGCGGACCGCTTGGCGTGCCCGGTGCAGGAGTACGCGCTGGTGTCCGGGCGTGATCCCGAGCCGTTCGCATACTTCCTTGGAGGACCATCCTTCGAGGTCCCTGAGGGTGATGGTCGTGCGCTGATTGGGCGGGAGCGTTTCGATCGCGCTCTCGATCTGCCGGATCACTTCCCGTGCGAGGACCCATTCGCTGGGGTCGGGCCTGGGGTGCCAGCTCGGACCGCGAGCTCTCCGCGTGGCCGACCAGCCAATGCGTGTCGACGTTCCATCGACACCGGCCGCGGGCGGGGCCGCCTCATCGAGGGCGACGTAGCGCCGCTCCCGGGCGGCGCGGGTCTTCGCCCGGTTCATCAGGATGCGGAAGATCCAGGTCCGGAGCGAGGATCGGGCCTCGAACCGTCCGATCCCCTGGACGACGGCGAGCCAGGTCTCCTGAATGACGTCGTCGGCGAGGTCCGTGTCTCCCAGGAGCCCGAGCGCGGCGCGATGCATGTCCGGGTGCAGTCGGTCCATGAGCGCGGAGAAGACGTCTTCATCGCCCCTGGCGAGGGCATCGACGAGATCGGCGTCGTCATGGGTCCGTGCGCTCGACGTCGTGTCGGTGTGGGTCCCCGGGCGCCGGGCAGGCGAGGTCTTGGGTCTCACGGCGTCCATGATCGTCATCCGTCGCCGGGCGGGCGGGATCGACCGCGTGGGGGTGCCTACCTTACGGAAAGATAAGCGCGCGACGGGTGAGCGGTCCAGCGGGATGTCGGCCGCTCGCCGGGGCGCCGGCGCACACGCGCCCGGGCCGGTTGCGAGGGCGCGCGGGTCCTGGGCGCGGTTCCCCGCCGTGGTCCCCCGCTGCAGTTCCGGGGCACGGTTCCGGGGCGCCGACCCCGGGCGCTCACCGGGCTGCGATCCCGGGGCGTGGCTCCCGGGCTCCGGGCCAGGCCGCGATCCCGGGGCGTGGTTGGGCCCCGCGCCGCTGCTCCGCGCCCCTACGTCGCTGCGCGTCCTCGTGCCACCGCCCGGCGTTCAGGCGTCGGGCACTCCGATCATCTCCCCGAGGGCGATGACGCTGCGGAGTTCGAGGCGTCGTTTTCGGTGAGGTGTCTCGACGACGACGATGTCGCCGGCCATCTTCCCGATCAGCGCCTGTCCGACGGGCGAGGCGAGGGAGACGTGTCCCGCGGCGATGTCGAGGTGGTCGCCCGCCATGAGGCGGTACGTCGCCTCTTCGCCGGTGTCGAGGTCGCAAACGATGACGGTCGAGCCGAAGCCCGCGCCGGCCGGGGGGAGGTGCGCGGGATCCACCAGGGCGAGACCCGCCGCGATCTGGCCGAGGAGGCGGATGCGTTCGTGGAGATCGCGCGCGAATCCGGCGGTGCCGGCGCCTGTTGCATCGGTGACGTTGTTCGGCGTGGCACCCGCGCCGGATGGATCGGTCGAGGCGTCGACATCGTGGGTCGTGGCCCCGGCGTGGAGCGTCGAGGTGAGCCGTTCGATCTCGGCGGCGACGCGCGTCCGGAGCTCTGCGATTCGGGGATCGATCCGGGGGTAGCCGAGCGGCTCCGGCCTGTTCCTGACGGTCGGTCCGATCCGACTGCGAAGATCCATCTTTTCCGTCATGATGCCTCCTTCCCGGATGATCGAAACGCCCGGCCCCCGTTGCAGACCCGTGCCGGTACGCGGATCGGGTTGCGAGTTCCGGGAGTGGTTGTCGGGTGGCAGGAAACGGACCGAGCGCCCCGGCCGCCGGTGTCGGGCGTCCGGGGCGTTGTGGCCGGCCCAGCCGCGTCGGGTGTGGTCCCGGTGAGCGGTGCGGCGCTGGGTACGGCAAGGTCTCCACTTTCATAGTCTCCGGAGGCGAGCCGAACGTTACACCGGCTCTCGAGGCGAGCCGAACAGCCCACCGACTGCGGTGGCGAATTGAAGGTCACGCCGGGGGCGTGCAGGCTCCGGTGGGGGGGGTCATCTCGGCGACGGGTCTCCCGATCGCGCGCTCGGCGCGGGTGAGGGCGGACCAGTAGCGGTGATAGGCCTGGATGAGGTTGGACCGGGCCTGTTGCAGGGTGACGAGCGCGTCGAGGACCTCGAGCTGGATCGCGACGCCCTCCTCGTAGCGGAGTCGATTGAGGGCGTGGATGCGTTCGGCGCGTGCGACGGTCGCCGACCGGGCGAGGGCGAGGTCAGCGGCGCGGAGGAGTTCGCCGTACGCCTGTCGGTAGGTGGTTCGCGCGTCGTCGTATTCGAGGGTGAGTTGCTGTTGCGCCTCGGCGAGGTGCGCCTGTGCGAGGCGGGTCTCGGCGCGTCGGCGGCCTCCGAGGTAGAGCGGCAGTCGAACGGAGATGCTGGCGCTCCAGCTGCGATCCCACTCACCCGGTCCCGGTATCGGCCGATCCGGCGTCGCGATCCAGCCGAGCGTGCCGGACAGGTCGACCTGGGGGCGGTACCCGCCGCGGGCGGCGGCGAGGTCGGCGAGTCGTGCGAGGACGCGTCGTCTTGCGGCGAGGACGGCGGGTCGTGTGGCGATCGACGCGTCGGCCTCGTCGGGGCCCGGGAGGAGCGTCCCGGGGTCCGGGAGTCCGTCCGTGGGGCAGAGGTCGGTCGTGAGCACGAGTTCGGCGTCCGGCGGGATCTCGGTGAGGCGCCGGAGCTCGAGTCGTGCGGCGTCGCGGCGGTCCTCGGCCTCGACGAGCTGTGGGACGAGGTTCTCGCGCTCGACCTCGGCGCGGAGCACATCGAGTTCGGACGCCTCGCCCTCCCGGAACCGTGTCGTGGCGAGTTCGGCCTGTTCCGCGGCGAGTTCGAGGCTGGCCCGTGCGATGGCGACGAGGTGGTCGGCGAGGACCGCGTCGTAGTAGGCCTGACGGACCCGTGCCGCGATCTCGGCCTCGGTTTCCGCCAGGGCGTAGCGTGCGGCTTCGGCGTTCCGTTCGGCGGCGCGGATCCGTGCGCGGAGCCGGCCGCCGGCGTAGAGGACCTGGTCCAGGAGCAGGCCGGCGAACCAGGTGTCGTCCGGTCCGAAGCCGAAGAAGTTGAACGCGCCGGGGAAGCCGGGTTGGAACGGCACGCCGGGCGCGATCTGGAAGCGGCCGGCGGCCGGTGCGTCGACCGGAGGGGCGCCGCCCGCTGGTGCGCCGACCGGCGGGGCGCCGGTGTCGGGGAAGGAGATGTCGAAGGTCCCGGGCGAGGCGAAGGTGTGGGTGTAGAGGAGGAGCGAGTTGAGCTGCGGTCTCGCCTCGGCACGGGCGATGCCGAGGTTCGCCGCGGCCTCCGCCGCGCGCGCCCGGGCGATCGCAACGTCCGGGTTCAGGTCGAGCGCCCGCCGGATCGCGGCGTCGAGGTCGAGGCGGACGACCGGGCCGGACCGGGGGCCCTCCTGGGCTACGAGGCGGAGCGGCGCCAGGAGCAGCACCAGCATCGTCGCCAGGAGCGACACCAGGAGCGGTGTGATGGCCTCGAGCGCGGCGAGCGTGAGCCGCCCGACGGCGTGGCGGGTCGAGCCCCGGAGCGTGGCGGCCGTGCTCCGTACGGCGGTTCCGGCGTCATTCCCTGGGCTCGACACGCTGACCCTCTTCGAGCTCGTTGCCGGGGTAGAGGATGACGGTCTCGCCTTCACGCAGCCCGCTCAGGACCTCGACCTCGCGGGTCCCCCGGTGTCCGATGGTGATCTCGCGGATCCGTGCCCGGCCCCCTTCGATCGTGAAGACGGCCCAGCGCTCCTCGTGCCGGAAGAGGGCGCTCGTCGGGATCTTGAGGACATCGTCGGCCTGCCAGGTCACGATCCGGGCTTCGACGCGGTACTGATCGCCGAGCGGGCCGGGCGGCTCGAGGAGCCGTCCGATGACGTTGACGCGGAGCTCCTCGATCCCGAGCGCGCTGGTCTCCTGGAAGCCGGAGGGTTCGACGCGTTCGACGACCGCCTCGATCGTCCGCTCGCCGCCCCAGTCGTAGAGGTAGATCGGGTCGCCGGGATCGATGTCGACGGCGTCGGTGGAGAGGACGTCGATAACGACCTCGAGCGTCGCGAGGTCGCCGAGCTCGATGATCTCGGCCCCGGCGGACACGACGCGGCGATCCTCCTCGAGGACGCGCAGCACCTGCCCGTGGATCGGCGACCGGATCGGCAGCGCCGCGCCGGGTCCGTCCACACCCGGGTCGGCGCCGATCAGCGCGGCCCGTGCGGCTTCGACCTCGAAAGCCGCGGCTTCGGCGCGTGCGCGGGCGGCCTCGAGCTCGGTCGTCCGTGTCTCGGCCTCGAGGCGCGCGGTCTCGGCTTCGCGCCGGGCGAGTGCGCCGGCGGCCGCGAGGCGTTCGGCGCGGTCCCGGTCCCGGATCGCCTGCTCGAGCGCGGCCTCGGCCTGGGCGACGGCGGCGAGCGCCTCCTCGGCCGAGGCCTCCGCGGCCCGGAGGCGCGCCACCGCCTCCTCGCGCTCCCGGGGCGAGAGCGGCGTGGGGGAGATGGTCGTGAGGAGTTCGCCGGGACGGACCCTGTCGCCGGGCTGGAGACGGATCCGCGCGACCTCGCCGGTGATCGGCGAGGAGATGGTGTAGCGGTCCCGGACGCGTGTCATCCCATCCTCGTCGACGGTCACGGCGAGGGGTCCGCGGACGACGCGCGCCGCATCGACCGGCACCGGCTCGGGGAGGAGCGCGAGGACGATGAGCGCGCCGACGCCGGCGGCGGCGAGGGCGAGGAGGAGGCGTTTCCGGCGTCGTCGGGCGTCCCTCCGCTTCGCGCCGTCTCGGGCCGCGGGCGGGCGCCCCGGGTCCGGGCGGCGCCGGATCCACCCGGCCCGCAGGAGCGCGCGTGCACGCCGGCCGAGCCCCAGCCCTCGCCGCGGGAGCGTCCACCGCCGTCGCCGTCGGTGATCCGGGAGGAGCCGTCGCGCGCGTCTCATTCCCTGGCCTTCAGCGCCTCGACGATGTCGAGGCGGTCGAGACGTCGGCGGACGACGAAGCCGGAGACAACGGCGGCCGCTGTGACGATCCCCGTGGCGAAGACGAGCGACGCGGCGGTGAGGACCCTCGGCATCCGGAAGAGCTCGGAGGCGGAGGCCTGGATGATGAGCCCGATCCCCACGTAGCCGAGGGCGAACCCGACCGGGCAGGCGAGGGCGGTCAGGAGCGCCTGCTCGCCGAGGAGGATGGCGGCGACCTCGCGGCGGTAGAAGCCGAGGACGCGCAGCGTCGCGAGCTCGCGGCTCCGTTCGGAGAGTGCGATCCGTGCGCCGTTGTACACGATCCCGAAGGCGATGACGACGGCGAAGACAACGAGGACCGTGGTCGCGATCGAGATGCTCTCGGCGACGGTCTGGCGGAAGCTCCGCAGCGCGGCTTCGCGGAGCGAGACGCCGGCGATGGGGGGGAGCCGTTTGAGCTCGGCGTAGAGGCGCCCGATCTCGAGCTCGTCGACGGCGAGGTACGCGCCGGTTGCGGTCGGTCCTCCTCCCACGAGGCGGCTGGCCTGTTCGAGGGGGAGGTACGCGTTCACGCCGATCAACTCGTCGACGAGCGCCGCGACCGCGAGCCTGCGGACGGGCCGCTCGCCCTCGAGGACCTCGATGTCGAGCTCGTCGCCGGGCCGGACGTCGAGGATCCGTGCGAGCTCGGTCGTCAGGAGGAGGCCGGCGGCCGGGAGCGGCGCGTCCCGGAGCTCCCGGTCGACGCGGCGGCGCAGTTCGCCGTCCGGGAGCTGGCCGAGGAGCGCGACGCGGTAGCTCCTGTACCCGTTCTTCAGGCGGACCGGTACGGACCGGAACGGCTCGACGCGGAGCACGCCCGGCAGCCGGCGGAGCTCGTGGCGGACCCGGAGCGGGAGCGGGCGTTCGAAGGTGACGGCCAGGTCCTCGCGCTGCACGAGCCGGAACTGGACCGTCGCCATGAAGTCGATCGCGTCGAAGAAGTGGCGGCCGACGATCAGGATCGCGACGGCGAGCCCGATCCCGAGGACGGAGACGAGGGCGCGGGCCGGGCGCCGTTCGAGGTGCCGGATCACCATCCGGCTCGCGGGTGAGAAGAACCGCTGGATGCCGAGGCGGTCGATGATCCCGGGCCGGTACCGCGCCGGCGGCGGCGGCCGCATCGCCTCGGCCGGCGGGAGCGCGACCGCGCGCCGGACCGCCGTGAAGGCGCCGGCCGTTGCGGCGCCGGCATTGACCAGGACGGCCAGGGCGATGACGACCGGCCGGGCCACGTACCGGAGTTCGGGGAAACGGTAGAACCGTCCGTAGATCCCGGCCAGCTCGTTCCCGACCCAGAGCCCGAGCAGGATCCCGACGACGGCGCCGGCGGCGACGGCGACGAGCGCGAACGCGAGGTAGTGGAGCCCGACGGCGAGGTCGGAATATCCGAAGGCCTTGAGGACGGCGATCTGTTCGCGCTGCGTCGCGACGAGCCGGATCAGCAGGACGTGGAGGAGGAAGGCTGCGACGCCGAGGAAGATCGCCGGGACGAGTGCGCTCGTCACGCGGTTCTGCGCGATCTCGTCGGAGAGGAAGCGGTTCGAGATCTGGTCCTCGCGGTCGTAGGCGCCGAGCCCGCCGTAGCGGTCGAGGAGCGTGTCGAGACGGGCGATCGCCTCGGGCGTGGATGCGCCGGGGCCGAGCGTCAGCGCGACATCGTTGAAGGCGCCCTCCATGTCGAAGCTCGCGGCGAGGACGTCGCGCTCGACCCAGAGCACGCCGAAGAGGCGGTTGTCGGGGAAGAGCTCGCCCGCGCCCCGGATCTCGTAGACGTACTCGGGCGAGAGGGCGATGCCCGCGATCCGGAACCGCTGCCAGCGGCCGTTCAGCACGGCGCCGATCGAGTCGCCCGGCAGGAGCGCGTTCGCCTCGGCGAACGTCGGGCTGACGAGCAGCTCGTCCTCGCCCCTGGGGTAGCGGCCCTCGCGGATGTAGAGGTCGTTCAGGATCGGGCGCGGCTCGGGCGGGATCGAGACCATGCGCCCGGTCGCGGGCTCGCCGAGCCCGGGCACGTCGAGGGTCACGTCGGTGACGATCCGGGTCTGGACCTGTGCGACGCCGGGGATCTCCGCGATCCTCTCCTCGAGCGCCGCCGGCGCGCGCTCGAGGTGCGCGAAGACGTCGGCGAAGCGGAAGCGCTCGTAGTACTCCGCCTGGGTGCGGACGAGCGAGTCGTAGACGCTGCGGAGCCCGACGAAGGTCGCGACGCCGCACGCGACGACGAGGGAGATGGCGGCGACCTGCCCGCGCAGGCGGCGGATGTCGCGGAGCAGCTTGCGATCGAGTGCCCTCACCGCGGCCTCACCACTGGAACTCGGAGGGCGGGCGCCTCGTCTCGTTCCGTTCGATCGAGACAATGCGCCCGCTCCGCATCCGGATCACGCGGTCGGCCATCTCGGCGATGACGGCGTTGTGCGTGATCACGGCCGTCGTCGTCCCGAGTTCGCGGTTGACCCGGTCCAGGACCTCGAGTACGAGGCGGCCGGTCGCGGCGTCGAGCGCGCCGGTCGGCTCGTCGCAGAGGAGGACTTCGGGCCGCTTCGCGATGGCGCGCGCGATGGCGACGCGCTGCTGCTCGCCGCCCGAGAGCTGGGAAGGGAAGTGGTCGAGCCGATCCGAGAGGTGGACGAGGCCGAGCGCCTCCTCCGGCGCCATCGGATCGGCCGCGATGTCGGTCACGATCCCCACGTTCTCCCGGGCGGTCAGGCTGGGGATCAGGTTGTAGAACTGGAAGACGAAGGAGGCGTGCTCGCGGCGGAACCGCGTGAGGTCGTCCGGGCCGGCGCCGGTCAGCTCCCGGTCGCGGAATCGGACGTTCCCGGAGGTCGGCACGTCGAGTCCGCCGATGATGTGGAGCAGCGTCGACTTGCCGCTCCCGGACGGCCCGAGCACGACGAGGAACTCGCCGCTGTAGAGGTCCAGGTCGATGTCCTGCAGCGCCGTGACCCGGACCTCGCCCATCCGGTAGACCTTCGTGATGCCACGGAGGCGGAAGACCACCTCCTCTCCCGTTCGGACCGGCATGCCGTCATCCCTGCGATCGTCGCCCGCGGGTCCGAGGCGTGCAAGACCCGTGACAGGAGCGGCCGGGCCGTGCCTCGTGGACCGTGGGCGTGGCGTTCGTCGCGGTGCCGGCGCACGTCGTGGTCCCCGCTCCGGACCGGCGCCCGGGTGCGGCCCGCGCCCGCCCCGGCGCGCGGTGGTACGGATCGTGTAGCGGCAGGCGAGTCGCTGCCCGCACGGGGCGCACGCATCGACCGCGGCCGGCACGGGCCGCGGCCTGCGGCCCCTCCATGGTGCGCGGGCGGCACGATCGTCCGTCTGCTCCGGGCACTCGACCGTCGTCACAGGACGGCCCATGGCGAATCCGCACGCACTCCCTGCCGACCGGCTCTACCGCGCGGCGCCGCCCGACGCGCTTGGCTTCGAGACGACCGCCGACGTCGAACCACTCGTCGGCGCGCTCGGTCAGCCGGACGCGATGGACGCGCTGGAATTCGGGCTCGCGATCACGGCGCCGGGCTACAACCTCTTCGTCCTCGGGCTGCCCGGCTCGGGGCGGAGCACGCTGGTGCGCCAGACGCTCGCGGTCCGGGCGGCCGAGGAGCCCACGCCGCCGGACCACTGCTACGTCTTCAACTTCAGGGACCCCCGCCGCCCTCGCGTGCTGGTCCTGCCGACGGGGCGCGGCCCGAAGTTCTGTTCGGACGTCCGCGGGCTCATCGAGGAGCTGCGGACCGCGATCCCGGCGGCGATCGGGTCGGACGCGGTCGCGGCGAGGCGCGCCGCGATCCTGGAGGAGCACGAGAAGCTGGCGTCCGCGATCCTGGATGAACTGCGCCGCGACTTCGAGCGCGACACGGACGTCGCGCTGGTCGGCAGCGCGAACGCCCTCGTCGTCGTCCCCGCCCGCGGCGGCGAGCCGCTCGGCCGGGAGGATTACCTCCGACTCCCGGAGGCGGAGCGCGAGCGGATCGATGAGCGCGTCCGGGAGGCGAGCGCCCGCGTCTTCACGGCGCAGCGCAAGGTCCAGGAGCTGACCCGCGAGGCGAACGCGAGGATCGAAGAGTTGGTCCGCGAGGTCGGGCGCGGCGTCGTGCGCCAGCGGATCGCGGCGCTCGAGGAGGCCTACCGCGACACGGAACCGGTCATCGAGTACCTGGAAGTGCTGGCCGAGGACGTGGTCGAGCACACGGACCGGTTCGCACGGCGGCCCGACGAGCAGGAGACGGACATCCGCGCGGTCCTGCTCGGCGGCGCGGGCGAGGACTTCTTCAAGCGCTACGAGGTGAACCTGCTCGTGACGCACGAGCCGGGCTCCGGCGCGCCGGTCGTCGAGGAGACGGACCCGCACCTCCGCAACCTGCTGGGGCGGATGGAGCTGCGGATGCAGTTCGGCGCGATGGTCACCGATTTCACCCGGATCGCGGCGGGCGCGCTGGAGCGCGCGAACGGCGGCTACCTGATCCTGGACGCGGCGGAGGTCCTGACCCGGCCGCTGGTCTGGCCCGCGCTCAAGCGCGTGCTCCGGACCCGGGAGCTGCGGCCGGCGGAGGCGACGGCCGAGTTCGGACTCCTGGTCGCGGACTCGCTGGATCCGGAGCCGATCGAGGCGAACGTGAAGGTCGTCCTGATCGGGGAGCCGCAGATCTATTACCTGCTCCGGGCGCTGGACACGGAGTTCGGCGAGCTCTTCAAGGTCAAGGTCGATTTCCAGCCGCAGATGGACCGGACGCCCGAAGCCGAGCACGGATACGCGCGCCTGATCGCCGCGCACTGCCGGGCCGAGTCGCTCCCGGCCTTCAGCGCCAGCGCCGTCGCGGCGCTGGTCGAGGAGGGCGCCCGCCGGGCGGGCAACCAGAACAAGCTGACGACTCGATTCGGAGAGATCATCGACCTCGTCCGGGAGGCGGCGCACTGGGCCGCGCCATCGGAGCGGGGCACGGTCGAGGCGGAGGACGTGGAGCGCGCGCTGCGAGAGCGGGAGCGCCGCGATCGGCGGGCCTACCGAGAACTGCTCGAACTCATCGAGCGCGGCGTGCTGGCCTTCGATCCGACGGGCGAGCGCGCGGGCCAGCTCTACGGGATCGGGTTGACCGCGCTCGGCGGCGAACTCTTCGGCCGCCCGATCCGGGTCATGGCGAGCGCGTTCATGGGGACGTCCGGCGTCGTGAACATCGAGCGGGAAGCCAAGCTGGCCGGCCCGATCCACAGCAAGGGGTTCCTCGTCCTCTCCGGGTACCTCGGGTGGCTCTTCGCGAGGGACCATCCGCTGATCCTCTCGGCGAGCGTCTCGTTCGAACAGCTCTACGAAGAGGTCGAAGGCGACAGCGCGTCGGCCGCGGAGCTCTACGCCCTGCTCTCCGCGATCGGGGGGGTGCCGCTCCGGCAGGGGATCGCCGTGACCGGCGCGGTCAGCGAGAAGGGGCAGGTCCTGCCGGTCGGCGGCGTGACCGAAAAGGTCGAAGGGTTCTTCGACGCATGCCGGAGGGTCGGGCTCTCCGGCGAGCAGGGCGTCGTGATCCCGCGCCGGAACATCGAGAACCTGATGCTGCGACGCGAGGTCCGCGAAGCGGTCGAGGCCGGCCGCTTCCAGATCCACGCGATCGACCGGGTCGAGGAGGGGTGGCCGATCGTGACGGGGCTCGAGGCGGGCGAGGGGCGGCCCGACGGGGCGTTCCCACCCGGCACCGTGCACCACGCGGTCCAGACGCGCCTCTCGGAGTGGGTCGACACATGGAAACGACTGGCCCCGGCGGAGCGGCGGACATGAGGGCGTCGACGCGGGCCCGGCCGGGCGCGAAGGCGCGCCCGGCCGTCAGGGCCGAGGAGCGGGCGGACCGGCGAGGCGTGGACAGGTGCACGATCCTGGCGGGGACGGCGAGCCGCGGCCTGGCCGACGCGGTCGCGAGAGAGGCGGGCGTGCCGCTGGGGCGCGTCGAGGTCGAGAGGTTCCCGGATGGCGAACTCACGGTCCGGATCGATGAGTCGGTCCGGGACCGCGACGTCTTCCTCCTGCAGGCGACGTCGAGCCCGGTGAACGAGCACCTGGTCGAACTCCTCGCGCTGGCCGACGCCTGCCGCCGCGGCTCCGCCGGTCGCATCACGGCGGTCGTGCCGTACTTCGGCTACGCGCGCTCCGACCGGCGGGCGGGACGGCGCGAGCCGATCATGGCCGGCCTCGTCGCCGAGGTGCTCGAGGCCGCGGGCGTCGACCACGTCGTCGTCATCGACCTGCACACTCCCCAGGTCGAAGGGTTCTTCCGGGTCCCGGTCGACCATCTGACGGCGATCCCGGTCCTCGCCGAGGCGGCGCGGGACCGGCTCGAGGAGGGGACGGTCGTCGTCTCGCCGGACGTGGGGGCCGTGGACCGGGCGACGGCGTTCGCCCGGCGCCTCGGGCTCGGCGTCGCGATCACGCACAAGCGCCGGGTCAGCGGCGAGCGGGTCGAGGTCGTCCGTGTCATCGGCGAGGTCGAAGGCAAGGCGTGCCTGATCGTGGACGACATGATCTCGACGGGGGGGACCGTGGCCGCATGCGTGGCGGCGCTCCGAGAGGCCGGCGCGGGCGATGGCTTCATGGTCGCCGCGACGCACGCCGTCCTCTCGCCCGGCGCGAGGGAACGACTCGCCGATGCGGGCGTGCGCGAGGTCATCGTCACGAACACCGTCGCGTCCGAGGGCGAGGTGTGGCCCGCGCTCCGGGTCGTCTCCGTCGCGCCGCTCCTCGCCGGCGCGGTCCGGCGCCTCATCGCCGGGGAATCGCTGAGCGGGCTCGCCTGACCGCGCCCGCCTCGCCCCGGTGTGCGGCCGTGGGAAGGCGGGACCGTAACGATGGGAGGGGGGATGCAGGAGCCAGCCGAGGTCTTCGAGGACCGGACCGACGCCGGGCGCCGGCTCGCGGAACGGCTCGACCGCTTCGCGGGGCGTGAGGATGTGGTCGTGCTCGCGCTCCCGCGCGGCGGCGTGCCGGTCGCGGTCGAGATCGCACGCCGGATCCGCGCGCCGCTCGATCTTATGGTCGTCCGGAAGCTGGGCGTGCCCGGGCAGGAGGAGCTCGCGATGGGCGCGATCGCGTCCGGCGGCGTCCGGGTCCTGAACGAGGAGGTCATCGCCCAGCTCTCGATCCCCGAGGAAGAGATCGCGCGAGCCGCTAACGAGGAGGAGCGCGAGCTGGAGCGGCGTGAGCGGGCGTACCGGGGCGACCGGCCGACGGCGGACGTTGCCGGCCGGACCGTGATCCTGGTGGACGACGGGATCGCGACCGGCTCGACGGTCCGGGCCGCCGTGCAGGCGCTGCGGGTGCAGGGCGCGGCGAGGATCGTCGTCGCCACGCCGACGGCGCCCGCGGAGACGTGCGACCGGCTCGCCCGGGAGGTCGACGAGGTCATCTGCCTGACGACGCCGGAGCCGTTCTTCGCGATCAGCCTCTCGTACCGCGAATTCCCGCAGCTCGCGGACGACGAGGTCCGAGAGCTGATCCAGGGGGCCGAGGCGCCGCCGGCGGCCGGCAGAGCGTGAGGCCGGGCCCCGGATCTACTCGCGCGATTCGCGATCCCGGAGGCGGAGCCGTCGCCTCGCCTCGCGAGGGTCGATCCCCCGGAGCGTCGAGACGCGCGCGCCGGGCGTCTGTACACCGCCCGAGCGGCCCGACGTCCCGGTCGTCCCGCCGACCGAGCCGGGGACCGTCCCGCTCCGGTCGTCGCCCTCGCCGGCTTCGCCCTCCAGTCCGGTCAGCGCGTCCTCGACCTCGCGGAGCAGGGCTTCCGCATCCGCCGACGGCCCCGGTGCGGCTTCCCGCTCCCGAGGGGCCGGGCGATCGGCCGAGGACTCTTCCCTGGACGTCCTCTCAGGTGCCACGTTCACCTCCGGTTCGCTCGCACGCCTCCCGAAGGTCGCAAGCGGTATGCCCCGAGATGGTAGACGGCCGGCGGAATGCGCGTATAATAAACCAGCGTACGGGGAACCCGCGTTCGCGCGGGCCCCGACCCCCGGCGGCAGGGCTCGGGAGGCGGCCTTCAGCGTTCGGCCAAACCCCGTCCCCGGTGCTGCCCCTGAGTCGTGGATCCCGTGTCGCGGGATCCACGGCTCGTCTCGATTCCGCGTAAAGTATTG
>Ga0079224_100001924_pt1 | contig 24629 bp, 24 predicted proteins | sample Stecom2015_FD_80414 | JGI IMG/M metagenome (GOLD analysis project Ga0079224, IMG submission 80414) | Agricultural soil microbial communities from Utah to study Nitrogen management - Steer compost 2015 | ecosystem: Environmental > Terrestrial > Soil > Agricultural land | place: USA: Utah... | reverse complement strand
CTCCTGCCACCGCCGCGTCACCTCACACAACACGGCGAAGAGTTGGCCGCGGTCGTGGCTGGCCTGCCGGTAGCGGGCCCGCAGCACCTCCACCAGCTCCCAATCCGACAGCTTCGCCACGTCCAGATCGGCGAGCGCCGCGGCAAGCTCCGGCCCGGCCGGCAACCCCGCCAACCCAGCGACCCGCGAATCGACCCGGTCCCCGTGCGCTTCGAGGATCGGATCGGTCGTGCTGCTCCCCCGCGTCACGCCAACCACACTAGCAACAGCCTCCGACAAAAGTTCGAACCCAAACCGGCGTGTCGTGCACCCTTCTCCGGAAGCGCGACAACTGTAGGTCTACATTGGATGACTCGGCGGCGGGGTAAGCGAGGGGCTCTTGAGGGTGGAGTGTCTCCTGATGCACCGCGACGCATGCACAGGTGGATACGAACCACGGCGTTCCTATAATGGGAGGCCACTTGGGCGTCTGACGGGGGGAAGGGACGCCGTGACCCAAACGGATCAATACCGGGTGCGCACCGGCAGCGGCGCGAGCGACGCGACGGATGCCTGGGTGGCGGGCGAGGCTGCAGCTCGTGAGGCACGTACCGCTTTAGGCGATCAGGAGCCCGCGCTCGTGATCGTCTACGCTTCCGTGCGGTACAACCTGACGAAGCTCTTGGCCGCCATTCGCAGCATCCTCGGGACGGCGCCGCTCGTCGGGGCCACCAGCACCGGGCACTTCCGGGACGGGCACCTCGTGCCACCCGGGACCGGGGTCGCGGTGCTGGCCTTGACCGCGGGCCCTTACACGTTCGGCGTGTCATGCGTTGACAGGCTTTCGGCCAACGCGGAGGCGGCCGGAGCACGTCTCGCCCGCACGGCTCGGGAAGCGGCGGGCACCCAGCAGCGCCGCTGCGGCACGCTGCTGCTCCTCGCCGATGGCCTCACCCCGAACCACGAGGCACTCATCTTCGGTATCCACAGTGTCTTCGGCGCTGCCGTACCCGTCGTAGGCGGAGCGGCCTCGGACGATCGTCGGCTCCAGCAGACGTTTGTCTTCCACGACGACCGCGTGCTCACCGATGCCGCCGTCGGCGTCTGGATCGGCTCGGACCGGCCGCTTTCCATCACCGTGGGCCACGGGTGGCAACCGCTCGGTCTCCCGCTGCTCGTGACCCGAGTGGATGGTCGGTACGTGCACGAGATTGGCGGTCGTCCAGCCAGTGAGGTCTTCGATGAGCAGATCAGGGTAGGAGATACCGAACGGCTCGACCGGATGCGCCCGGGCGGGTACTACTCGACACACGCGTTTGGACTCATCGAGCCGGACGGTTCGTACCTTGTCCGTGGTGTGATCAGGGACCCAGGAGGTCAGATCCGTACGTTCGCGCCGCTGCCGCCATACTCGGCCGTGCAGGTGGTCGGCTGTGATGCCGAGTCACTGCTGACCACGAGCGCCGAGGTGGCCGAGCGCGCCCTCGCCGGACGCGATGCCTCGCTGTTGCTGGTCTTTAGCTGCGTCGCTCGGTTGGACATTCTTGGGGACCGTGGCCCCGAGGAGGCGCATCTCATTCACAAGGTGGCGGGTGCGGTTCCCGTGTTCGGCACCTACACCTATGGTGAGTTCGCCCGGACCCGCAGCGTGATTGGCTACCACAACGCCACCGTCGCGACGATCGCGCTATGAGGCGCCGGTGACAATGCAGGAACAGGGCGATCTTGCAGCCCGCCTCGCCGATGCCTCGGCCGCGGCGCGCAACGCGTACCGCGATACCGCGCGACTGATCCGGTTGTTGACGGTGCTCAGCGGTCCAGCGTCGCCGGTAACGCTGCGCGAGCGCACTCTCTCCGTACTCTCCGAGGTGTTCGCTGCCGACGTCGTGTGCCTGCTGGAGGCCGTCGCGGATCGCTTTGTCGTCACGGCGGCGCGGGGCATTCCTGCCGACGATCCATCTCTTGTGGAGGGTTTTCAGCTGGGCGACGCGGCGGCCGAGGCGAAGCGCACCCGGCAACCGGTCGGGCGGGTCCTTGATCCCGAGAACGCGGACGTGCCGAAGCCGTTTGCCGGGCTCGGGTTGCGGTCGGCCGCGTTCGTACCGGTGCCGACCGAGTGGAGCGACGGCGCCGAGGCCAGCGATGTCGACCTGCTAGTGCTCTACCGCAGCAGTGGCGAGCTGTTCAGCGGCACCGACCTGCACGTGCTCGCGTCCGTCGCGCAGCGGCTCGGTGCGGCGACTCAAGACCGGGCTCGAGCGGAGGCGATTGAACATCTTGCCCACAGCGGGCACGTGCTGGCTCGCCACCTGGACGCTTCCTCGCTGGAGCACACCGCGATAGGCCTGCTGCGCCAGCTGACCGGCTCGGACACCGCCTGGGTGGTCATGGTCGACGATGTGTTGGCGCGGCAGCGCGACCGGTCCGAGGAGCCGACCGAGTACGACTCGGTCGTAACGTCACCGGCCTGGCACGCGGCGATGCGCGGCCGCACTTGGACGGTCGCGGATCCACGCACTCCGTCGCCGCCGCGGGCGGTCCTGTGCGTGCCGGTCATGCGCGACGAAGTTCCGGTCGCTCTGCTTTTCGCTGGCCGGGACCGACCCATCCCGTACCGGAGTCACGAGCAGGAGATCGCCAGCATCTTTGCCAGCTACTTCGGTACCGCCGTGGAGAACGCACGGCTCTATCAGGAACTGCGCCGGCGGGCGACGCGGGATCCCTTGACTGGCCTTGCCAATCGGGATCTGGTGGCACAGCGGCTGGAGGCGATGCTCGCCGACGGCCGCTCTGCTCATGTTGGGCTCCTCTTCTGTGACCTGGACGGGTTCAAGGCGGTCAACGATCGCCTCGGCCACGAGGCCGGTGACGAACTGCTGCAGTACGTAGCCCTGCGGCTGCAGGGTGCGGTGCGCAGCGGGGATCTCCTCGCGCGTTTCGGTGGCGACGAGTTCGTGGTTGTGCTCGGCGAGGTCACAAGCCTCGCCGAGGTTACGGATGTGGGCCGGCGGCTGGTGAACGCAGTTTCGAGGCCGTTCATTTTGGACGGCGAGCGGGTGACCGTGTCGGCGAGCGTCGGCGGCGTGCTGGGTGTGTCAGGTCGTACGACCGCAAGCTCGATGCTGCGCGATGCGGACGCAGCGATGTACGCCGCCAAGGCACGCGGGGCCGGCGGTGTGGAGGTGTTCGACGACGCGGCGTCGCTGCGGTCACTGGACCGGCTGGGACTGCGGTCACAGATCTCCGGCGCCCTCGAGCGAGGCGAGTTCGAGGTGCACTATCAACCGATCGTCGATCTGCGCACCGGCCATCCAACCGCGTTCGAAGCGCTGTTGCGGTGGACGCATCCCACGCGCGGGCCGATCCCACCCGACGTCTTCATCCCGCTCGCCGAGGAGACTGGGGAGATCCTCCACATAGGTGCGTGGGTCCTCGACCAGGCGTGCCGATCCCTGGTCAGCTGGAAGCGGATCGATGGCTGGCGCGAGCTGGCCGTGAGCGTCAACATCACCGCCGCCGAACTGTCGCAGAGCGGCGCGCCCGGCCACATCATCGCCGTGATGCGGTCCGCCGGCGTGGACCCAAGTGACGTGTGGTTGGAGGTGACCGAACGCAGTCACGCCGGAGACGATGTCACCGCGGCGGCGCAGCGCTTGCGCGCGGCGGGCGTCCATTTAGCCTTGGACGACTTCGGCAACGCGTACTCCAACTTGGCCTATCTCAAGCGCTTCCCGGCCGAGTGCCTCAAGATTGACCGCTCGTTCGTCCGCGGTGTCGCCACCGACCGCACCAACGCTCGGATCGTTCGGGGCATCCTCGCCATCGCGGACTCGCTTGGCCTCTCCGTGGTGGCCGAGGGTGTGGAGCGTGACGACGACCGCGACGCCCTGCTCAGCCTCGGCTGCACGTTTGGCCAAGGCTTCCTCTACTTCCCCCCGGTGCCCGCCACCGAGGTGATCGAGCTGCTGCGGAAAGGCGAGATCGCACCGTCGTTGGTCTCCGCGACCGCCACGGTCGGCGGCGGGGCCGGCGTTGTGGCGTCGCGCTGACGGTCTCCCGCCCGGGGTGGGGCCACCGTACGCCGGACCCTATACTTGCCGACGTCCGGCAATCGGCATCGGAGCCGACCAGCGTCCAGCGCGGGGGTGGTGAGGTGGACCCGACGCAGCGAGGGCGCGGGGACCAGTCTGATCCGGCCGTCGCCAACCCGCCCGTGGACGTCGCGGAGCCGGACTGGCTCGACCGGGTCGCCCAGGCCGCAGCGAAGGACGCCGGCGGCGTACCCGTCGAGTTGCTCGGCGACTACCTGGCGCTGCTGGCTGACGCCGCAGCGACCGGCCGCCGGCCCAAGCGTTCCGAGCTCGAGGCGGTCGGTGTGCTCGGGCGAAAGGCGGCCGAGCAGGGCGTATCGGCTGGCCGGGCCGTCCGGCTCTACCTCTCCGCCGCCCGCCGCCTGTGGCAGGAGCTGCCGATGGTCTCGCGCGGGCGGGGCGAGGTACGGGCGGCGGCCGAGGCGGTACTCCAGGTCGTCGACGAGGCCGTGGCGACGCTCGCGGAGGGGTACGCCGTGGCCCGCCGGGACCTCGTCCGCCGCGAGGAGGCCCTCCGCCGGGAGCTGGTCGACGACCTGCTGCGCGGGGATTCCGACCTCACCACCCTCGTCGAGCGGGCAGAACCGTTCGGCCTCGATCTCGCACGCGTGCACCAGGTGGCCCTCGCCGCAGCCGGAGGTCAACCGCCGGGACCGGACGCCGCCATCAACGCCGTTGAGTCGATCATCTTCGATCGCCTTGGCGACCGGGATGTGCTTGTGGCCACGAAGGAAGGGCTTCTTGTGGTCCTGGCCCCGGCCGACGCTGTCCCGGCCGGGCGGGTCAGCGGCCCCGGTGACGGCGATGAGGACCTGGGCCGACTGATCTACGACGAGCTGAGCCGCCTTCCGCGGGGACGGCCCTGGCGGGTCGCTGTGGGCCGACCTCACCCGGGCCTTTACGGCATCGCCCGCTCCTATGAGGAAGCCCGGGAGGCCCTCACCATGGCGACCCGGCTCAAGCTGGACGCAGCCGTCGTGCACGCCCGGGACCTGCTGATCTATCGGGTGGTGTTGCGTGACCAGCCGGCGATCGTGGAGCTGGTGCAGGCGGTCCTCACACCGCTGCAGCGGGCCCGGGGCGGGGCGAAGCCGCTGCTCGACACCCTGGAGGCGTACTTCGCGGTCGGTGGTGTGGCCACGGAGGCCGCCAAGCGGCTGCACCTGTCGGTTCGCACCGTGACCTACCGGCTCGACCGGATCCGCGCCCTGACCGGCTATTCGGTGAACGACCCCGATGATCGGTTCACCATGCAGGCGGCCGTGATCGGAGCACGCGCCCTGAACTGGCCAGACCAGCCGCTCCCGGCCATCGGCTGACGCCGGCTCTTTGCCGGCAACCGGCAATCTTCGTGTGGTGTGATTGTCCGGTCGTGCCTCCTGCGGAAGGGCGATTTCCGGAGCACTCTTGATGTTCCTTGCCGGCGTGACGGGGGTATTCACCGTGACGCCGGTCAACCAGGCCTGCCTGGATTAGGGGAGAGGAGCCGCATCGTGACTGTCGCCGAGCACCGCCAGTTTGAGGCGCTACATCGCGCTCTGGAGGAGCAGTTTGCGTTGCAGACGGCGCAGCTTGCCGCCTTGACGCAGGACGGGGATGGCCGCGAGCGCGACGGGTACGACCTGGATACGCATAACGCGTTGGTTGCGTCGGCCCGTCAGGCTCTGGCCGAGACCACGGCGGCGCTGCAGCGCCTGGCCGACGGCACCTACGGCCGGTGTGAGCGATGCCAGGCCGACATCCCGCTGGAGCGGCTCGAGATCCTGCCGCACGCCCGTCATTGCGTGCCGTGCCAGTCGAAGGTGGCCGCCTGACGAGGATCGAGCGGGACAGATGTCGACCGGGCAGAGATCCGCGGCTGGCCAAAGCTGATCCGCGGCGGGCCGTTGTGCCCGGCCGCTTCGTCGCTTCCTACCCGGGTGTCGCCTTGCCCGGTGTGTTGTTGAGCCATTCGGCCAGAACGGCCGCCTGACTGTGCTCAAGGTCGCGTGCGGCGGTGAGCAGGGTGAGTCGCCGGCCCGCCGCCGCACGCAGTCGGCTGACGGCCTCCTGCTGTTCCGGTCGCTGCAGTTCGGCGAGGTACCGGCGGCGAAACTCCGCGAACCGCTTGGGGTCATGGCCGTACCAGCGGCGCAGTTCGTTCGAGGGCGCCACGTCTCGCAACCACTCGTCGATGTGCAGGTCCTCGCGGCGCTTACCGCGGGGCCACAGCCGGTCCACCAGGATCCGCGTGCCGTCCTCGGGCGACGCGTCGTCGTAGACCCTGCGGTAGGTGACCTTCCCGCCCATGGTGTCCTCCCACTCGGATCGACCCTGGTTCCCGATGACTCCTGAGCCCGAATAACACTGAGTCCCGATTACCACTAAGTCCCTTACCACTGTGGCATGAGGACGGCTGCGCGCGGTGTTGGAGCGCGGTGCCCGTCCCAAACGCGGCGGCGGTCCTATGCGCTGCGGCGCCGGTCCCATGGTGTGATGGGCCTGCGGGCCCGTCGGCGACCCCCGAAGCCGGCGAGGATCCCGTTGACGCGGCGGAGATGATGGCTGCGACGGCCTGAGGAGATCGTGTGGCTAAGGAAGGTCGCCGGAGGGACAGGGCACTTGGCTAAGGGAGATGCCGCGTCGGCGCCCCTGCTGGTCAGCCGGCGCAATGCGCGTTTCCAGCAGTGGCAAGCGCTGTTAACCAACCGCAGCAAGCGCAACCGCGGCCGCGAGTTCCTGGTCCAGGGAGTGCGCCCCATCTCGCTGGCGGTGGAGCACGGCTGGGAGGTGCGCTCGTTCCTCTTCGATGCCAGTGCTCGGCTCTCGACCTGGGCCAGCGAGATGCTGGACCGATCCTCGGCGACCCGGGTGGCGGTCGCGACGGAGCTCATGCGGGAACTCGGGGAGAAGGCCGAGGCGGCGCCGGAACTCCTCGCCGTCGTCGGTATGCGCAGCGACGACCTGAGCCGGATCCCCTCGTCACCGAATCCGCTGGTGGTCGTGCTGGACCGGGTAGCCAGTCCGGGCAACCTCGGCACGCTCATCCGGTCAGCGGACGCATTCGGGGCAACGGGCGTCATCGTCACCGGCCACGCGGCCGACATATACGACCCGAAGACGATCCGGTCCAGCACCGGCTCACTCTTCGCGCTGCCGGTGGTACGGGTGCCATCCCACCGTGAGGTCCTTGGATGGGCGGACCGCATCCGCGGCGCCGGTGCCCGGTTGTCGCTTGTGGGCACCGACGAGCACGGCGACGTCGAGGTTGCCGATGCCGACCTCACGTGCGGCACGGTGGTGGTCGTCGGCAACGAGACCTTCGGCCTGAGCGCGGCCTGGCGGGAGCACGTCGAGCAGCTTGTCCGGATTCCCATCACCGGTGCCGCGAGCTCCCTCAACGCCGCAGTAGCGGGCTCGATCGTGCTCTACGAGGCCGCCCGGCAGCGTTTCCGGGCGGCCACCTGACGGCTCCAGCTTCCGCGACCTCAGCGATCCGAGCCAGCCTCAGCGATCCGAGCCAGCCTCAGCGATGCGGGGCGCCACTCAGATAAGCCTGCAGGACGCCAGCGCCAGTCGCGGCACTGTCCACAGTGACCACCAAGAGGCTGCCTGAAGTGCGCCGAACACGGATGCCATCCCCGCGCCGGATGACCACAGCGACCGTACGCGGGAGGAGTCGAAGGCCCCAGCCGCCGTACTGCATCGGCTCGACTCGTTCGACGCTCACCTCCGCGATCTCGTTCAGCGGGACGGAGAAACGCGGCCACCCAAGCCATCCCATCCGTACCACCAACCCGGAGGAGTCCACGCGGACCGTGACCCGGCCTAGGAGGATGCCGACGACCGCGGCGACGGCGAGGGAGGCGGCGGCGATTGTGCCGGCGACTGGTGGCAGCAGCACCACCGCGACGACCGCCAGAGCAACCGCCAGGAGTGGGAGCAGGGTGTTCATGGCGGCAGAGGAGGCGATACCCGACCATGGCACGGCCGGAAGGTGTGGTGGTGGCGAGGTCATCGGCTTGGGCGCAGTCTCCTCCGGGCGTCCGCGGTCCAGCCAGGCGCCGACGGCGGCGGCCATTCCTCCAATCAGGAAGGCACCGGCGAATGCAGCGACCGGCAGCGGGCGCGCCTGCGTCCAGTCGGACACATCCAGGTTGGCCCACAGGGTCAGGAGCCGGAGCGAGACCACGAACACGGCGGCAAAGGCGGCGATCGCCGCCCCGAGACGCGCCGCATTGTGGATCCGTCGAGTCAGCACCAAGGGCAGCAGTCCGAGCAGCGCGACCACGCCGGCGAGCAGCAGCCAGTCCGCCGTGCGGTTGAGCGACCCGTCAGGAACGCCGGAGGCGCTCCAGTGGGCAGCCACCGGGTTGGGGAGCCGGTGCCACACCAGGCGCGGGGCGACGAGAGCGATCACGACGGCGACGGTCGGGATTACGTAGCCGCCGAACCGTCGCCAGGATTGGTCTTGAGCGCTGCCGGTTACCGTTCCCATCGAGCCTCCGAAGTCGCGTCGTCCCCTCGTAGCGTGCCATCCGCGGTCAACCGTCGATGTGGACCACTACTAGCAGGTCCTGACCCGATGCGGCCCCCCAGACCTCGCCAGCGCGGCCCAGGAGCTGCCGTACGTCGGCCCCGGCCCCGGGCAGGGGGACTGTGGCGAAGGTCTCGGTGACCGGGTCGAACCGGACCAGCGCGTTGGCGCCGAAGTCACTCAGCCACACCTTGTCCTGGTCGTCGACGTAGACGGCGTACGCCCGGGCGTTGCCTCCGGGAAGCGGCCATTCCCGCCACTCGCCCGTGCCTGGGTCGTAACGAGCCACCTGGCCGGCGTTCCACTCGCTGACCCAGATGCGGCCGGAGCTGTCGGACCAGACCCGCCGGGCGCCCTGGTCGGGCGTGGGCGGGTTGATCACCGTCGCCTCGCCGGTCGCGGGATCGATCCTGGCAATGTGGCTCCCGGCGAGCGAGGCGTAGTACACCTGGCCATCGGGCGTTGTGGTGATGCCGTACGGACCGCGCCCGCCCGGTGCGTCGAAGACCCGCACGGTCGCCGTGGCGGGGTCGAGGCGCCCGTAGACGCCGGCCTGTCCGGTAAACCACAGCGTGCCTGCTTTGTCGAAGGTGGCGGTGTTGAGGTTGGCGTTGGCCCGGCCGGCGGGGAGCGCGTACCGGATGACGTCGTGGGAGACCGGATCCACTCTCACGATCGCGTTGAGACCGCCGTCGGTGACCCAGGCCGCTCCGTCCGGACCCACGATGACGCCGTGGGGCGCCGAGCCGGCTCCGAGCGGCACCTGGGTGACCTCACCCGTTGCCGGGTCGAGATAGCCCAGATAGCCCGCCCGCTGGGCGGTGAACCACACCCCACCGTCGGCGGCCGGGGCGACGTCGTGGGGATGGGCCCCGGCTGGGACGGGGTAGGTCTCCAGCCGCAGCTCGGGTAGCTGCGGCGGCGTTGACGGTGTGGTCGCCGGCGAGCGTGGCACCGGCTCGACCACCGGAGGTCCGGGCTCGGAGCAGGCAGCTGCGGCCGCCGCTACCGCGGCCGCGATCGCCGTTGCGATGGCAGTCAGCCACCGGCCCTTCGTGCCATGCGTGGCAATGGCGGTCCTGGGTCGCGTCACTTGCTCAACGTAGTTCCATTCCTGCCCCGGGCGCCACCGCCGACACCGCCGGAGCCCTTTGCTGGCCAAGGGCTCCGGCGGTGCGTTAATGGTGATCGATGGTTACTTCGAGAGGGCTGCTACATCCTGGTTAACGCTTGGTGCTGGCTCCGGCGGTGCGAACGCCACGCTCCCTGGCGTCCGATAGGCGTGGACCAGGCCCAGGATCGACAGCAGCAGCATCACCCCGGCGCCGATGTAGGCCACCGTCGCGAACTGGGCCGCCTTGGTACCGAACTCGCTGAATCCGTACGAGGTGAGGAGCAGACCCCGCAAGGTCTCGCCCTTGAAGACCGTTTCCCGCTGAGCGGTGACCTCGGCGAGTTGCTTCTCCAGCTCGGCCAGCTGCGGCGAGTTCGTTTCGCGGGCCTGCGCCACCTGTGCCCGCAGCTCGCTCTGCGGGCCGCCAAGCTCGGCGTAGGTCATGCCGTTCGCGGTCGACTTGAGGTGCAGGCCAATGTAGTTGTTGGCATAGCACTCCGCCTGCTTGCCGGTGGTGAGCTTCTGGCCGGCGTACTGGACCAGGCACTCCTGCTGGCGCTCCTCGTCCGACAGCTCCTCGACGGGCGGGAAGGTGATGTTCTGCTGACCCAACTGCTCGGCGACGTAGTTGTTGGCGAAGTTGGCGTTGCTGGTCAGCACGATGCCGGCGACCAGAAGGAGGCCAGCGAGCAGGAGCCCGCCGATGCTCACCAGCAGATCCAGGGTTCGGCGCTTCATGTGATCACTCCGTATGCGTTGGCGGCTGCTCGGTTGGCGAGCCGGCGACTTGATGTCCGAAGAGATCATGGCGGACCGCGGTTGCTCGGCGGCAGGGCGGATAGACCTCACCGTAATAGGGACCAATGGCGGGACTGGCGGGGACGATGGGTCCGGGCACGTTTGCGCGATTGGTCGTAATACTTCGGTCAGGCGCGCAGTGCCGTCCGGACGGAGGTGGGTCGATGAGCAGCTATCGCATCGTCGTCGGCGTGGACGGCTCTGATGGCGGGCGCCGCGCGTTGCGGTGGGCCCTCCGGGAGGCCGCGACTCGTGGGGGAACCGTGCAGGCCGTCTATGCGTGGCGGTGGGACGAGGTGCCGCCGAACATCGCTACCACGAGGGACCAGGAGCAGCGGCGGGCCGAGGAGACCCTGCTGCGGGAGGTCGAGTCGGTGCGCGAGCAGGTCGGCGCCATTCAATCCGAGGTCAAAGTCGATCGCCTCGTGATGGAGGGCCGCGCGGCCGACGTGCTGACTGCGGCGGCACGGGACGCCGACCTGCTGGTCCTAGGTAGCCACGGACACAGCCGGGTGCGGGTGACGGTTCTGGGCTCGGTAAGCGAGGAGTGCGTGCGAAAGGGCACGTGCCCGATCGTCGTGCTCCCGGTCCCTAAACCAGCGCACGAGTCGTGACCACCGGCCCGGCCACCGGAGGACCGTCCTACCGGAGGACGGCTACCGGGCAACTCGCGTGATGCAGTAGCGCGTGACTCACCGAGCCGAGCAGTAGGCCGGCGAAGCCGCCGCGGCCGCGCGACCCTACCACCACCAGGCTGGCGCGGTCGGCCGCCTGGATCAGTGCCCGGCTCGGCCGGTCGCGGACGAGAAGCTTATGAACCGGAACGTCGGGGTAGCGCTCGCGCCAACCGGCGAGGGCCTCGGCGAGCACGGCGGACTCGTCGGCCTCGAGCTGGCTGATGTCATAGACCAGCGGCAGCATGTCGCCATGTTCGCCAGCGACGGGGTACCGGAACGCGTGCAAGGCGGTGATGCCGACGCCGCGGAAGGCCGCCTCCTCGAAGGCAAACTGGAGAACCTTCTCGTCGGCTGGCGACCCGCTCACGCCGACCAGGATGTCCCGCTCGCGGTCGATGTCACCACGGGCAACCACGACCGGGCAGGGTGCGTGGGCGGCCAGCTGGACGGCAACCGAACCGAGCAGCAATCCCGTGAAGCCGCCCAGGCCACGGCTACCGAGGACCACGAGCGCCGCGCGGCGCGCCTCGTCGAGGAGAACCGGCACCGGTGGTCCGTCGACCACCTCGCCGCTGATCGCCAAGCCCGGTGCCGCCTTCTCAGCCTCCAAAACGGCGTCGGCCACGATCCGCTTCGCCTCGTTGGCGAGGCCGCCCTCCGGCGGCCCGAGCGGGTCGGGCCCGAGCGGTACGCGCAACTCCGCCCAGGCAAATGCGTGCACTATCCGAAGTGGACGCCCCCGCGCCACCGCTAGGCGAGTGGCCAGCGCGACGGCCTGCATACTGGATTTCGAACCGTCGACACCTACGACGACGGGCGCTCCGGCCAACGCGGTCATCTCGGCGTCCTCCCCTTCTAGTGGCCGTGGCCCTTGGGGCCTGGGGCCGGGCCGCCACCGCGGCACATTGCTCGGGCCGCCCTGCTGGCCCATCTTCAGCCTCTCCCGCGTTTGCCTCCCCGGGCCAGGGTCCTGTGCCGTCTGCGTCGGGACCTTCGGCCCTTCCTGCACCCATCGAGTGACGGCAGCGTGTCCGGCGCACCAGCGGCGCGATCCGTCCTAGGCTCGCCGTGGCGGGGCTTGTCCCGAGACTCGCCGTGGCTGGCCGTTGAGCCACAGCTTGGAGGAGGGCGATGCAACCGGCACCCTACCCGGTTCAGTTTTCGGTGGCCTATCCCGACCGCCCGCTCAACCGAGTGACGACCTTCTTCCGGATCTTCGTCGCGATCCCGATCCTCATCGTGCTCGGCACCGTCAACGCTCAGACGTGGCAGTGGAGCACCGAGGAGACGGCTCGGGTGACCATCGCCACCGGCGGCGGGATCCTTTTCCTGGGCCCACTGCTCATGATCCTGTTCCGCCGCAAGTATCCGCGGTGGTGGTTCGACTGGAACTTGAACCTCCAGCGTTTCATCAACCGGGTCTGGGTGTTCCTGGCACTGATGGATGATCAGTATCCGTCCACAGACGACGAACAATCCGTACGCCTTGACTACCCCTATCCCGATGCGCAACGGGACATCAATCGTTGGTTACCGCTGGTGAAGTGGTTCCTCGCGATCCCGCATTACGTGGTGCTGTTCTTCCTCGACATCGCAGCGATCGTCGCAGTGGTGATCGCCTGGTTCGCCATTCTCTTCACCGGCCGGTACCCACGTGCCTTCTTCGACTACGTCGAGGGCGTGATCCGGTGGCACAACCGCGTCATCGCCTACTCGCTGGTGCTGGTCACCGACCGGTATCCGCCATTTCGGCTCGCGCCCTGACCCGCGCTCGGCGGCGTCCAACGTCAGCCAGCCCAGCCGTACGACTGCTCGATCGCGTGGATGCCGAACTGCGGGACCCACTGCGAATGCCGGCGATAGTCGTCTCGCCACTGCTCCGGGTGCGCGACGTGGTGCCGGATCAGGGTGGCGTAGTTGTCCAGGAGGTCGGCACGGCCCGTGACTCGGTAGAGCATGCCCAGGGTCGCCGCCCGGTGGAAGTTCAGCCCGGCCGCCTCCGCGGTCTGCGGAGCCGTCAACGGGGGAACCGAGAAATCGGCCGGTAGGCGTTCTTCGATCCATGCCTTCGCATCCGCGCCCTCGAGCTCCGCTACGGCGGCGGCCCGCATCAGGCACGGCGGGATGAACTGGCGGGCGTCCGCGGATGCGTCCCGGCGCAACGGGCACTCGCGGTCGAGCGCCGGCACCCGTAGGTATTCATTCACGACCGTACGGGCGAGGCCAAGCAGTTCCTCGTCGTTGGTGTGCCGCGCCCACCGGATGAGGTTCAACACGGTCCACGACAGGTTCACGTACTGGTCGGCCAGCGCGTAGCCACGGGCCCTTCCGGGCTCCAGACCGGCAAGCCAGTCTCGCAGCCATGCCACGGCCTCGGCCGCGAGCGGGCTCAGATCCGCGGCCTTGCCTGCGGCCTCGCCACGCTGCCGGGCCATCGCCAGTGCCGCGTCCCGCTGCTCCAGCATCGCCAGCAGCCACGGGAACCCGTAGTGCCGGCGCCAGTTGTGCGGATGCACCAGCTGAGGCAGGAACCGCAGCTCGGCGTCGACCTTGCCGGCATGGATCTGCCGCTCGGCCGCCCGAAGATAGGTCACGTCGCCGGTGCGCCGATACGCCGTATAGAGGGCGTAGTGACCGGCGAGAGCGTTGTGCCAGTCGCCGCAGCCGTGAAACATCGCGCTCTCACGAGCTCGTTCGTCCACCCGGCCCACGCAGGCGAGGACCGGGGCGGCGAGCTCGCGGATCATCTCGCCACGCTCAGCCTCGAAGCCGGCCCAGCCCTCCCGGGCCGGTCCCGCCCTGTCGCCGGAGAGCCCGTTGGTCACCACGAACCCCGCCGCCGCGGCGAGCAGCACGGCGATGAGCGCCGAGACCCCGAGGGCGACGCGTCTGGCTGGCCGGCGCAGAGCTGACACACCCGAATCGTGCTCCGCTCCTCCATCTGGGCTCAACTCGGTGCCTCGCCGCGTGATCCCGGTCCGCTACCCGACAACCGTCCTGAGCCACCTTGCCCGGGCCTATACCTAGAGCTACTATGCATCGTAGTTCTAGGCTTGGGTGGTGGTGACATGAAACTTGCCAAGGACCTCGTGGCCGCCTCGGCAACCCCGATGGTGCTGGGCATCCTCGCTGAGGGGGAGAGCTACGGCTACGCCATCCTCAGGCGGATCAACGAGCTCTCCGGTGGAAAGCTCGACTGGACCGAAGGGCTGCTCTACCCGCTGCTGCACCGGCTTGAGCGTCTCGGCTATGTGGAGTCGAGCTGGCAGTCGGTGGCTGGGGGACGGCGGCGCAAGTACTACCGCATCACGGATCGCGGTCTGGCCGAGCTCGCCGAGCAGCGCCGGCAATGGGCCACGGTGACGGATGCGCTCAACGAGATTTGGCTCGACCGCGTTGAACTCAACCGACTCATTCCAATAGGGAGCCTCGCGTGACCGCCACGAACGACAACGACCAGCTCGAGGCACAGTTCGCCCAGTGGCGCGAGTTCGTACAGCGCCGCCGCGAGCTGCGGCAGTCCGATGCCGACGAGCTGGAAGACCACCTTCGCGGCTCCGTCGACGATCTCATGAAGGCTGGCCTCCACGCCGACGAGGCCTTCCTGGTCGCGGTCAAGCGCATGGGCCGGTTGGACGAGCTGTCCCGCGAGTTCGCCCGGGAACACTCGGAGCGGCTGTGGAAGCAGCTCATGCTGGTCGGCGAGGGTGACGCGGCGGCGCCCGAGAGCCGGTCACGGCGGGACCTTCTCGCCATGGTGATCTGTGCGGCGGGGGCAGCCGTCTCCATCAAGGCACCGGACCTGTTCGGCCTCACGTTCGAGGACGACAGTGCCTTCTACGCGCGCAACTTCAGCCTCTTCGCGTTGCCCTGGCTGGCAGGGTTCCTGGCGTGGCGCCGCCGCGCGAAGCCGCTGCTGATCGGCGTGCTGGTGACGTTGTTCGCCCTCGGTGCCGTGGGCGCCAACGTGTATCCGCTCACCGAGGACTCGCAGTCACTGGTCGTGACCAGCCTTCACCTTCCGATCGCCCTCTGGCTGGTCGTCGGCCTCGCCTACGTGGCCGACGAGTGGCGTACGTCGCGACGGCGCATGGACTTCATCCGCTTCACCGGCGAGTGGTTCGTCTACTACGTGCTCATCGCCCTCGGTGGCGGCGTGCTGATCGCTTTCACGGTCGGCACCTTCGAGGCCATCGGGATCTCCCCGGACGAGTTCATCGGAAATTGGCTGCTTCCGTGCGGAGTTGTCGCCGCCACGGTGGTGGCCGGCTGGCTCGTCGAGGCGAAGCAGAGCGTCGTCGAGAACATCGCTCCGGTTCTCGGCCGACTGTTCACCCCACTCTTCACGGCGGTGCTGTTGGCCTTCTTGGTCGCCGTCGTCTGGACGAGCCGGGGGATCGACGTCGAGCGCGAGGCCCTGATCCTGTTCAACCTCCTACTGGTCGTGGTGCTCGGGCTGCTGCTCTACTCGATCTCGGCCCGCGACCCGCTGGCGCCCTCCGGCCTGTTCGACAAGCTGCAACTCGCCCTGGTGGTCAGCGCACTGGTGATCGATGTCTTGGTGCTGGTCGAGATCACCGGACGGATCACCGAGTACGGGACCACACCGAACAAGGCAGCGGCGCTCGGTGTGAACCTCATCCTGCTGGCGAACCTCTTCTGGTCGGCATGGCTGTTGTCGCGCTTCGTTGGTCGGCGGACACCCTTCGCGGCCCTGGAGCGGTGGCAGACCGGTTACCTGCCGGTCTACGCCGTGTGGACCTGGTTCGTGGTCCTCGCCTTCCCGCCGTTGTTCGACTTCGTCTGACCAGCCGGCCCGCGCGCGGGGTTGTTCTGATCCCGCGCGCGGTTGCTCTCGTGACCTCGACGTCCGGCGCTACGGCGCGCCGACCAGTCCGATCGCGAGGAGCAGCAGGACGGAGTTACCGATCTCGATCACTCCGACCTGCTTCGGTGTGAGCCCCAGGCGCGGGAAGGCCCATGACCGTACCAGCAACCAGGCGAAGAGGATGGCTAGCCACGGGCTGAGCCAGACACTCGCCACGGCCGCCGCGGCGTGATATCCCACCGACCACCGCTGGTACGACGCGCTGCCGCGCTCCCGGATCATCGTCTTGACGTACAGCGCCGTGCCGGTGAAGTAGAGCAGGCAGGCCACGGCAGGGCGGACGACCGTACTGGCATCAACCCCGGCGACGGTCGCGGCGACAAACACCATCAGGCAGCTCAACAGGATGGACGCGATGTCGTTGAGCAGCGCGCGCTCATCCCGCCGCCACGCATACCACGCGTTGACCAGAACGAGCGCGGCGATGGCCGGCGCGTACAGCAGAACCGCCGGCCGGGCAGCGACAACGACCGCCGCCAGCGGCACCGTCACGGCGCCGTACCACGTCAGCTGGCTGCGGTAGCGGGCCGGGCGGCGCGACTTGAGCGCCTGGAAGGCAAAGTAGGACAGCAGATAGGCCGCGAACCAGGCGCCGAGCAGCGGCAGCTGCACCCAGTCCGGCCCCGCGACCAGCACGCCGGCGGCGAACGGCACCAGCAGCATCGCCCACGCGCCGTGCTGCGGCGGCAGGTACCGGCGGACCCACGCCCGCCGCCGAGCCGGAACCTCGGTTCTAGTCCGTGACATGGAACGCCCCCCGCGCGCCTCGGTCCGCGTCCACCATGGAGTGTGAGACGAATGGGTAGGTTCCGGCCTCCGGGAACACCATCTCGACGAAGCCGCCGCCGGCAGGCGGAAGGTCGAGGACCTGTGCGCCGCCGGTGTCAGACCGGCGCAGCTGCCAGGCACCCTCGCGGTACACGGTGTCGAAGACCGTGCCGATGACGTGGAAGGCGGTGCCGCGGTTGGGGCCGGCGTTGAGCACGAAGACGCGGACCCGCTCGCCGGTGCCGGCCTCGAGCGGCCGGTGGGCGTACTGGGCGACGTAGCCGTTGAAGACCACCGCGTCCGGCCGCTCGGCCTGCATCTTGGCCAGATCCCCGAAGCCGCCCGGCTCACCAAGGTACAGCTCCGACTGGACAAGCACGTATTCGCGATCCACTGGCGCGAGGTCGGGCGGGTCGATGATCACCGCACCGTACATACCGTTGCCGATGTGATGCAGCATGGGCATCGCCGAGCAGTGGTACATCCAGACCCCAGCCTTCGTCGCCGTAAACCGGTAGACCAGGCTCTCGCCCGGATCCACCGGCCGCATCGGCTTGTCCGGAGCCAGCGCACCGGCATGGAAGTCGACCCCGTGCTCGATGCTGCCGTCGTTGATGAGGGTCACCTCAAAGACGTCGCCGACACGGCCACGTAGCACCGGCCCAGGAGTGGTGCCCCCGAAGGTCCACAACCGTTGCCGCACACCAGGAGCAACCTCCCGCTCCACCTCTTGGACCCGCAGGGTCACTCGGTGTACGCGCTCGGCGCTCGCTGGCGGCAGGGTCGCGTCCCGGGCGACGAAGTCGTCGTCCGGATCGGCCATGACGTCGAGCCCGGAAGCATGGCCGTCGTGCCCTGGACCCATGCCATGGGTATCCGGTGCTGCGGCGTCGCCTTGGCCCGAGGGCGCACCGGTCACCTCGATGGTGAACACCATGCCAGCCTGACGATGGCCCGGCAACGAGCACCAGCCCTGCAGGTTCGCACCGATGATCCCGGCGTCGAGCGTCGCCGTACCGCCGCGCGGGATGGTCTCGGTCCGCGCGCCGTTTTCGAGCACCAGGTCATGCCGGCGAGTATCGGCGTTGCGAACGGTGATGACGAGGCGGTCCCCGTACGGCACCGTGATGCGATCCGGCGCGTACCGCATCCCGCGCGCGACGACCTCCACAGTGGTGGTCTGCCCCGAGGCAGGGACCTCTGCGGCCGCCAGTCCGGATCCGGTGCCACCAGCAGCGCGCTCCACGACGACCCCGACCAGAACCGCCAGCAGCACGAGGGCGACACCCGCCGCGACACCGCCGAGGGGGCGGGCGGTGGGACGGGCAGGGGACTCCTCAGGCACGGTCTACCTCCGGTGTGCAACCAGGATGCCGATGGCCGGCACCAGGAACTGCGCGAGTGCGGCCAGGACGAGCAATGAAGTGGTGATGCGTACGTAGCTGCCGACCGGCAGCTGATAGACGAGAAGCGCGAGGTTAGCCATGACGACGCGTTGCGCGAAGTGGCGGTCCAGGCGGGCGATGCGTTCGCGCACCGGCCCCGGGCCGCCGCCAAGCACCGTCGGCAGCAGGTAGCTCAGCGCGCCGACGAGGACCTGGGCGACGAACCCCACCAACAGTGGCACGAGCACGATCCCGAGGCGGTCGGCCGCGTCCGCGGGCGTCGCGGATGCAGCGAGGAGCCATCCATCCAGGACCATCGCCGCGAGAAACCAGCCGATCGCGGCCGCAATGGACCAGGTGGCGAACGAATGGGGCGGTCGGCGGCGAGCGGCGTCCACGCCGGGCCAGAGCACCGCAGTCGCCGCGATCGCGAAGAGGGCAAGGCCGGCGACGGCGAGGACTGGCCACCACGCCAGCAGCCCGACCGCGAGCACCGCGAGACCGGCGACCGCCGGCGGCAACCCGGCAACGGCCGCCGTGGCCGCATGCTCCGCCATCCGCGTGCGCAGCGTCGTCGGCCACAGCGTGACCAGGGTGCCGATGACGGTCAGGGTCACCCAGCCCAGGACGTTCACATGGGCATGCGTCAGCAGCAGGCGACCGTCGTCTGTGGAGGTTACAAAGAGAACGGCACCCACCGGAACGCCGATGAGCAGGGCGATGGCGGCGGCGAGATAGTAGTGAACGGTAACCCGCAACCGGCTCGGCAACGCGCGGTGCAGCTGGATGGCGAGGGTGGCCAGGTGAGCCGATACGGCCACGAAGACCGCAGCCGCCCCGGTTACGCCGAGCCAACCCAGCCCGGTGGCGCCGCCAGCTAGGACGGCGATCACTCCTGCGTTCAGCGCGGCGAGGCGCAGCGCCTCACCGCGACGGCTCTCCGGCGCGGGCGTGCGCAGCACGGCCGCGGCGAAGTGCGAGCTCCACACGACGATCGCATTGGTCGCGGCGCCGAGGAGGAGCAGGTGCACGAGCAGCCACTCACCCGTCGGGAGGAACGGGTGGATGAAGGCGACAACCACGATGCCGAGGAAGTAGACCACCGGCAGGGCTCCGACGCGGCGGTGCCACCCCGCACGGCCGGCGGGCCGCGGCTCTACCTCGGTTGCCCTCACCATGGCTTTCCCGCCGTTGCCTCGGCCGGCATCGCCGTTGGTACTCGGCGCCGGGCGCCCGCCCGTATGGCGAGCGTCACCGCGCAACCGACGAAGACCAGCACGGCCGCCACGTTGGCAACCCCACCTGCGACCCAGGCATCGGGGTTGCCAAGCAGGTCGCCAAATCCCAACCGGACCAGCAACGACACGTGCAGCAGCACCAACGGCGCGTACAGCACCGCATGGTAGGGAAGCGGGCGCCGCAGCACGGCCGGCAAGATGACCGGGGCGTGCACGAAGATCATGGAGATGGTGAAGCCGAGGAAGACGGCGTGGGCCACCGCGTCGTACCGGGGGCCAGCCCAGATCGGTCCGCTAGCAGTCCACAGTAGACCCGCAACACCGAGCCAGGCATACCCCGTTAGGATCCCGGCCGCCGCATATCGGGGAAGCCCGCGTGTGCGCACGAAGTGCCAAGCGACGTCGGTGCTGGCCGCGGCCGCCACCGTGGCCACGACCGCGATTCCCCAGGCGCGGTAGCCGATGCTCGGCCACAGGAGCGCGGCGGTGGCGCCGCCGAGCAAGGCGGCGGTGCAGGCCGCGATGAGCCGATCGGCGGTCTGCCTCCGTGGCATGAGCCCGGCGAGCTCGATGCGTTCGCCAGCGATGGTCAGGATGACGAACCCGGCCAGCCACGGCAGCAGCTCCGACACGGCGTAGCCGGCCAGCCAGAGGACGTTCGACGCATACCACGCCACCGCCCCGGCGGCCTGAATCAGGAGGGCGACCGTGGGCTGGCGCCGCCGCCACAGTTCCATGTAGACGACGAGCAGCCCGGCGCCGCCCGCGGCGAGCAGGATCTGACCCGTACGGAACACCCCGCCGGCCTGGCCGTAGGCACCGCCGAGGAGTGCGAACGCCCCGAGTGCTGACGCACCCGGAGCGATCAGCGCCCATCGCACTCCTAGCGCGACGGCCCGCTCGAGGGCGACAAGCGTTCCCACGAACCCGAAGACCATCAAGGGACCGTGGGTTTCAGGGACGTTGGGTCCCCGCGCCGGAAGGTCCAAGCCGAGCAACAGCAACCCCGCGTAGATCCCGCCGACCAGCGCGACCGCACCGCCTGCCAACGGGGCCAACCGCCACCGCACCGGTCGAGTCATCGCCTACGCCTTCGCGTCGATTTTGCCCGCCGACCGCCGTCCGTCGCGCTGCTTGCCGGGCGCCGGGCGACCGGCCCCGCGCTGGTGGCAGCGGCGGTCGGGCTACCGGGTGAACCAGGGAGGGCCGGCTCCGTGGATTGGGCCATGCCTACCCGGACCACGCAGGCACCCTCCGCACCGAACGGCTCCAGCGTCGTCCCGGCAGTCGACCCCCCGAGCCCGCCCAGCGCTCCTCGAATCACGCCTAGGTGAAGTCCACACACGACGTCCTGATTGGAGCTAACGAGGTCGAGGAACGGACAGGAGCGCAGATGTATCACGGCTGGGGTGTCAGTGTCCCGTTGCACGACCGTGGGCGTAAAGCCCAGATGATCCAGGACCCGGACCAGGCCGTCCAGCGGCGCCTCCCGGCTCGCGGCCCTGGCGTCACGGGTCACATCGCGGCGCACCAACCGCCGACCCCAGTCCCTGCCCGCCTGCTCCCCGGCGCTGGCGGGGTTGGCGTCGGCGCGAGCCAGGTGCCCGACGAGGGCACCGGCGAGATCTCGATACAGGCTGTCGGCCGGTCTTGGAACGGCTACGGCCCGGTAGCGCCAGGCGGGCCGCCCCGGGGTGCCACCGCGGGCCGGCTCCCGCGTCACCAGTCCGGCCGAGGTCAGTCGCTCGAGATGGGCCCGCACCGTGCTTCGATGCAGGCCGCAGTACCGCGCGACCTCGGCCGCAGTCAGCCCCGATGCCCGGGCTCGGACCAGCTCCAGGATTGCGGCCCGGCTCGCCGAGGAGAGCGCGCGATGCTGCGCGGTGTCCGGCGCCGCTGGTGCCCGTTGGTTGGCGTCCACTCCCATAATTTAACGGTCCTTGTCCTCAAAATTACCTGGCCCGGGTGTGGCCTGGCTCTCTCGTGGCGCCATCGGCTACGACGCCGATGACGGCCATTGTATTTTGATGGCGACGGCCATCAAAAAGAGGAGTCCCCATGAGTGCCGACCAGGACGCGGCCGCTGCCGTGGTACGCCATCACGCGCAGCTCGCCGCAGATCTCGAACGACGCATAGCCGCGGTCCTCGACGCCGCCGAGCGCGGTCTGTCCGAGGAGGAAGCGCAGCGAGCCCGCCATGACCTGCTGGCGTGGCTGCATCACGAGTTGATGCCGCACGCGCAGGCGGAGGAGCAGACGCTCTACCCTGCGGCCGCTGCGGACCCGGCAGCTACCGCGCTGGTGACTGGTATGACCAAGGAGCACGTCGCCATCGGCGCTCTCGTGGGAGAGGTCGAAAGGGCGAGCTCACCAGTCCGGGCTGCGGCCGCCGCGCGTGCCCTGGGCGCGCTCTTCGCCGTGCACCTCGAGAAGGAGAACGAACTTATCTTGCCGATGCTGGTGGACCGCCCCGACGTGTCCGTGGCGAAGCTGCTGGCCGGCATGCACGAGTTGCTGGGTGCCGAGAGCGGACATGACCACGGCGGCGAACGGCACGGGGGCGGACGGGCCGGTAACGAAGGGTCGGGCTGCGCGGGAGACGGCAGCTGCGGCTGCGGTGGCGATGGAGGCGGCTCGACGGCGGAGGCTGAGATCCTCACGATCGATCCGCGGCTGGACGTCCGTGAGATTCCGCACGCGCGCCGGCATGCGGCCGTGCTGGCGGCGCTGGAGTCCACGCCGCCCGGCGGCGCGCTGGTGCTGGTCGCTCCACATGCGCCAAGACCGCTGCTGGCCGAGGTCGCGCAGCGGTTCGGCGACCAGTTCACTGTCGACTGGCTGCAAGAAGGACCCGAGGTCTGGCAGATCCGCCTGGAGCGGGCCGCCTAGATCGGGTCTGGGCCCCGGTCCGGGTCCCGGGGTTTCGGGACTTTCGGCCCTGCGTGGGCGGTGGCGTCACCGCCTACCGTTCACGCCATGAGCGAAGCGCGCGTTGGTGTCCCCCAGCCAGCGCGCGCTTCTCACGTGACTGGGCCGACGCTCGCCGGGCGCGCCGGGGCGGCGACGTGACGTCGGTCAGCCATCCCGATCAGACCCCGGAGGACGGGCTGTGAGCAAACGCTATGAGCAGAAGAAGGCGGCCCGGGTCATCCGGGAACAGATCGCCCGAGAGCGCCGCCGCCGCCGGACACTGTGGACCTCGGCGATCGCGGCATGCGTCCTCGTCCTCGCGGGTCTGGTCGGTCTCAGCGTCTACAACAGCCAGCGGCCCGAGGGGGATTTCGCGGTGCCGCCAGGGGCGACCGCCGACCGCTCCGGCATCGTCGTTGGTTCCGGTCCGGTCACCGTCGAGATCTATCTGGATTATCTCTGTCCGGCGTGTCGCAACTTCGAGGAGCAGTCGGGCGCGACGATCGCGCGCTACCTGACCGAGGAGCGGATTACCGTCGTCTATCACCCGGTCGCGATTCTCGACCGCTACTCCACGAACCGGTACTCGTCCCGGTCGGCGGCGGGCGCTGGTTGCGCCGCGGAGGCCGGTCGCCTGACCGAGTACACGGAGGCGCTCTACGCCGACCAGCCGGCCGAGGGCGGGCCGGGCCACAGCGACGAACGCCTCGTCGAGATCGCGGTCGGAGCGGGATTGCCAGGTGACGACTTTGGTCAGTGCCTGCGCGAGAACCGTTACGGCGACTGGGTCCGTTACGTCACCGAGGAGATGGCCCGGCGGGGTGTACGCGGTACTCCCACCGTCTTCGTCAACGGTCAGATGCTGGGCAACCCTAGCAACGACGAGCTGGTGGCCGCCATCGACGCGGCCCCGGCCGGCTAACCCAGCGCCCAGGGTTTGGCGGACCCGGCGCCCAGGTCTGGGCGCTCAGACCTGTGCGCTCAGGTCCGAGGGTCCGAGCGCTCAGGTCCGGGCCGCCACCCGTGTGCGGACCGGCCACAGGGCGATCAGCAGACCGACGAGCGCGCTGATGACGTGCAGCCAGTCATCGGCTGCGTTCAGGGCCAGGAAGTTCGCCGACGAGTCCTTGTCGACCACAAGGCCGTAGATAAAGACTGCGCCGTACCCGATGAAGAGCAGCCACCCGTACGTGCGAGCAGTTGTGAGCCGGCGGCTCATCGCAAGGCCGAGGACGCCGATCACCAGGTGAACGATGTTGTGCAGCGGGTTCAACTCGAAACCGAGCAGCGTTTCGCCCTCGTGGCTGGCGAAGTGGTCAAACCCGGTGACGAAGAAGCCGACGATGCCGACCAGGGTGTAGATGACACCGACGATGAGCGCGAGGATCTGCGGGATGGCCATGCCACGCTGGGCTGGCATGCCGGCCGATGATTCGTAGTAGTTCGTCACGGCAGCTACCCCCCTCGACCGTGGTCGCTTTGCGACCGTATCGATCGGACAGTCATGCCCATGTCTGGCGTGGTTCAAACCGCAACTGGCGACAGGGACGCCGTTCGGCTTAGCGCCATCGGCAGGGGCCTGCGCATCGGGCCAAACCGTAGGCGACTCGCTCCTCCTCGCCCATGAAGAAGACGATGGGGGCGAAACCACCCGTTTGCAGAAGGCAGGCACCGTCACTCAAACAGCGAATGCCCCTCTTCGCCGGCCCGCCGCCGGGCGCGTCGACGCAACTGGATGACGACGAGGTCGACCGCTGCTACCACGGCGAGTGCGATCAGCAGCCAACCGAGGATGGTGAAGTCAGCAGCGAGTGCAAGGATGCCGAGCACCGTGCAGGAAACGAGGCCGAACGTGGCGAAGGCCAGCCGCAGATTGAGGGCGCTATAGGCATGGCCCACAGTCCCCTTGCGTCCTGGTGGCTGAGCGCCAATGGGCATGCCAGTCACCTACCCTGGCCGGTGGCAAAGAAAACGAGACCGCGCTCACCTGAGGGCTCGTAGGAGCTTTCGCCAAACGGGCCCGGACCGCGCGCCGTTCATTGTCCACAATAGATCAGTCGTGCGCCACCGGACGGGCTGGGCACCGGGCTCACCTCCAATGGCGGCGATCGACAGACCCCATCCGTTTCGCGGGAGGAGTTACCCGACCGAGGCAGGGGGTATACGGCCATAACGCCGTCGCATGACGACATGGCAGCTGCCGGGAGGCGAGACGACAAGGTGCCGGAAGGCGAGACGACAAGGCCGGGAGGCGATACGACAAGG
>Ga0079224_100001922_pt1 | contig 24636 bp, 26 predicted proteins | sample Stecom2015_FD_80414 | JGI IMG/M metagenome (GOLD analysis project Ga0079224, IMG submission 80414) | Agricultural soil microbial communities from Utah to study Nitrogen management - Steer compost 2015 | ecosystem: Environmental > Terrestrial > Soil > Agricultural land | place: USA: Utah... | reverse complement strand
CGCGCCTGCTGGCGGGCTGGCGCCAGCCGGAGTTTCGAACCGAATGGCTGGGCGAGGGATTCGCCGAGGTGCCTGCTGGGGGACTGATCTCCGCCGTCGCCGAGTCCGGCGAGCCGCTGTGGGTCGAGAATCTGGCCGATGATCCGCGCGCCACCTGGGCGCCGCCCAAGGAGGCGGAAAAGCTGGCTCGATTATTCTTCCCGGTGCGGGTCGAGGGCGAGACGCTCGGGGTGTTCACTTTCGTTACCGGCTCCAGCCGTCCTCCTGAGCCGCGGCTGCTGCAGACGGCGTTGGTGATCGGCGACCAGGTCGGGCAGTTCCTGCAGCGCAAGCAGGTGGAGCAGGGGCTGCGCGAGAGCGAGGCACGTTTCCGCAGCCTGACCGCGTTGTCGTCCGATTGGTACTGGGAGCAGGATGCCGAGTTCCGCTTCACTCGTCTGGAAGGCCGCCACATGGTGGGCGACGAGAGCCTGGAAGGCGAGAACTGGTTGGGCCGCCGGCGCTGGGAGACCGGTCTGGTGCCGGACGAGGGCGGCAGCTGGCGGGAGCACATCGACACACTCAGGCAGCGCCAGCCCTTCAAGGACTTCATCCTGCGCCGCACCATGGCCGATGGTAGCGTCCGCTACATCAGTGTCAGCGGTGAGCCTATTCTCGATGGCCAGGGCAAGCTACTGGGCTATCGGGGCGTTGGCCGGGACGTGACCGACAGCAAGCGGGCCGAGGAGCAAATCCGCTATCTGGCGACCCACGACAGCTTGACCGAGCTGCCCAACCGGGTGTTGTTCGGCCAGCTGCTGACCGCGGCCATCAAGACCGCCAAGCGGCAGGCGCGCGGCTTTACCGTGATGTTCATCGATCTCGATCACTTCAAGCTGGTCAACGACACGCTGGGCCACGAGGCCGGCGATCGCCTGCTGCGCGAGGTGGCGCAGCGGCTCAAGCGTACCCTGCGGGCCAGCGACACCGTGGCCAGGCTCGGCGGTGACGAGTTCGTGGTGTTGCTGCAGCGGGCTGACACACGCGAGAGCGCGACCAAGGTGGCGCAGAAAATCCTGGCCGCCTTGTCCGAGCCCATCGTCATCCAGGGGCAGGAGTGCCGCGTGACGGCTAGCATCGGCATCTGCATGTATCCGCTGCAGGCGCACGACGAGGAAAGCCTGATGCTGAACGCGGATACCGCCATGTACCTGGCCAAGGAAGCGGGCAAGAGCAGCTTCCGCTTTTACGACCCGGCGCTGCAGCACCAGTCGGCGGAGCGGATGGCGCTGGAAAAAGGGCTGCAGCAGGCCCTGGAGAACGGGCAGTTCGTCCTCCACTACCAGGCCAAGCTGGATCTCAAGACCAACCGCATCGCCGGCGTGGAGGCGCTGCTGCGCTGGAACCATCCCGAGCGCGGTCTGATTCCACCCGGGGCGTTCATCCCGCTGGCCGAGGAGTCCGGCCTGATCGTGCCCATCGGCCGCTGGGTGCTGCAGGCCGTCTGCCGGCAGAACATGGAATGGCTGGATCAGGGGCTGCCGCCGGTGGTCGTGGCCGTCAACCTCTCGCCGCGGCAGTTCCAGGACGACGGCCTGCTGGACGACATCGCCAACGCCCTGCGTGCCTCCGGCATGCCGCCGCAGCTGCTGGAGCTGGAGCTCACAGAGGGCATGCTGCTGGAGAATTCCCGCCGTACCCTGCAGACCCTGAACGCGATCAAGGCGCTGGGCATCCGCATCACCATGGACGACTTCGGGGTTGGCTACTCGTCGCTCGGCCAGCTGCGCGGCTTCCCCATCGACACCCTGAAAATCGACCGCTCCTTCATTCAGAACCTGCCCGACAGTAGCCAGGACAGGGCCATCACCCGGGCCATCGTGGCGCTGGCCAAATCGCTGGAGCTGCAAGTGATTGCCGAGGGTGTGGAAACGGTGGAGCAGGAACGCTTCCTGCGCGAGATTGCCTGCGACCAATCGCAGGGCTATTACTTTAGCAAGCCGGTCGCCGCCGACGAGTTTGCCGAGCTGCTGCGGAAGACCAGCACCACCCATCCCGTCACCGCCTGAGCGGCCCGCCCTGGACGGGCGGGCGCGCCGGCAAGCGGTGCTCAGGCGGGCAGCTTGGCTTCGCGCAGATAGTAGCGGCCGGTGACCTGCAGCTGGTCATCGAACTCGTAGACTAGCGGGTCGCCGGTGGCCACCTCGACCTTGAGGATTTCTTCTTCCGAGAGCCGGTCCAGATGCTTAATCAAGGCACGCAGGCTGTTGCCGTGGGCGGCGATCAGCACCGTCTCCACCTCCCGCAGCTTGGGCAGGATGGCTTCCTCCCAGTAGGGCAGCACCCGCTCTAGCGTCGTGGCCAGGGATTCGGTGGCCGGCAGCTGCTCCGGTGCCAGCATGCTGTAGCGGGGATCGTGGCGCGGGTGGCGCGGATCGTCCGGATCCAGCGCTGGGGGCGGCGTGGCGTAGCTGCGGCGCCAGATGTGGACCTGCTCGTCGCCATATTGCTTGGCCGTCTCGGCCTTATTCAGCCCGGTCAGGGCGCCGTAATGGCGCTCGTTGAGGCGCCAGTCCTTGGAGACCGGCACCCACATCTGGTCCAGCTCGTCGAGGATGATCCAGCAGGTGCGGATGGCGCGCTTGAGCACCGAGGTGAAGGCATGATCGATCCTGTAACCATGGGCTTTCAGCAGCTGGCCGGCCGCCCGGGCTTCCTCGCGGCCCTTGTCGGTGACGTCGACGTCAACCCAGCCGGTGAAGCGGTTCTCCAGATTCCAGATGCTCTGGCCATGGCGCACCAGTACGAGGCGTTTCATTGCGGTCTTATCCTTGGAAAACATTCACGATGAAAGAGCAGGCCCTAGTCTACCAGCCCGCTCAGGCGGTCGGCAGGGCCGCGGGCACCGCGACGTAAAGCCCCTGGAACAGGGCGGCCGGCTGCTCCAGGTCGGGCACGCCGACGTCCAGTCGCAAGCGCGTCCGGTGGCCGCCGATGAGGCTGGCCAGAAAGCGCTGCTGCTCGTCACTGGGGAGCAGCACCTGGGCGAACAGCGTCTTCCGCACCGGACGGCGATAACGGATGCGGCCGTCGGCCAGAACCAGTTCGGCGGGCACGCTCTCGCGCTGTGTCAGCTGATACAGGAAAGCCCAGCCGGCAATGCTGGCCAGGGCGTACAGGCTGCCGGCAAAGGCATTGCCGGCATGGTTGCGATTGGCATCCAGCGGCGCCTGCAGGATCAGGCTTTCCGGGCGCAGGTCGACAACCTCGACCTGCATCGCCGCGGTGAGCGGGATCAGACGGTGTAGCTCAGTTGTCAGTTGTTCGGGAGTCATCGACGCTGTTCTTGGTAGGAGATGCGGTAAACCACGCCGGCGTGATCGTCCGACACCAGTAAGGCGCCGTCCGGCATGACCAGGACATCGACCGGCCGGCCCCAAACTTTATCATTTTGCAGCCAGCCTTCGGCAAAGGGCTCGTAAGCGCTGGGCCTGCCCTGCTGATCCAGCACGATGCGGGTGACCCGGTAGCCGATTTTCTCGCTGCGGTTCCAGGAGCCGTGCTCGGCGATGAAGATGTTGTTGCGATATTGCGGCGGGAACATCGTGCCGGTGTAAAAGCGCAGGCCGAGCGCAGCCACGTGCGGTCCCAGCTCCTGCGCGGGCGGCGTGTAGCGGGCGCAGTCGCGGCCAGCGCCGAATTCGGGGTCGGGAATGCCCTTGCCGTGGCAGTACGGGTAGCCGAAATGCAGCCTGGCCCTGGGGGCGCGGTTGAGCTCGTCCGGCGGCAGGTCATCGCCCAGCCAGTCGCGACCGTTGTCGGTGAACCACAGCTCGCCGGTTTGCGGATGCCAGGTCATGCCGACGCTGTTGCGCACGCCATGGGCGTAGATCTCCCGGCCGCTGCCGTCCAGGTTGAGCCGGACGATGTGGGCGTAGCCTGCGCGGTCACAGATGTTGCAGGGCGCTCCGACCGACACATAGAGCTTGCGGTCCGGGCCGATGGCGAGGTAGCGCCAGCCGTGGGCCGGATCGCTGGGAAAGCCGTCCGCGACCACGACCGGCTGCGGCGGCTGCTGGAGCCGGTTCTCGATGTCGTCGTAGCGCAGCAGGCGCTGCCGGGTGGCCACATAGAGCTTGCCGTCGTGGAAGGCGATACCGTTGGGGGTATTGAGATCGCTGGCGATCACGTACTTCGCCTCGGCGCGTTGATCGCCATCGCGGTCGCGCAGGGCATAAATCACCCCTTGCCGGCGGGTGCTGACGAACAGGGTTCCCTGATCGCCCAGGGCGAGCGAACGGGCATCGGGCACGTCATCGGCATAGATGTCGATGCGGAAGCTTGGCGGGAGCTTGATCGCGTCCAGCGGCAGGTCGCTGCCGGCGCCGACCCGCGGCACCAAGGCGGCGAGCAGGCCCATGGCCAGGACGTTTGCAATGCGCATGCGGATCCCCTTTGCAGTCGTTATTGGAGCGGGACCGCCGGATGGCGGTCGCCTGCCTGCACGGGCATGAACAACGTTATTGACGTATGGGCGTGCCGCATAGGTTACCATCGGCAGGTGCAGACATAGGAGAAACCATGGCAGTCGAGATCGAACGTAAGTTCCTGGTGTGCAGCGATGCCTGGCGGCAGGCGGCCGATGCCGGCTGCGATTACCGCCAGGGCTATTTGTGCGGTGATGCCGACATGGTGGTGCGGGTGCGGGTCGTTGGTGAGGCCGCCTGGCTTGCCGTCAAGGCCAAGGCTGCCGCCGGTGGCATCGTGCGCCACGAGTTCGAGTATCCCATCCCCCTGGCCGATGCCAACGCCATGCTGGCCCAGCTGTGCCGTCAGCCGCTGATCGAGAAGCGGCGGCACCGGTTCAGGCACGGCGACCATGTCTGGGAAATCGACGTGTTTCACGGCGCCAACGCCGGTTTGGTGCTGGCGGAGATCGAGTTGAGCGACCCGGACGAGGAGTTCTTGCGTCCGCCCTGGCTGGGCGAGGAGGTCAGCACCGACCCACGCTACTTCAGCGCTTATCTCAGCCAGCACCCGTATCGTGAGTGGAAGCATGAGCTTTGACCGACAGGGCCATTATCAGCGCGTGGTGGACAGCGGCCGGATTTGGCTGCAGGTCGACCTCGGGCAGCAGCGCCTGAAAGTGCGGCAGGGCAGTCAGCTGGTGCGCGAGTATCCCATCTCCAGCGCCGCCAAGGGGGCGGGCGAGTTGCACGGCAGCAATCGCACCCCGCGCGGCTGGCACGTGATTCGCGCCAAGATCGGCGATGGGGCGCCCAGCGGTGCTGTCTTCGTCGGCCGCCGCCCGACCGGCGAGATCTACAGCGAGGAGCTGGCGCAGCAGCATCCGGACCGGGACTGGATTCTTACCCGCATCCTCTGGCTGAGCGGCCTGGAGCGCGGCTATAACCGGTTGGGCAATCGCGACACCATGCGCCGCTATATTTACATCCACGGTTGTCCGGACTCGACGCCCATGGGGCAGCCCGGCTCGGCCGGCTGCGTACGCATGCGCAACGCTGACGTCATCGAGCTGTTCGAGCAGGTCGAGCCGGGAACGCCGGTGCTCATCCACGAGTGAGAAGAAGGAAGGCCCGATGAGGTTGGGGCAGCTCATGGTGGGGATAAGCGGCTGCGAGCTGACGGTCGACGAGCGCGAATGCCTGCGCCATCCCCAGGTCGGCGGCGTGATCCTGTTCAGCCGCAATTTCCATGATCTGGTGCAGCTGCAGACGCTGGTACAGGAAATCCATGCCCTGCGGCAGCCGCCGCTGCTGGTGGCGGTCGATCAGGAGGGCGGGCGGGTGCAGCGTTTCCAGGGCGAGTTTACCCGCCTGCCACCGCCGGGGTCGCTGGCGCCTTTGTACGATCGCAATCCCCGTCAGGCGTGCAGCCTGGCAGAGCGTTTGGGCTGGCTGATGGCCAGCGAGCTGCGGGCCGTCGGCATCGATCTGAGCTTCGCTCCGGTGCTGGACCTGGGCCGCGGCATCAGCCAGGTGATCGGTGACCGTGCCTTCCACGCCCAGCCACAGGCGGTGGCCGAGCTGGCCCGGGCCTACGCGCGCGGCATGCGTCGCGCCGGCATGGCGGCGACCGGCAAGCACTTTCCTGGGCATGGCTCGGTGGCGCCGGATTCGCATCTGGAACTGCCGCGCGACCCTCGTCCCTGGGGCGATCTGCAGCAGGAAGATCTGGTGCCGTTCGAGCGCTTGATCGGCAGCGGCATCGCCGCGCTCATGACGGCCCATGTCATCTTTCCGGCGGTGGACGAGTTGCCGGCCAGCTTCTCCCGTGCCTGGGTGGAGGGCATCCTGCGCAATCGGCTGGGATTCCAGGGCGCCGTCTTCAGCGACGACCTCGGCATGGCGGCGGCCGGCTGCATCGGCGACTTTCCGCTGCGCGCCCGGAGAGCCTTGGCGGCTGGTTGCGACATGGTGCTGCTGTGCAACGAGTTCGATCAAATTCCCCGGGTGCTGGCGGCGCTGCCAGCGACGCCCGAGCCGGCCGCCTCGATGCGGCTAGCGCGTCTGCGCGGTCGTCCGGGGGCGCTGGACTGGGCCGCCTTGCGCCGCCTGCCGGAGTGGCGCGCCGCCGCCGAGGCGGCAGCGGCGCTGGTGGCGCAAGCCTGAATCGTTTTGCAAGTGGCTAGGAGACAAGCGGCTTTCTATAATCGCCGCTTTCGACATTGCCGGACCGCCGGGCAGGCCGGCCGGAATGTCGGTAGAGTTCGCCGCCTGCGGCGCTGCCGAGCAGGGCCGCCCGGGTCAGGCAGGGATTCCCCCGCGGCATGCTGCCGGCACAGCCCGGTGCGGCGGACGGGAACTCGGGAAGCGATGAGCCGTCGCCGATGCCCGCGTGCTCAGCGAAGCCGTGGACGCCGCGACGGCCACTTTTACTTAGAGTATTTGCATGTCGAACAAGATTAGCGCCGAGGAAGCGCTGGCGGTCCTGCGCCAGTCTTCGCTGTTGCACGAAGGCTCCGAAGTCGAGAAGGCGGTGGAGCGGATGGCGGCCGAGATCACCGCCGTCCTGCGCGATCAAAACCCCATCGCGTTATGTGTCATGATAGGGGGGCTGGTGCCGGCTGGTATGCTGCTGCCCCGCCTGGAGTTTCCGCTGGAGATCGACTACTGCCACGCGACTCGCTACCGTGGCGCGACTAGCGGCGGCGAGCTGCACTGGCTGGCCCGTCCCCAGCTCGACCTCAAGGATCGGGTTGTCCTCATCATCGACGACATCCTGGACGAAGGCCACACCTTGGCCCAGATCATCGGGGACTGCCGCGCCCAGGGAGCCCGCGCCGTTTATACCGCGGTGCTCGCCAACAAGCTGCATGACCGGCGCATCAGCGGTCTCAAGGCCGATTTCGTCGGCTTGGACGTGGCCGATCACTATGTCTTCGGCGCCGGCATGGACTACAAGGGCTGGTTCCGCAACCTCAACGGGATTTATGCCGCGCCGGAGCAGGTGGACAAGGGCGCTTGAGCTGTGTGCCGCGCCTCGTCCCGAGGCTGGCCGGCCAACCCATCACTAGGAGAGCGATCCATGAGTGTGGCGATCATAGGCGGAACAGGGCTGACTTCGCTGCCCGGTCTGGAGATCACCCGGCGCGAGGTCGTGCATACTCCCTACGGCACCCCGTCAGGCCCCATCACCCATGGCCGTTATAGCGGCAAGGAAGTGATGTTCCTGGCCCGTCACGGCTACGGCCATACCATTCCGCCGCATCGGATCAACTACCGTGCCAACGTCTGGGCACTCAAGCACCTGGGCGTCAAGCGGGTGATTGCCGTGGCGGCGGTCGGTGGGATCACAGAGCGCATGGCGCCGGGCGTCATCGCCTTTCCCGACCAAATCATCGACTACACCTGGGGCCGAGCCTGCACCTTCTTCGACGTCAATCTGACCCAGGTCACCCATATCGACTTCACCTATCCCTACGACGCCGAGCTGCGCTCTATCCTGATCGAGGCTGCCAGGCAGGCCGGGATCGACCATGTCGACGGCGGCACCTACGGCGCTACCCAGGGGCCGCGGCTGGAGACCGCTGCCGAGATCAGGCGGATGCGGCAGGACGGCTGCGAGGTGGTCGGCATGACCGGCATGCCCGAGGCGGCCTTGGCGCGCGAGCTGGGACTGTGCTATGCCACCTGCGCGGTGGTGTCCAACTGGGCGGCCGGCGTCCGTGGCGAGACAGTGTCCATGAATGAGATCGAGGCTACGCTCAAGGAGGGCATGAAGAAGGTTCAGCAACTGTTGACCTACGCCGTGCCACTGCTATAATGCCGGCCTCACCGAGAGATTTCTGAAACCGGAGCGGTAGTTCAGCTGGTTAGAATACCGGCCTGTCACGCCGGGGGTCGCGGGTTCGAGTCCCGTCCGCTCCGCCACATTTCAAGCCGCAAAGGCAAAAAAGCCTCGCTAAATGCGAGGCTTTTTGTTTTCCGGCGCTTGTGCCACCTGCCCCGACGCCCGCACGGGCGTCGGGGCAGGTACGCTTACGCTTCCGCGTTCTTGCCGGCCAGGTACAGCCAGGTTTCGACCACGCTGTCGGGGTTGAGGGAGACGCTCTCGATGCCCTGTTCCATCAGCCAGCGGGCCAGATCCGGATGGTCCGACGGCCCCTGGCCGCAGATGCCGACATACTTGCCGGCACGGCGGCAGTCCTGGATGGCCATCTCCAGCATCGCCTTCACAGCCTCGTTGCGCTCGTCGAACAGGTGGGCGACCAGGCCCGAGTCGCGGTCCAGGCCGAGCGTGAGCTGGGTCAGGTCGTTGGAGCCAATGGAGAAGCCATCGAAGTGCTCCAGGAACTGGTCCGCCAGCACGGCATTGGACGGCAGCTCGCACATCATGATGATCTTGAGGCCGTTTTCACCGCGCTTGAGCCCGTTCTCGGCCAGCAGCTCGATGACCTGCTTGCCTTCCTCTACCGTGCGCACGAAGGGGATCATGACCCAGACGTTGGTCAGCCCCATCTCGTCGCGTACCCGCTTGAGCGCTTCCACTTCCATCTTAAAGCACTCGCGGAAGCTGTCGGACAGGTAGCGCGAGGCGCCGCGGAAGCCGATCATGGGGTTCTCTTCGTGCGGCTCGTACTGCTGGCCGCCGATGAGGTTGGCATACTCGTTGGACTTGAAGTCCGACATGCGCACGATGACCGGCTTGTCATAGAAGGCCGCGGCCAGGGTGGCGATGCCCTCGGTGAGCTTGTCGACGTAGAACGAGCGCGGATCCTTGTAGCCTGCCATCTGCAGACGAATGGTCTGCTTGATGTCCTCCGGCTGCTTGTCGAATTCGAGCAGCGCCTTCGGATGGATGCCGATCATGCGGTTGATGATGAACTCCAGCCGCGCCAGACCAACACCTTCGTTCGGTAGGTGGGCGAAGTCGAAGGCCCGATCTGGGTTGCCGACGTTCATCATGATCTTGAAGCCGATCTCCGGCATGTTGTCGAGGGGGATTTCCTTCACCTCGAAGTCCTGGGCGCCTTCGTAGATGACGCCGGTGTCGCCCTCGGCGCAGGAGACCGTGACGTCCTGGCCATCCTTGATCCTCTCGGTGGCGTCACCGGCGCCGACCACCGCCGGGATGCCCAGCTCGCGGGCGATGATGGCGGCATGGCAGGTGCGGCCGCCGCGGTTGGTCACGATTGCGCTGGCGCGCTTCATGATCGGCTCCCAGTCGGGGTCGGTCATGTCGGTGACTAGCACATCACCCGGCTGAACCAGGTTCATCTGGCTCAGGTCGTTGATGACCCGGGCCCGGCCGGCGCCGATCTTCTGGCCGATGGCGCGCCCGGTGGCCAGGACCTTGCCGCGCTTCTTCAGGTGATAGCGTTGCAGCACCTGGCCGCTGTCACGGCTTTTGACCGTCTCGGGGCGCGCCTGCAGGATGTAGAGCTTGCCGTCCTGGCCGTCTTTGCCCCACTCGATGTCCATGGGGCGGCCATAGTGTTGCTCGATGATGAGCGCCTGCCGCGCCAGCTCCTCGACCTCGGCGTCGGTCAGCGAGAAGCGCAGCCGGTCTTGCTCTGGCACCTCCACCGTCTTGACCGAGCGGCCGTGGGCTTCCTCGCCGCTGTAGACCATCTTGATGGCCTTGCTGCCGAGGTTGCGGCGCAAAATGGCCGGCCGACCGGCCCGCAGGGTGGGTTTGTGGACGTAGAACTCGTCCGGGTTGACCGCGCCCTGGACCACGGTCTCGCCCAGGCCGTAGGAGGCGGTGATGAAGACCACGTCGCGGAAGCCGGACTCGGTGTCGATGGTGAACATCACGCCGGAGGCGCCGATGTCGCTGCGCACCATCCGCTGGATGCCGGCCGACAGTGCGACCTGGGAGTGGTCGAAGCCCTGGTGGACGCGGTAGGCGATGGCGCGATCGTTGTAGAGGGAGGCGAAGACGTGGTGGACGGCTTCCAGGATTCTGTCGAGGCCGCGGACGTTGAGGTAGGTCTCTTGCTGGCCTGCGAAGGAGGCGTCCGGGAGGTCCTCGGCGGTGGCGGACGAGCGGACCGCGTAGGAGCTGTCCGGCGATTCGGCTTCCAGCCGCTGATAGGCTTCGGCGATGGCATCGCGCAGCTTGGGCTGGAAGGGCGTCTCGATGATCATCTGCCGGATCTTGGCGCCGGTACGGGCGAGTGCCTCGACGTCATCGACATCCAGGCTTGCCAGCTCCTTGTTGATTTTCTCGCGCAGCCCGCTCTGGTCGAGAAAATCCCAGTAGGCGGCAGCCGTGGTGGCGAATCCTCCGGGCACTTGAACCCTGGCACTGGCAAGATTGCTGATCATCTCGCCCAGCGAGGCGTTTTTACCGCCAACGCGGTCGACGTCCTGCATTCGTAAGGAATCGAACCAAACTACATAGTCTTGCAATGTCGTCACTCCATCTGGCCGCTACTCAGCTGCCGTTTCCCCAATGACAGGCGCCGCGAGGGCGCGGCATGCGCGCAGGAGAACTGCCTGCCTCGTTCCCCTGCCCAAAATTTTGATAGCATCCAGCAACCGCCATGTAGCCCCTCGAGATAAGGACACCGCCATGGCCCAAGATCCGCAACGGCCCGTAGCAAACGCCAAACGAACCGTCTTTTTCGTGTCGGACCGTACTGGCATTACTGCCGAGACCCTCGGCCACAGTCTGCTGACCCAGTTCGACGCGACTTTTGAGCACGTGACGCTGCCCTTTGTCGACAGTCCCGAGCGGGCCTATCTCGCCATCCAGCAGATCGAAGAGGCCAATCTTGCCAACGGCGAGCGCTCCATCGTCTTCAGCACCGTCATCGACGATCAGGTCCGCGCCATCCTGCGCTCGGCGAACGCCGTCGTGTTCGATTTTTTCGAGACATTCATCGAGCCCCTGGAGCAGGAACTCAAGCTGCCCTCGTCGCACATGGTCGGCCGTTCGCACGGACTGGTGGATAATACCATGTACGACGTCCGAATCGACGCCATGAATTACGCTTTGAACCACGATGATGGCGTCAGAACGCACCTGTATTCCCAGGCGGACGTGATCCTAGTGGGCGTTTCGCGCACCGGCAAGACGCCGTCCTGCATTTACCTGGCCTTGCAGTACGGGGTTTACGCCGCCAATTATCCGTTGACGGAAGACGACCTCGAGGAGGGGGGGCTGCCAAAGGCGCTGGAGCCCTATCGCAACAAGCTCTACGGGCTGACGATACAGCCGCAGCGGCTGGTGCAGATACGCAACGAGCGACGTCCCAACAGTCGCTATTCCTCGATCCGGCAGTGTCAATATGAAATTGCCCGGGCGGAAGCCTTGTTCAAGAAGGAAAACATTCCGTTCGTCGATACCACCACCATGTCGATTGAGGAAATAGCGACCACGATCATGCACGAGCGCAAGATCAAACGTCGTGTTTTGTAAGCGGACGCTGTGGCCGCCGCGAGGGGCGTGCCACGCAGGGTCCTTATGTTATAGTCCGAGGCATGATGGTTTTCACGCAGGATCATTTTCTGGCGCTGCCGGTTCGTAGTTTCGCGAACCTGATGGAGTTGTACGAAAACAACTACATCTTCATGCGGCGCTTGATACCCGACCTCGACCTGATACCTAACGAGATGGTGTCGCGGGTGGAGGGGGCGGTCGATCTGCGCCTGCGCATCCTGGAGCGCTGTCCATACACCACCATGCTGGCCCTGACCCATGAGTTTCCTGAGGGCAGCGCCTGCGAGCCGGAAACCTGCCCGGATCTGGAGATCCGCATCTATCACGATGCCCGTACTGCCGAAGCGCTGGCCAACACCGATTTCAGCCGGGTCGGCATTTGGCGCCGCGAGCCGCCGCCGAATCCCCGCAGCCTGGCCTGGCGCTGGGAGATCAACCGCTTCCTCTATCGCTGGTTGCGCTACTGCCTGGCCCAGGGACATCGCTTCCTGCCGCTGGCGACGGCCGTCTCCGGCTAGGCCCGGTCGCGCGCAGCTACCATGGCTGCCACCGCTCTGGTCTCGATCCAGCCCACCCCGCGGCGGGCGAGATCGCTGGCTTCCTGCCAGTCGTTGACTTCGTAAGCCGCCCACTCCCAGGGACCTGGCCATAGCGGAGCCAGCGAAGGCGGTAGCAGCTCGGCGGCGACGAAGGCGAAGTCGGGCTTGAGCGTTTCCAGGCGGTCGCGGCAGGCCGCATTCCAGTCGGGCACGACCCAGCCGATGCGCCGCTTGCCCACGGAACGGGCGACCTGGATGATGGCGCTGTCGAAGCTGATAAGCACCGCCCGCTCGCCCAGGGGCGCGCAGGCCTCGAGCACGACGGCGACCGCCTGTGTGATCGCGTGGTGGGGAATGGTGTCCTGCTTTAGTTCGACGAACACCGGCCCGCTGTGCGCAGCCAACCCCTGCGCCACCGCGGCCAGGGTCGGGATGGGCGTCCCCGCGTAGCGCTCGCCTAGCCGTGCCGGTTCGTGGGCGCTGATCTTGCCCAGCTCTTTTGCGCTGTACTCGACAATGGCGCCGCTGCGGCCGGTGGTCCGGTTCAGGGTAGGGTCGTGGAACACCATCGGCACGCCGTCCCTGCTCAGCTGCACATCGAACTCGACGGCGTCTGCGCCGGCGTCCAGCGCCGCCAACAACGCCGGGAGGGTGTTTTCCGGGTACAGCTCGCAGTAGCCGCGGTGCGCGATGATACGAAGCGACTTGGGCATGGACGTTGGCCTCGTGCAGGAGTCGGGCGGCGGCTCGGGCGGCGCGGGCAGCGCCGATGCCACGAACCCTTACTAGCACAAGTTATGCGCCCCTGCAGGTCGGCGGGCAAGCGCGGCGCCGGAGGGGATTACGGCGCAAACTGCCTGATCTGCCGCTGCAGCTGCTTGAGATCGGTGGTGGAGGGGGGCTCGACGCCGTAGCGCAGGCGCAGATAGAGCGCGGTGATGGCCCATACCTGCTCCGCCAGCTCGGGACGGGCGGCCGCCACCCGCTCGGCATAGTCGCGCGGACCCTCGCCTGGCGCCCGGGGTAGCTGCCGGCGGGCGAGCTTGCGGCAGAAGCGGGCGTAGGCGGCAACCAACGGGTCCGCGGGCCGCTGCGTCGAGCGCAGTAAGAGCAGCGCGATCAGCCCCAGCGCCAGGGCCGTCAACGCCGTCAGGGCGGCGATGGTGCGCGGCCAGTCGATCAGGCCGATGCGTCGCAGCAGCTGCTGCTGCAGTTCCGGCCCATAGCCCATCACCCAGCGGTTCCAGGCGGTATTGAGGGCGTCCCACTGCAGGTGCAGCCGCTTCAGGAAGCCTTCCGAACGGGCCAGGAAGGGGATCGGCTCGCCGGCGGGAAGTGCCGCCGCCAGGCTACGCTCGATGCGGTGCGGGGCGATGAAGCTGGTGGCATCGACCCGCACCCAGCCTTCGCCTTCGAGCCAGACCTCGGTCCAGGCGTGGGCGTCGGACTGGCGCACGATCAGGTAGTTGCCAGCCGGATTGATTTCCCCGCCCAGATAGCCCGTGACCACCCGCGCCGGGATACCGGCGGCCCGCATCAGCACCGCAAAGGCGCTGGCATAGTGCTCGCAGAAACCACGACGAGTCTCAAACAGGAACTGATCCACCGGATCCTGCGGCAACGGTGGCGGGCTGAGGGTGTAGACGAAGTCGTGGCGGCGGAAAAAATCGGCTGCGGTTGCCAGCAGCTCGCGGTCGCTCAGGCTGCGGCGGCGCCAGCTGGCAGCAAGGGCCTTGGCCCGCGGATGGACGTCGGCCGGCAGCGCCAGGTAGCGAGCTTTGCGCTGCGGCGGCAGCGTGGGCTCCAGGCGGTAGTCCGGCGCCGACGCCAGCGAATAGCGCCGCCGCTCGTACACCGGCTCGGCTGCCTCCAGCAGCAGCCCGTCGCTCCAGCGGGTGCCGGCCGGTGCCGTTAGCGGCGCGTCCAAGGTGAGCAGCCAGCGGCGGCTGTGCGGCTCGAGCTGAATGGTGTAGCGGACGATTTCACCTCGTCTTTCGACCGCGGCCGCACTGGACGGGCCCGGTGCCTGGCGCCAGACGCGGCCGTCGTAGCTGGACAGCACTGGGCCGCGCCAGTAGCGCTGCTCCGGGCGCGGTGGCTCATCCTCGAATTCGACCCGGAATGCCACTTCCGCCGACAGGCTGAGCTGGGCGATGTCGCCCGGCGCCATGGTGTCGCTGAGACCGGACGAGGCGCCGCGGGCATCATCGGGTAACCGCCACCCGGGGGAAGAAGACGAACAAGATCAGCATCACCGGTATGGCCTGCAGCAGCAAGGTCGTCGCCAAGTGGGCATGGCGCCAGGGATTGGCCGGCGGCCGGGCTTGGTGGGCGACCATGAGCAGCACCGTCAGCGCCCAGCCGGTGAGGGCCAGATAGACGATCATCCCGATGGACTGGTCGTAGAGAAACTGGGTTGCCGCCAGCAGATAGCCCAGATACATCAGCACATGGACATCGCGGCGCTGGCGCATCTCCAGCAGCTTGAGGGCCGCCATGGCGACCAGTAGCGCGGTACCGGGATCGCGGCCCAGCAGGCTGCCGTGCTCGAGGTAAATGCCGGCGGCGGCCCCCACGGTCAGCAGGGTACGCAGCCAGCCGGGCGGCAGCCGCTCGCCGCGGCGTGCAGCCCAGTAGCGCCAGAGGCCGCAGCCCACGGCCAGCACCAGTAGCCAGGCTGGCAGCCGCGGCGCATGTGGCGCTGCTGCCAGCGCGGTGATCAGCAGCAGCGTGGTTAGCGTCGGCAGGGACAGCAGCGGGCCGCGGGAGCTGGTAGGGGCGGCGGCAGTCATGGCAGCAAGGCCAAGGCTTGCAGGCAGCGGTGCCTGTGCTCGGCGCCGCTGCCTGGCGCGATCTCCTGCCCCGGCAGCCGCAAGCCGTAGCGCTGCCCGCTCGCCTCGGCATCCAGCACCCAGCGACACAGCCGGGCGATCCGGGCTTCCTTGGGCAGCGTCGCCAGGCGGTTCCAATCCAGCCAGATCGGCATGAGGTTTTCGCCGCCGAAGACCTTGGTCTGCGGGTCCTGGCCGCGCGCTACCACGCGCCAAGCCACGTGGCGGGGCGAGTCGCCCGGGCGGTAGCGGCGCAGCTCTTGAAAGTCATCCTGGCCGCTTCGGCCCTGACGTTTGCCGCCGCTGCTGGCGCCTGCGGGGAGTGGCACTGGACCGGTCTCGGGTGCGGGGTAGACCAGGCAAGGCTGGTTCAGCTCCAGAGTGGACCAGGCGTGGAACAGGCCGAGCGGGAAGATGGTGAAAATCCTCACCGCCGGCGGCTGCAGCAAGCCGCGCCGCAGGGTGGGGCGGCGCAGCAGCAGGCCGGCATGACTTCGGGCCGGAACGTCGGTCAGGTCGATCAGCGTGCGCTCCAGCTCCAGACCGACGGCGGGGCGGGCGACGGAGCTGTCGTTGCGCAACTGTAGCGGGAAGACGGCAGTCTCGCCGACAAACACCGGTTCCGGCGGCAGCGCCGTCACCTGGAGGCCGCGCAGGTTGCGAAAGGTATGCAGGATGCTGACCAGCGCCACACTGGCGAGCAGGAAGGTGAAGGCGAAGATCAGGTTGTTGCCGTAATTGATGGCGGTCAGCCACAGCACGAACAGCATGCCGGCGAACATCAGGCCGTTGCGCGTGGGCAGCACGTAGATCCCGCGGTAGACCAGGGTGGCCGGCGTGGCCAGCCGGCGGCCCAGTCGCAACCCCCAGCGCTGCGCCTGCCGCCGCAGGACCGAGGTAGCCGCGGTCATGGGATCGCCACCTCGCTCAGGATCTCGGCCGCTTGCCGACTGCCGATCCGGGTGCCGTGGCCGTCGGCGAGGTGCAGCCGATGGGCGGCGACGTAGGGGAAGACGGCTTGGACGTCTTCCGGCAGCACGGCGTCGCGACCGTCGATCAAGGCCCAAGCTTGGGCCGCGCGCAGCAGGCCGAGCCCGGCCCGCGGCGACAGGCCAGTGCGAAAGCGCCCGCTGTGGCGGCTGTAGTCCAGCAGGGCCTGGATGTAGGCCAGCAGCGGTTCGGCGGCGTGCAGCCGCGGAACCTGTCGCTGGATCTGCAGCAGCTGCTCGGCATCCATGGCCGGCTCCAGCCGCTGCACCATAGCGCGGCGATCCTCGCCGCGCAGCAGCTCGCGCTCGGCGGCCGGGTCGGGGTAGCCGAGCTCCAGGCAGAACAGGAAGCGATCGAGCTGGGATTCCGGCAGCGGGAAGGTGCCGATCTGGGTATCCGGGTTCTGGGTGGCGATCACGAAAAACGGCCGCGGCAGCGGTCGGGTGACGCCGTCGCTGGTGACCTGGCGCTCTTCCATCGCTTCCAGCAGCGCGCTCTGGGTTTTGGCGTGGCCCGGTTGATCTCGTCGGCCAGCACCACCTGGGAGAAGATGGGGCCGGGCTGGAAGCTGAAGCGTCCGCTTTCCCGGTCGAAGATGGAGGCCCCGAGGATGTCGGCCGGCAGCATGTCGCTGGTGAACTGGATGCGCTGGAACTGCAGCCCGAGCAGGGCCGCCAGTGTGTGGGCCAGCGTGGTCTTGCCCATGCCTGGCAAGTCCTCGATCAGCAGATCGCCGTTGGCGAACAAGCAGGCTAGCGCCAGGCGGAGCTGCCGTTCCTTGCCCAGGATGACCGTGTTCGCGCGCTCGAGTAGCCGGTTGATGGAAGCTTGCATTCTTAGTGGGTGTCGCAGCCGCTAATGTCGTGGCGTCCGTCGACGCGTGGATGATCGATTCCCCTGCGGGAACGGAATGCACAGCCGCTCGCGGCAGGGGGCGCAGGATGTTGATGATAGCGCCAAATATCTTGGGGCGGTGAAGAGCAGGTCGAAATCCTCGAAGCGGCAGGTAAAGGGCGCGCCGGCCGCGCGCGACGGCCTCAGCCGTCGCCCGTCACGTCGGCATGCGGGCGCAGCAGCAGCGCGCACAGTAGCGCGCACAGCGCCAGGGCGCAGACGATGGCGGGGCCGGCAGGCAGGTCCAGCCCGCCGGAGGCGAGCAGACCGCTGGCGTAGCCGGCCGCGCCGACCAGATAGGCGCTTTTGAGGCCGCGGGTCGCCAGGGCCGGCAGGATGAGGCTGGCGAACACCAGATAAATTCCCACCAGCTGTACCGAGACCGTCACGGCGGCAGCAAACAGCAGATAAAAGCCGATGCGTCCCAGCCGCTCCCCGAAGCCGAACCAAAGGCCGAGCAGCGGCATATAGAGCAGCAGCGCCGGCAGCAGGTCGGGCCAGGAAATCCACAGGATTTGGCCGGCTAGGATGTCCTGCAAATGCTCGCCGGCCTGCGGATTGCCGGCGAGCAGCAGCAGGCTGAGCGAAGCGGCGGTGACGAAGGCGGCGCCGATGATGGCCTCCTGGATCCAGGGCCAGCGACGCTCAGTCCAGGTCATGGTCAAGGCGCCGGCGAGGGCGGCGCTGGCCGCCGCCGCCTGCGTCGCCAGCGGCGAGTTGTCCCAGCCCATGAGGGCGGCCACGATGACGCCGAGCGCGGCGAACTGGGCGATGGCCAGATCGATGAAGATGATGCCGCGCTGCAGAACCTGGCGGCCCAGCGGCACGTGGGTGCTGAGTACCAGCGCTCCTGCCGCTAGGGCAGGAGCGAGGATGGACCACTCCAGGCCGGGTGCGCTCATTGCAGCGCCTCCAGCAGCAGGTCGATAGTCTCGTCGAAGAGGCCGAACAAATCGGTTGCCCGCTGGCTGCCGCCGACGGTATAGGGCAGGCGCAGCGGCTGCACCGGCGAGCGTGCTGCCAGCCAGTCGGCCGGACGACGGTCCTGGTAGGCCGCGTACAGCACTGCCGTGGCTCCCTCCTGCTGCACCTTGGCCAGCACGGTGGCCAGATGGCCGCTGCTGGGCGGGATGCCGGGCCGGGGCTCCAGGGCGGCAATGCGCTGCAGTCCCAGCCAGCGCTCGAGATACACCCAATCGTTGTGGGCGACCACGATGCGCATGCCCTGCAGTGGGCGGGCGCGCTGCTCCCAGGTCGCGATCGCGGCCTGCCAGCGCTGCTGGAAGTCTTCGCCGCGCCGGCGGTAAGCGTCGGCATTGCCGGGATCGAGGGCAATCAGGCGCTGGCTGAGCGCGGCGGCGACCCGGGCGATGTTGCGCGGGTCCAGGTGGAGGTGTGGGTTGCCGCTGGCGTGGACGTCGCCGTCAGCCCGGTCCAGCCGCTGCGGTCTTTCCAGCAGCTCGACCTGGGCCGCGGCTTCGAGAAAGCCGAGGCTGCCCGGGGCGGTGCGAGGATTGTTGGCGCGCCGCTGCAGCATGGGCAGCCAGCCGGCCTCCAGCTCGGCGCCGGTGCAGATGGCCAGGTCGGCGCGCCGCAGCTGGGCGATTAGCGCCGGCCGGGCCTGGATGTGGTGCGGGTCTTGCTGGGCCGTGGTGGCCGTGAACACGCTGACCAGTTCGCCGCCCAGCTCGCTGGCGAGAGCGCCCCATTCGGGCTCGCAGGCGAAGATTTGCAGCCTGGCGGCGGCGCTGTCGGCCCACAGCAGGCTGGTGACAAGCATCGTCAGGAGGATTTTGCGCATCGTTTGCAGCCTCCTCAGAAGCGGTGGGCGCCGTGCGCGCCGAGCGACATGATGTACTGCAGGAAGATGGCGCTGCCGCTTTCGCCGCCGATCTCGCTGCGGGTAAGCTGCAGACGGAAGCGACTGAATTCGCTGGGCGAGAAATCCACCATCGCGCTGTAGCGCCGCGCGGCCGAATCGGCGTCGGCCAGCCCGGCTTCGGCTAGCAGCTGAGGGTCGCTGCCGCGGTTATCGCTCGTCAGGCGGTCATGGCGCAGGCCGACCCGCCAGCGGGGCATGAATTGGTAGACCGTTTGCGCATACCAGCCTTTTTGCCTGCCGCTGTAGCGGCCGCTGGCGCCGGCTTCGTGCAGCTCGCCGCTTTCGCGCCGGAGAAAATACTCGGCCTGCACAGTCAGATGGCGGGCGCGCAGATTGCCGCCGGGAGCCCATTTCCAGACTGCGTCGACGATGGTGAGATCGCTGTTGCCGGTGAAGGCGATCGCAGCGTGGTGATGATGATGGTGATGGGCATGATCGTGGCCGGCGGTCCGTTCCGCCGGCTTGGCCCACAATTGCGACACGCCTAGCTGCCAGCTGTGTTCGAAGCCGATGTCGCCGCCGACATGGGCGAACACGGTGTAGGCGCCGACATCGTCATCGCCCTTGGCGGCAGGGAAGCTGCCGCCGCGGAAGGTTTCCGCGCCGAGCTCGACGAACAGCGCGCTCGGGGCCAGCCAGGTCAGCTGTAGGCCGTCGTCGTAATAGCCGCCGCCAAGAAAGGCCTGCACCGGCAGCGGCGCGTCGACGAAGTCCCAGCTGTGGCGATGATGGCTGTTGAGATAGCCCACGCCCGAGAAAAAGCGGCCGAAGGTAAGCCGCAGGCCGGCAGGCAGGGCGGTGGCTTCCACGAAGGCTTCTTCTAGCTCCAGTTCGGTAACGCCGTCGTGGTCGACCAGGGCGGCGCTCACCTGGCCGTAGAAATGGGGATCGATGTTGGCCGACAGGGTCAACTCGGTATGGTCCAGGCTGAAGCCCTGTTCGGGCAGGCCGGCTTCGCCGCCGAGCTGAAAGCCGGGCAGCCGTAGCTCGTCCAGCTTGTGATAGTTGGCGTACTGGCCCATCAGGGTCAGGCTGAGTGCCGGGTTGTAAGCGGCGCTGTCGCTTAGCTGCGCAGCCACGGGCTGCGCCAGGGTGCCAAGCAGCAGTGCCCCAAGCGTCATCTTGCGCATGAGCCGCTCCAGAAGCGTTGGTGACGATCTTTTTTCCGCCGTGCAGGCAGACGGGCTGCCGATACGGCTCGAAGCGAGCAAGGCGTCAGAGGGCTTCCGGAACGGGCGGGCCGCGCGGCTGGCGGGCGCTGGCCCAAACGGCGGGGGCGGCCGGCTGACGGTAGGGATCGGTCGAGGCCGGCAGCGGCGGCAGCGGCCCGCAGGAGCTGGCGGCAGGAACCGCCGTCTTGTGCAGGCCCGCTCGCAGGCAGATACTGCAGTTATCGGTGTCCGCCGTCAGCTCGTGCGTTGCCTCATGGGCCACGGTCGCTAACTGTACCGACAGCGGCGCTGCCGGTAGCAGAATCGGGAGGAGATGCGGCCTGCGATGCATGGCGTTGGCGATTTTTGCTGACAGCTGTGGAAAGGCCGGAGTGCGTTTTGAAATGTTATAATATTACATTTAGAGCGATGCAAGCAGACCGCAGTGCCCGGCTTACTGCGGAAGGAGGCAGCAGATGTCACGACACGGTCAGGCGGCGCCGCCATCCTTCGCCTGCGAACGCGGCGATCATGCCGAGTGCATGCGCGACGCTCTGGCCAAGGCCGAGCAGGTCAGCGCGGCGCGCGGCCTGCGGCTGACCCGGCTGCGGCGGCGGGTGCTGGAGCTGATTTGGGCCAGCCATACCCCGGTCAAGGCCTACGATCTGCTTGAGCAGCTGCGGCAGGAGCATGCCAATGCCGCGCCGCCTACCGTCTACCGGGCCTTGGATTTTCTGGTGCAGGAAGGCTTCGTGCATCGGATAGAATCCCTCAACGCCTACATTGGTTGCGACATCCCTGAGCGCGATCACCAGGGGCAGTTCCTCATCTGCGAGTCCTGCGGCGAGGCCGCCGAGCTGAGCAATCCAGAGATCGAGGCCGCATTGCTCGAGACGGCCAGGACGCTGGGTTTCCGTCTGGAGAGCTCGCTGGTTGAGCTTAAGGGTCGCTGCGCCCGCTGTCGGCAGTCCCAGTCGGCCTGAAGCGCGCCGCTGCGCGCTGACCGCTCAGCGGGGCTCGGACAGGCAGTCGCTGAGAGCCGTCGCCAGCCTGCGCAACAGCTCTGGGTAGGCCTCGGGCCCGGGAGGAATGGCGGCGCCGATGGGGTCGAGTACGGCGATGCGGGCCCCGCTGCCGCGGGCCACTGCTTCCGCCAGGCCGGGCTCGAACTGGGGCTCGCTGAAGATGCAGCGTACCTTCAGGTCCGAAACCTGCTGGCGCGCCTGGATGACGGCGCGGGCGCCCGGCGGGCGTTCCGGGTTGAGGGTGAGTGCGGTGGCCTCGAACAGCCCGTAGCGTTGGGTGAAGTAGCGATAGGCGTCGTGGAAGACCATGAAGGGCACTGCCTGGACCGGCTCCAGTTGCCGTTGCAGAGCGGCATCCAGCCTCTGCAGCTGCGCCATGCGCCGCTGGGCATTGCGGCGGTAGGTCTCGGCGTGCGCTGGATCCAGCGCCGCCAGCCGCTCGGCCAGAGCAGCAAGAAGGCGCTCGGCGTTCCCGACATCCAGCCAAAGGTGGGGATCGTAGTCGGCATGGTCATGCCCGCTACCGGCATGGGCGTGCCCGGGGGTCGCAGCGAGCAGCTTGATACTGTCGAGCCGCGCTAGCTCCAAGCTGTCTGCCTTGGCGGCCAGGGTGCGCAGCGGCTTTGCCAGGAATTGTTCCAGCCCGCTGCCGACCCAAACGACGAGATCGGCCTGCGCCAGCGCTTGCGCCTGCGACGGAGTCAGGGCATAGCTGTGCGGTGAAGCGCCCGGCGGCAGCAGCAGCTGCGGTTCGGCCACGCCTTCCATGACGCCAGCGGCCAGCGCGTGCAGGGGCTGAATGGTGGCGACGACGCGAGGGGCGGCGAAAAGAGGCAGCTGGACCAGCAGCAAGAGCAGCGAGATGAGGATGCGGTACGGCATGGCGATTCCGACGTCTTTCGGGGTGAAATGTAATGATATAACATTTCGATTTTCCCTCGATAGGATTGCGCATGGTGGGCAGTGAAGCCAACGACGGCCGCAACGCGGTCTTGCAGCGGAACGAGCCCTTGCTGGTGGTCCGTGGGCTGCGCGCCAGCCGCGGCGGGCGGCGGCTGCTGGACGGGGTCGATCTGGAGCTGCGGCGCGGCGAGCTGCTGACCTTGGTCGGCCCGAACGGTTCGGGCAAAAGCACCCTGGTCAAGATACTCTGCGGTGTGAGCCGGGCCGACGCCGGCACCGTCCAGCGCCGGCCCGGCGCGCGCAGCGGCTATGTGCCGCAGCATTTCCGGGTCGATGACAATCTGCCCCTCACGGTCCGGCGCTTTTTGCGCTTGCAGACGGGGCGCAAGACAGGGGATTTGGCCCCGGTCGTCGAGGCGACCGCCATCGGCCATTTGCTGGAACGCCCCATGCAAGGGCTGTCCGGGGGCGAGTCGCGCCGCGTGCTGCTGGCACGGGCGCTGCTGCGCAATCCGGACCTGCTGTTCCTGGACGAGCCGGCCGCCGGGCTCGATGTCAATGGCCAGGCGGCGATCTACGAGCTGATCCAGGCCATCCGCAGTCGCTGGAACTGCGGCGTGCTGGTGGTCTCGCACGACTTGCACCTGGTCATGGCGGCCAGCGATCAGGTGATCTGCCTCAACGAAGGGCGGATCTCCTGCCGCGGCAGTCCGGCTTCGGTGCGGGAGCATCCGGAATACAAGGCCCTGTTCGGGCATCATGTCGCGCCGGCAATCGGCGTCTATGTCCACAGCGGGCACGGCCACCGGCAGCGGGAGCGCGGGCAGCCATGATGAGCGAGCTTTTCCTGCATGCCCTGCTGGCCGGCTGGGGGCTGGCGCTGCTGGCCGGTCCGCTCGGCAGCTTCGTGGTCTGGCGCCGCATGGCTTATTTCGGCGACACCCTGGCCCACTCGGCCTTGCTCGGCGTGGCGCTGGCCTTTCTACTGCACCTGGATCTCAACCTGGGTGTGGTCGCGGTCTGCCTGCTGCTGGCGGTGGCGGTGGTGGCGCTGCGTAGCACCCAGCGGCTGGCCGACGACACACTGCTGGGGATACTGTCGCACAGCGCGCTGTCGCTGGGCCTGGTGGCGCTAGCCTTCGTGCAGGGGCTGCGGGTCGATCTCATGGCTTATTTGTTCGGCGACATCCTCGCGGTGGGCCGCGCCGATCTGGCGTGGATTTACGGCGGCGGCTTGCTGGTCCTGCTGCTGCTGGCCGCGATCTGGCGCTTTCTGCTGCTGCTGACCCTGAACGAGGATCTGGCACGTGCCGAAGGTGTGCCCATGCTGCGCGTCCAGCTGGCGTTCATGGTGGCCATGGCGGTGGTGATCGCTATCGGCATGAAGATCGTCGGCGTGCTGCTGGTGACCTCCATGCTGATAATCCCGGCGGCAACGGCGCGCGCCTACGCGCGGACGCCGGAAGCGATGGCGGCACTGGCCGTCCTGCTGGGTGGCGTTGCGGTGACGGTCGGGCTGGGCGGCGCTTTCGCCTGGGATCTGCCGGCCGGACCGGCCATCGTGGTGGCCTCGGCGCTGCTGTTTCTGCTGACCGTGCTGGCACGTCCGCTGCTGCGGCGCCGGCGCGCGGCGTTCTAAGCCGGCGCGCTCGGCCCTCGGCCAGGGATGTGCGGGGAAAGTCGTGCTAACGTTAGCGAACGAAGACGGCCGCCAGCGCTCGTGCGTGGTGGGCCGAGAGGTGAAGACGACGAGACGACGTGGATAAAGAGAGCCTGCTACAGCGTATCGCCAGGGCCAGTCAGGGCGAGCAAGGACTGATCCTGCCTGACCATGAGCCGCTGGTGCCGGCGGCGGTGCTGATCCCGCTGATCGAGCGTCCGAGCGGCATGCATATCCTGCTGACCCGCCGCACCGAGCATCTGCGCCGCCATCCCGGCCAGATCAGCTTTCCTGGCGGGCGCATGGAGTCGGACGAATCAGTAGAGGCGGCGGCGCTACGCGAAAGCCAGGAAGAAATCGGGCTGCCGCCCGAGCGGGTGGAAATCATTGGCCGGCTCGGCAGCTGGCGCGTGACCACCGGCTTCATCATCTATCCCGTGGTCGGCATCATCCAGCCGCCGGTCCGGCTGAAGCTGGATCCGCGCGAGGTGGCCGAGATTTTCGAGCTGCCGCTGTCGTTCCTGCTCGACCCCAAGAACCACAAGCCGCACATCGTGGAGTACGGAGGCAAGAAGCACGAGCTGATCGCCTTACCCTACGGCGACTACTTCATCTGGGGGGCGACCGCGGGCATGCTGCATCGGTTGTATCGCACCCTGGCCGGCCAGTCGGTTTGAACCATGTGCGAGCTCCTGGGTATGAGCGCCAACGTGCCGACCGACATCTGCTTCAGCTTCACCGGGCTGATGCAGCGGGGCGGACGCACCGGGCCGCATGCCGACGCTCGGGGCGTGGTGTTATACGAAGGCACGGGCTATCGGCAGTTCCGGGATGCGGCACCCAGCGCGGAATCGGACCTCGCCCGCCGCTGG
>Ga0079224_100001921_pt1 | contig 24638 bp, 17 predicted proteins | sample Stecom2015_FD_80414 | JGI IMG/M metagenome (GOLD analysis project Ga0079224, IMG submission 80414) | Agricultural soil microbial communities from Utah to study Nitrogen management - Steer compost 2015 | ecosystem: Environmental > Terrestrial > Soil > Agricultural land | place: USA: Utah... | reverse complement strand
TCGGCCTGGGCTACGGCGCGCGCCCGCGCGCCGAGCGCCTCGGCTGGCCGGCGGCAACTCCCGCCGGCGACCGGAACACGCAGGCCGACGAGCTGGCGGCGCTGTGCCGCGCCGCGGTCGAGGCGACCAACGTGAACTACCGCGCAGCGCTCGGCGTCGACGACCTGGGCGAGCCGTCGCAGTGGCCGGGCACGCGCGCCGAGCTGGAACGCGTGCTCGACGAAGGCCTCGCCGCCGCCGGCACCGAGCTGGGACTCGACCCGTGGTTCGCCGTGTCCCGCGGCCCGAGCAAGCGCCCGCTCCTTTCCCCGCTGATGCGCAAGCTCGGCATCTCCGGCTTCTACTTCCCGTGGACCGGCGAGGCGAACGTCAACGCGCGCACGCCGGGCTGCGACCTCGTGCGCGTCACCGCGCACGAGAAGGCGCACCAGCGCGGCATCGCGCGCGAGGACGAGGCGGAGTTCCTCGGCTTCCTCGCCGGCGCGCGCGCCCCGCACCCGTACGCGCGCTACGTCGCACACCGCTTCGCCGCCAACCTCCTGCTGATCGAGCTGCAGAAAATCGACCCGGCGCGTTGCCGCGAGCTGTACGACGAGCTGCTGCCCGGTGCGCGTCGCGATCACGAGACGAGCCGGGAGTACTACGCGCGCGAACAGCACACGCGATTGACCGACATCGCGATCACGATCAACCACTCCTACATCAGAGTGCACGGCGACGTGCGCGGTGTGCATGCCTACGGCGCCGCTGCGGAGCTGTTGATCCGCTACGCCCGCCTCCGCGGCGGCCGCCTGCCTTGAGGCGGCTCCCGCGCGCGCGGCCCGGCTATCCTGCCGTGATGCGCTCCGTGCTCGTTCTCCTCGGCACGTTGCTTCTCGTCCTCGTCCCGGCCCGCACCGGGGTCGCGCAGCCCCCGGCCCCGCGCACCGAACGCCTCGCCGCGCACGCCGAGCGGCTGCTCGCCGCGCGCGCCGACCTGGCCCAGGCCGCCTTCGAAGCCGGCCTGTGGCGGGAGGCGGGGATGTTCGTGCGTGCGGTCGTGGCCGCGAAGCCCGGCCACTCCGTCGCGCGGCTCGCCGACGAGCTGAAGGCGATGCCGAGCGACGCGTTCGTGCGCACCTACCGCGAGGCGGTCGAGAAGCACGGCAGCACGTTCCGCAAGCGGGTGCGGCAGACCCTCGCGCCGCTCGCCGACGAGCTGGTCTCCCTCGCCGACGAGGCCCTGGCCGCGGGCGAGCGCGAGCTCGCCGAGCAGTGGTACGCGCGCGCCTACCAGGTCGACTCCGACAACGGCAAGGCGCTGCAGGCGCTGCGCAAGTTCGACTACGACGCGATCTTCAACTACGGCGTGCTGCCGCGCGAGGACAAGAAGGAGGCGCGCGACGTCCTGCGCCGACTGGGCGGCCGCTTCCTGCAACGCGACGACCTCGCGCGCGAACTGGAGTACTGGTCGGACGCGTGGGGCCTGCAGACCAAGCACTACCGGTTCGTCGCCAACGCGGCGCACGGGACCGTGTTCGCGTTCGCGCAAGCGTGCGAGGATCTCTACGAGGCGTGGGAAGCATTCATGACCGCGCACCGCCAGCCGCTGCGCGCGCTGACCAAGCCGAGCACGGTGTTCCTGTTCGCGTCGCGCATCGATTACGAGAGCGTTCTGCGTCTGCGCGGCGAGGATCCGCCCGACTCCTCCGCGGTGCTCGGCTATTACGCGCCGGCGACCAAGATCGGCTACTTCTACTACGACGAGGAGTTCTACGCGGGCGACAAGACGCTGCTGTTCGAGACCTTCTACCACGAGGGCGCGCACCAGCTCTTCGACCTGCGCTACAAGGTCGCGTTCCGCGGGCACAGCGCCGACTACCGGCCGCTGCCCTGGGTGGAGGAGGGCTTCGCCGTCTACCTGGAGAGCCTCGTGCTCGACAAGCCGGGCGACGGCAAGAGCGCGCGCTTCGGTGAGGTCGTCGACGACGACCTCGGCGTCGCGCTCGACCTCGCGGCGCGGAACGAACTGATGCCACTCGCCGAGTTCGCCCACCTGAGCGAGGCGCGCTGGGACGACTACGCCGCCGGCTACCCGCACGCCGCGCTCGTCGTGCACTGGCTGCTGCACGGCGACGGCGGCAAGCGACGCGGCACGGCGATGGAGCTGCTCGTCGCGCACAAGCAGAACGGCGGCCTGCGCAAGGGCACGCTGTTCGACCTGCTCGGGATGACGCCGGAGGCGGCGGAGCAGGCGCTGCTCGCGCACGCGGCCAAGCTGCGCAAGGAACTGCCGCGCCGGAACTACCCGAACAGCGACAAGCGGTAGGCGCGCGCCCCGCTCTTCCGGAGCGCGGCACGGGGGAGCCGCCGCCGCAGTGCCGCTACGGCAGCAGGCGCGCGCGCATCGCCTGGTCGGGCACCGGGCAGTCGTCGCGCCGGCCGAACCAGCGGTAGCGGTGCTTCGCGATCCAGCGGTACACCGGGTTGCGCACGAAGCGCGGGATGATGCGCATCCACGACAGCAGGCGCAGCGCGCCGCCGGCGCGCTTGCAGATGCGCCAGGTCGCGTCCGACTCGCCGTGCAGGCCCTCCTCGTCGAGGTACAGCACGCCCCAGCGCGCCGGGTCGGCGGGCAGCGGCGGCAGGAGCGCGCGCGCGGTCTCGCCCTGCAGCGGCGCGAAGCGGATCTCGCCCTTGCGGTCGGCGCGCGCCACGCGGCGCACGAAGCGGCTGCACAGCCCGCACCCGCCGTCGTAGAACACGATCGGCGGCTGCGGCTCGCGTGCGGGGTCGGCGGTCGCGGTCACGACACCGAACTCCCTTCCCGCAGGCGGGCGCGCGCGCGTGCCGCCCAGCGGCTGAACGCGTCGCGCCGCAGGTAGGCCTCGAAGTGTTCGCGCGCGGCGTCGGCCGCGCCGCTGCGGTGCAGCGCCTCACCGAGGTTGAAGTGCGCGTCGGCGTAGTCGGGTTCGATCGCGAGCGCCTTGCGGTAGGCGAGCACGCCGTACTCGATGCGGCCCAGCTCCACCAGAGCATTGCCGAGGTTGTTCCACGCCTGCGCGAACTCGGCGTCGCCCTGCACCGCTTCGAGGAAGTAGGCCGCCGCGTCCGCCGGGCGGCCCAGCGCGAACAGCGCGTTGCCGGCGTTGAACAGGATCTCCGGCTCGCGGCCCAGCCCGGCGAGCGCGGCCTCGTAGCCTTCGAGGGCGGCCGCGTGGTCACCCGCCTCCTCGGCGGCCAGCGCCCGCTCGAACGCCTCGACCGGGTCGAGCGCCTGCCGCCGCAGGTGCACCACCGGTGCGCGCGACGCGGGCAGGTCGAACTGCAGGCGGAGCTGGCCGGAGGGCTCGGCGAGCCGGCCGTCCGGCAGGCGCACGAGCAGGTCGTCGCCCTGCATCAGCCCGGCGAGCGCCGCGGCGAGCGAGTCCCCGCCGCGGTGCCAGCGCGCGAGCTGGCGGAGCGCGCGGCGCAGGCGCGCGGGCTTGACCCCGTCGCGGCGCAACGCCGCGAGGTCGCGCGCGCAGGCGAGCTGCTTGAAGTCGAACAGGGCGAGCCGGCGGATCGTGCGCGTCGGCTGCAGGAAGCCGTGCTTCACCCACTCGCGCACGGTGCGCGCCGGAACCCCGGCGGCGCCGGCGAGCTGGTCGATCGAGAACAGGCGGTCGAGGTCGACCGCCACGCCGAGCAGGCGGAGGAACGCGGCCTCGTCGATCGCGGCGATCGGATGGCCCTCGGCGCGCAGGCGCTCGACCCGGCGCGCGCCGGCGCTGTCCCGGTCGACGACCACCGCGACGCGCGTCGACGGACGCGGCACCGCGACGAGGCGCGCGCCGCGCTCGGCGCACAAGCGCGCCGCCTCGGTGCGCGACAGCGCGAGCAGGCGGCCGCAGACGGTGACCTCGCATCCGGCGAGCGACCCGCCGCCACCGCCTCCGCCGTCGAATCGGGATCGGATCACGCGAGAGACCAGTCGACGAACACCGGCGCGCGCAGGTGCCCGCTCCGCGTGCGCTCGACGAACTTTACGACGCAGTACACGCCGGGCTCAACCCACTGCGCGCGCTCGCTGCACGCGACCAGCGGCGCGGCGCGGTGGCGCGCGCGCAGGCACGGCAGCATCGCCCGTCGCGTCGTCGCGTCGAGCCCACTGCCGCAGCGGCCGACGTAGCGCAGCGCGCCCGTGGCCTCGTCCTGCGCTCCGAGCAGGAGGCTGCGCAAGTCGCCGGCTTCGGCGAGATAGCCGAGCACGACGCAGTGCACCATCTGCACCCGCTTGGCCTTCGTCCACGCGCCGGTGCGTTGCCCGGCCTCGTACACGCTGTCGAGGCGCTTTCCGACCACGCCCTCGAAACCGCGCGCGGTGATCGCGGCGAAGAACGCCTTGCCGGCGCCGACCACGCCGTCGGAAAGCTGCACGCGCGGGTCGTCGATCCGCTGCACGACCGCGGCCAGCCGCGCCCGTCGTTCGTGCAGCGGACGCGCGAGCAGGCTGGTCCAGCGGTCGTACAGTAGGTCGAAGGCGATGAACGCGACCGGCCCGGCGTCGCGCTCCAGCAGGCGCTCGAAGTCCGGCCGCCCGTCGGTGAACCCGACGACCTCGCCGTCGAGCGCGACGCCTTCCCCGGCCCTGGCCAGGCACGAAAGGTCGGCGAAGCGCCGGGTCATGTCGAGCCGGCGCCGGCTGCGCAAGCGCAGGCCGTCGCCGTCGATCGTGGCGAGCGCGCGGAACCCGTCCCACTTGACCTCGAACAGGTGCTCCTCGGAGTCGAACGGCTCGCCCAGCACGGCGAGCATCGGCTCGACGTAAGGCAGCGTCGCCCCCACTCCGTTCAGCCGCTCTTGCGCTTGCGTGTGCTCGCCTTGCGCTGCGCGACCGTGCGCGGCTCGGGCTCGCTCGGGGCCATCTTCGGCTCGCCCCCCGAGCGCGCCGGCGGCACGCCGCCCGCGGCGGCAGCCTGCGCCTCGGCGACGCTGCGCTTCAGCGCGTCCATCAAGTTGATGATCTTCGGCTCCTCGACCTCCGGCGCGGCGACGACCTCCTGCCCGTCGATCTTGAGCTGGATGAGCTGCTTGAGCTTCTCGACGTAGGTGTCCTTGTAACTCGCGAGGTCGAAGTCGTTGATCCGCGTCGCGTCGATCAGCGTGCGCGCGAGCGCCAGCTCCTCCTGGCCGATCGCCTCGCGCGGGACCTCGCCCACGTACTCGTCGGGGCTGCGCACCGCGGCCGCGTACTGGAGCAGGGACAGCACGAGCAGGTCGCCGACCGGACGCAGCAGCGCGAGCTGCTCGCGGCCGGAGAAGATCACCTGGGTAAAGCCCACGACGCCGCCTTGCTTCATCCCCTCGCGCAGCAGCACGTACGGCTTGTTGCCCGCCACCCCGTCGGGCAGCAGGTAATAGGTGCGCCCGGCCTGGTAGATCGGGTCGACCGCCTCGGGCGGGATGAACCCCTCGATCGCGATCGCCTTGTCGGACTGCTTGCGCAGCTTGGCGACCTCCTCGGGGTCAACGACGACGTACTGGTCCTTCGCGTACTCGTAGCCGGTGACGATCTCGCTCGCGTCCAGATCGCCGTGCTCGGGGCAGCGCTTCGCGTAGCGCACCCGGGCGTTGCAGCCGGCGTGCAGCTGGTTCAGGCGGACCTCGCTGCCCGAGTCGTGCGCCGTGAACGCGCGCACCGGGACCGAGACCAGACTCAGCTTGATGAAGCCCTTCCAGGTGGCGCGCCCTACCATCGGGTGTCCTCAGTGGTGCCGCCGGCGGCTGCGCCCGCGGCCTGCCGCACGTCCGTCCTGAACGGCGGGTGCCGCCCGAGCGAGACGGACCAGCGAAAAATCGTGCACAGGATAGCACGGCCGGTAACGCCGGCCGATCGGGTTTCCCGGACCGGGAGCGGGCAGGCCGCGCCGACCCGGGTGCGCGAGGGCGCGCTGGCAGCGGCCGGAGGCCGGCAGGCACGCGCGGCGTGCACCACGTGGCCTAATAGGATGCCTCACCCGTTCCGGATCCGACCGTCGACCTTCGTTCGTGGACTCACGCGCGCGCTTCCCGTGGTGGCTGATCCTCGTCAACGACGTGATCGCCTTCGCGATCACCGTCGGGACGATCGAGTTCTGGCACGCCCGGTTCGACGACCAGAGTGAGCTGCGCATGCTGCGCCTGGTCTACCGCCAGGTGCTGCGCGACCACGTCGAGCCGCACGACGCCGAGGAGGTGCAGCGCGGCGCGATCGACTGGCTGATGGGCCAGCTCGACGAGTACAGCGCTTTCGTGCCGCCCGACAAGGCGAGCGCGTTCGACAGCGAGACGACCGGCGAGTACCAGGGGATCGGGATCGTCGCGGCGCCGCGCACTGCGCCGCTCACCGTGCACGCGCTGTTCGAAGGCGGCCCGGCCGAGCGCGCCGGGCTCGCGGTCGGCGACCGCATCCTGCGGATCGACGGCGAGTCGCTCGCCGACCTGCCGCCCGAGCGCGTCGTCGCGGAGGCGACCAGGCGCCTGCTCGGGCCGCCCGGCAGCACGGTGACCCTGCAGGTCGAACGGGCCGCGGGCGGCACCGGAGAGGTCGTGATCACCCGCGGCGCCGTGCAGCGCAAGAGCGTGAAGTGGGTGCGCCTGCTCGATGCCGAGGCGCGCATCGGCTACCTGTACATCGCCGCGTTCCAGCAGCGCACCGCGGCCGAGGTCGACGCCGCGCTGCAACAGCTCGCCGACGAGGCAGGCGGCAGGCTCGCCGGCCTGGTGCTCGACCTGCGGCGCAACCCGGGCGGGCTGCTGCACGAGGCGGTCGCGGTCACCAACCGCTTCGTCGCGTCGGGCAACATCGTCACCCTGCGCGCGCGCGGCGTGGAGCAGGGCCGGCACGACGCCGACCCGCGCAAGGCGACGCACCGCGACCTGCCGCTCGTCGTGCTCGTCGACCACGAGAGCGCGAGCGCGAGCGAGGTGGTGAGCGGCGCACTGCAGGACCACGGCCGCGCGCTGCTCGTCGGCCAGCGCACCTTCGGCAAGGGCGCGGTGCAGAGCATCTATCGCTGGGAGGGGCTCGACTTCCGCCTCAAGCTGACGACGTCGCACTACCACACCCCGAGCGGGCGCAGCATCGGGCCGGGCAAGGGGGGCATCGTCCCCGACGTCGAGGTCGCACTCGACGACGAGGTCGCGCGCCGGCTCGCGGTGCGGCTGGCGCAGCACGAGGTGCCGCGGCGCTACAAGGAGGCTGCGGCGGAACTCGGCCGCAAGCTCGGCTTCGTCAGCGAGCACGAGCAGCTTGGCCCCGACGAGGACGCGCAGCTCGGCCGCGCGCTCGCAGAGCTGCGTCGCAAGATCGCGGCGCCGGACGGCAAGGCGCGGTGACGCGGCCCTCGCTCGTCCTCGGCATCGAGTCGTCGTGCGACGAGACCGCGGCAGCGGTCGTGCGCGACGGCGTCGAGGTGCTGAGCAACGTCGTCGCCTCGCAGCACGAGTTGCACGAGCGCTTCCGCGGCGTCGTCCCCGAGATCGCGAGCCGCTCGCACCTGCAGCGCATCGTGCCGACCGTGCGCGAGGCGCTGGCGCAGGCCGGCGCGACGCCGGCCGACCTGAGCGGGGTGGCGGTCACCAACCGCCCGGGGATGATCGGCTGCCTGCTGGTCGGCGTCGCCGCGGCGAAGGCGCTGTGCTGGCGGTTCCGTCTGCCGCTGGTCGGCGTCGACCACGTCCAGGCGCACATCCACGCCGCGTTCCTCGCCGCACCCGACCTGCCGCTGCCGCTGCTCGCGCTGGTCGCGTCCGGCGGACACACCGCGCTCTACCACGTCGACACGCCGGGCCGCGGCGAGCGCATCGGGAGCACGCGCGACGACGCGGCCGGCGAGGCGCTCGACAAGGCGGCCGCGCTGCTCGGCCTCGGCTACCCGGGCGGCCCGGCGATCGAGCAGGCCGCCGAGGGCGGCAACCCCGACGCGGTTGCCTTCCCGCGCGCGCTGCTCGGCCCGACCTCGATCGACTTCTCGTTCAGCGGGCTGAAGACCGCCCTGCTCCTGCGCGTGCAGCGCAGCGGCGCGCCCGGCGCGCCGGCCGCGGACGAGGTCGCGGACCTCGCCGCGTCCTTCCAGGCCGCGGTCGTGGACACGCTGGTCGAGAAGCTCGCGCGCGCCGCCCGCCCGCGCGGCGTGCGCAGCCTCGCGATCGGCGGCGGCGTCGCACGCAACCGCCGGCTGCGCGCCGCGATCGCGGCGCACGACGAGCTGCGCCGGCTCGCGGTCGTGTTCCCCCCACCCGACCTGTGCTCGGACAACGCGGCGATGGTCGCCGGCCTCGGCGCGCTGCTCCTTGCGCGCGGCGAGCACGCCACGCTGGCCCTCGAAGCGGCCGCCACGTCGCGCGCCGCCGTGCACCCACGATGAGGCGGGGCGTCGCCCCCGTGCTGCACGATGCGCGCGTGCTGGCCGCGCGGGAGGGCGCGGCGGTCCCGCGCGCGCGCCGTTGCGGTTGCCTGCCGGGCCGGCGCACGGTCTACTTCCGCCCCCGATGACGCGCCCGCCCTACCGCCCAGGACGCCTGATCCTCGAAGACGGCACGGTGTGCATCGGGCGCTCGTTCGGCGCGCCGGTGACGACGATCGGCGAGCTGGTGTTCAACACCTCGATGAGCGGCTACCAGGAGATCCTGACCGATCCCTCGTACCGCGGACAAACGGTGCTGCTGACCCAGCCGCACATCGGCAACTACGGGGTGAACAGCGAGGACGAGGAGTCGTCGCGCATCTGGCCCTCGGGGCTGATCGTGCGCGAGGCGTGCGCGCACAGCAGCAACTTCCGCTCGGCCGGGGAGCTGAGCGACTACCTGCGCCAGCACCAGGTGCCGGGCATCGACGGCGTCGACACGCGCATGCTGACCCGGCGGGTGCGGACCGGCGGCGCGATGCGCGTGATGCTCACCGAGGACCTCGACACCGACGTCGACACGCTCCTGCAGCGCATCCGCAGCGCACCGACGACGAGCGACGTCGACCACGTCCTGGAGGTGACCACCCCCGACGTCGTGCACTGGACGCGCGGCGACGAGACCCTCTTCCCCCCGCCGCGCCCGCCGCGGCGCGGCGACAAGGTCCTGCGGGTGGTCGCCTACGACTTCGGCACCAAGCGCAACATCCTGCGCTCGCTGGTCGAGAGCGGCTTCGACGTCACCGTCGTCCCGGCGACGACGCCGGCGGAGGCGGTGTTGGAGCACGCCCCGGACGGGGTCTTCCTGAGCAACGGTCCCGGCGACCCGGCGCTGTGCGACTACGCGGTGCGCGCGGTGCGGCAGCTGGTCCACAAGGTGCCGGTGTTCGGCATCTGCCTCGGCCACCAGATCCTCGGCCAGGTGTTCGGCGCGAAGACCTTCAAGCTGCGCTTCGGCCACCACGGCGGCAACCAGCCGGTGATGGACCTCGCCACGCGGAAGGTCGAGATCACCGCGCAGAACCACTCGTTCGCCGTCGACCCCACGCGCCTGCCGGACGCGGTGCGGGTCACGCACGTCAACCTCAACGACCAGACGGTCGAGGGCCTGTGCCACGTCGAGCTGCCGGTGTTCTCGGTGCAGTACCACCCCGAGGCGGCGCCCGGCCCGCACGACTCCCTCTACCTGTTCGAGCGCTTCCGCCGGGTGATCGAGACCGGCGCGCCGCCGAGCGCGGGCTGAGCGCGCCTCAGCGCTGGTCGCGCGGCTTGTAGAACTCGAGGAAGAACGGGTTCCACGAGCGTTCTTCGCGCGCGAACTCGTCGACGTCCATCATCCGCCGCTGCTCGTCCTCCCAACGGTCGAGGAAGTCGATCGGCATCACGCGCAGACCGGCACGGTCCTCCAGGCGGACGATCGGGTGCAGGCGCACCTCGTCGCCGTCGTCGAGGCGCACGAGGATCGACGCTGCCCGGCGCATGACGAACACCCGGTTCTCCTCGTTGCGCTTGAACACCGACGCCATGTGCACGGTGAACACGTGCGAGCGCGTCGTGGTCAGCTCGTAGAAGCGCTCCTTGATCTCCGGGCTGCCGATGTTCTTGAACTCGGATACCTCCTCGAGGTCCTGCACCTCGCCGAACATCTTGCGCCTGATGCGCGTGCCCTCGTCGATGAGGCTCGACTCGGCCTCCGGGTCCTCCTGCGGCGGGACCTCCTCGTTGCGGTAGCGCAGGATCGCCTCGATCACCGCCGGCGGCACGTCCTGGTCCGAGAACAGGCAGCGCAGCACCGGGCGCGGAGCGGTGTTGACGTTGATCTTGATGCCTTCGCCGAGCGGCTCCGGCGGCTGCGATGCCGGTCCGCCCTGGCCGCCCTGCTGCGCTCCGGCGGCGCCGCGCGCGCCGGGCTTGTTCGGATCGCCCGGGTCGGTGATCCACGCGGTCGAGACGGTGAGCACCGACTCCAGGCCGAGCATGATCCGGTTGTCGAGGACCTGGTCGTAGAACAGCTCGTCGGTGACCCCCGGCAGCAGGCGCAGCTCGTCGAGGTGCAACATGAGCGACACGTCGCCGCCGGGCTCGTCGCTCTTGAGCGGCGGCCGGGGCATCTGCTGGTTGCGCGAGTTCCCGCGCATCCAGTCGATGATCCGCGTCGCCAGTTCGTCGCCCTCCGCGCTGGTGAGGTCCATCGGCGAGTCCTCGCGCAGGTAGTCGATCAGCCGGATGAACCGCGCGCGCGACTCGCGCGCGAAGTCCTCGTCGGGACTGACCAGCGTCAGCAGGTTGAACTTCCGGTTCTCGTCCTCGACCCACACGTAGGTGGTGAGGTCGCCGTCGGAGTACCCCTGCGGCTCGAACCAGGCGTCCTGGCTGCCGTCGGCCTTGGCCGCGAGGTCCTCCTCTTCCTCCTCGCCGCCGCCTGCCATCGGCATCGCGCCGCCGCCGCCCCCGCCGCTGCCCGCCGGCCGGTCGTCGCGCAGCATCTCCTCGACCTGCAGCAGCGTGTAGCGCATGTGGTTGCGCATCCGCGCCATCAGGGCGTCGTTCTCGCCGGTGAACCGCGCCATGCGCGCGGTCGTGACCAGCTGCGCGATGATCACGTAGAGGAGGATGCTGAGGATCAGCACCATCACCAGGGCGAACCCCCGCTCGGGCGCGGGCGGCAGGGGACGATGGGCGGTGCGGTGGTCCGGCATGCGAGGTTGAGACGCCGGATTATGCCGGAGCTTGCGCCGCGGCCCGCCGCCCGGGCGGGGGGCGTGACGGGCGCGGGCCGGCGCGCCGCGGCCGCGCCGGCAGGAGCGGGCGGCCCGCGCAGCCGCGCGAGGCCAGAGCAGAACGGCGCCCTGCCCGGGGTCGACCGCCGCCGGGCGCTCGCGGTCCCCCCCTGCCGGCCCCGCGGACGCGCCGACACCCGCCCGCTACCCACCGAGCGGATTCAGGAAGTCGACGTCCTCGCTCCGGTCGAGCCCGTACTTGATCCGGGGGATGATCACGAACTCGACGTTCTGCGTCGTCTCCTGCCGGGTGGTCGACCGGAACAGGTAGCCGAGGATCGGGATGTCGCCGAGCAGCGGCACCTTCTGCACGTTGTCGAACGTGCTCTTGCTGAGCAGGCCGCTGATCGTCGTCGCCTGGTCGTGCCGCACGTGCACCTGGGTGACGACCTCGCGCTCCGAGATCGTCGGGGTCGGCACCGGGTCGGTCGGCGTGAACCCGGTGACCGCCGACACCTTGGCGTAGATCTGCAGGATCACGGTGTCGGTCCCGGCGATCACGGGTCGGATGTGGACCTGGATCCCGACCGGCTTGAAGGCGATGTCGACGACGACGTTCGACCCCGACGAGGTGAACTTCGCCTGCGGGAACGGCACCTGGGTGAGGGTCGACACCGACGCGGTGCCGCCGTTGCGCACGGTCAGCTTCGGCTGGCTCAGGATGTCGGCGAGCTGGTTGATCTCCAGCGCCTCCAGGCGCGCGTTCAACTCCCAGCGGTCGTGGACGCCGCCGAGCGTCAGGATGCCGCGCTCGATCCCCTGCCCGGTGCCGACCACCGGCGGCGTCAGCGGGAACAACGACGTCAGATCGCGGATCAACCGGTCCGAGCCGAGGTTCGTGAGGGTCGGCGTGTTGTTGTCGACCGGGGTGACGCCGAACGACACCGAGTCGGTCGACTGGAACTCGACGACCTTCACCTCCAGCTCGATCTGCGGCACGCTGGAGAAGAACAGGTTGAGCGCGGCCTCGAACGCGGCGAGCGCGGTCGGCTGCGCGGTCACGAGCAGCAGGGAGTTGAACACCTGGGCGCCCGGCGGCGGCGTCCCGCCGCGCACCTCGTTCTTGATGTCGGTCGCGACGATCTGCTCGAAGTTCTTGAACAGCGTCAGGCGCACGCGGTGCGGGCCCAGCATCCGCCCGAGCACCGACTGGCTGCTGCCGTCGAGGTCGTAGCCGGTCGCCACCGCCTCCGGCGGCGTGGGCACGCCCGGCTCGCGCAGCAAACTCTCGAACACGGTCGCCGTCTCCCCGCTGAGGAAGTACTGCTTCGTGACCGTCCCGTCCGGCGCGATCACCACCGCGCTGCCGAACTGGTTGCGCAGTTCCGCGTCGCGCTGCCGGCGCTCCGCCTCGTCGTCCTGCGTCGGATCCTGGAAGTCGAGCTCCCGGATCGCCTCGTCCTTGGCCGCCGGCGGGGCTCCTCCGGCACCCGCGTTCGTGCCGCTCGCGCCGAGGTCCGGGGCCGGCGCGCTCGGATCGTCGGGACCCCAGACCCGCGCAGCGAGGCCCTGGCCGTCGGTCGGCCGCCCCGTCGGGTCCTCGGTCGCGGTCGTGACCTCGGTCGTCAGGCGCGGCGGCTCGATCGTCTCGGAGACGCACGCCGCAGCCAGCAGGCCCGCCAGGACGCTGCCCCAGTGCCTTCGCGCGCCGCCCCCGTACCCGACGCTGCCGTCGCGGCCCCGCCCGCCCGCCTGCTCATGTCCGACGCTGTCGATGCGCATGACCTCTGACCGTGCCGGGCCGCCCGCGCGGCACGGGAGGGCGCCCGCTCATGCAGAGGCGCGCCAGGAGCCGCAGGCTACCCTCACTTGGAGTTGTTCTCCACGTACTCGACCACCTTGGCGGTCAAATCTGACTCGGTCAGGCCCTTGCCATTGGAAATGTCGCCGGCGCGCACGACGAGGTCGTATCCCAGCTGCTCGGCGATGGCCTTGCAGGCCTCCTTGATGCGCTTGAACATCGCCCTGCGGAGCAGCTTGTAGCGCGCACTGTCCTCGCTCAGCGCCTGCCCCTGGATCTCGCGGTACTCCGGCGTCTTCTCCGCGACCTTCCTGATGTCGATCGTCGCTGGCTTCGAGCAGTTCGAGGCCTCGCCATACAACACGATGGCCTTGTTCTTGAGGACCACCCCTTGAGCGGCGAGCGGGGCAGCAGCACCGAGCATCAGTGCGACGAGCGCGAACGAACGAATCGAGGTGACCATTGCCGTTTCTGAGAGGTGTGCATGGGTACGCGTGGCGACCGAAGCGCTCGTCTCGCCACGAGGAGACGGCGGCCCCCACGCAACGACGGTGCCATGGCGAATGGCTGGCTCGTGGCGAAAACCGCAAGTGCCCGTGACAATGAGACTATGAACGCCTCTCGGGGTGCGACGCGGGCACTGCTCGGGCATCGGAAGAAGAATTCGCCAGGCGGTAGCGAGCCCCGCGGCGAATTCCTATCCGCACAATTCGCCGCTGGCGAATGAGCTCGGAGAAGTCGCGCAGCGCCGTGCGTGGGCTGACGCCCGTGTGGGCGACGTGATCCTCGACGGACACCTCGCCCTTCTCGGCGATCCACGCGAGGAGACGTTCGAGGCGTTCGCGCTGCGTGCGGCCGGGACTCGGCAGCACCAGATCCTTCACGACCGGAGGCGCTGCACTCGGGACCTCCGACGCCGGCGGCACCGGATGGGGAACCGTCACGGCCGGCAGCACGGGACGGGGCGGTCCCTGCGTCGCCCCGCCCGACGACGGAACGAGGCCGACGAGGTGCGAGGGTTCGATCCACTCGCCCGAGGCGAGCACGGACGCGCGCATCACGGCGTTGCGCAGCTCGCGGATGTTGCCCGGCCAGTCGTGCCGGTAGAGCGCGTCCATGGCGTCGGTCGTCACGCCGCGCACGGCGGTGTGCCCATCGGCGCGCGCCTGCTCGCAGAACCGCTCGACCAGCGCGGGGATCTCGTCCCGCCGCTCGCGCAGCGGCGGCACCGACAGCGTCATCCCCTGCAGGCGGTAGTAGAGGTCCTCGCGGAACAGGCCACGCGCCACCATGTCGCGCAGGTTGCGGTTCGTCGCCGCCACCACGCGCACGTCGACCGGCACCGGGTGCAGCCCGCCGACCCGGTCGATCTCCCGCGCCTGCAGGACGCGCAGCAGCTTCACCTGCACCTCGGGCGAGATCTCGCCGATCTCGTCGAGGAACACCGTGCCGCCGCGCGCCAGCTCGAACTTGCCGAGCTTGCGCGCCTCGGCGCCGGTGAACGCGCCCTTCTCGTAGCCGAACAGTTCGGACTGCAGCAGGCTCTCGGGAAGAGCGGCGCAGTGCACCTTCACCAGCGGCCCGTCGCGCCGCCGGCTCCAGCGGTGCGTGAGGTCGGCGAGCAGTTCCTTGCCGGTGCCGGTCTCCCCCTCGATGAGGATCGGAATGTCGGTCGGCGCGACGCGCTGCAAGACGCGCAGCAGGCGCTGCATCGTCGCACTCGTCGCGACCAGGTCGCCGAGCGGCTCGATCGGCGGCAGCGGCGCCTCGGCGAGCACGGGCCGGCGCAGCGCGACGAGGCGCTGGTCGACGAGGTCGAGCAGGAATTCGGCGCTCGCCGCCTCGCCTGGGAACGTCGCGGCGACGACCGCGACGCGCAGCGGCGTCCACTCCGGCGGGAGCCCGAGGTCGAGCCGGCCGATCAGTGCGGTGACTTCGCGCACCAGCTCCTGCGCGCGCTCCGCCGTGGCGCCCGCGACGAGCACGCGCAGCTCGCTGCTGCTCCAGCGCCCGATCGGCGGTGCGGTGGCGAACGCCCCCACCACACCGCCGATCACGCGCTCCAGGCAACGCGCCAGCCGGTCGGCGCCGAGGCTCGCCTGCAGCCGCTCGCCGTCGAGCAGCGCGATGCCGAGCATCGACAACGCGGCTTCCTGCGCCTGCGCCGCGGCGACCTCGTGTGCCAGGCGCCGGCGGAAGAAGTCCGGCACGTAGGCGCCGGTGTACGGGTCCTCGACCGCCGCCATGTAGAGCCGCGCGTTCTCCAGCGCCAGCGCCGCCTGGGTGGCGAGCGTGCTCAGCAGCTCGAAGTTGATCGGCCGCGGCCGTTCGGCGGCGAACAGCAGGAGCACGCAGCCGCGCACCCGGCCGGCGACCGCGAGCGGGAAGCCGATCGCGCTGCCCGCCTGCGCGGCGAGGTGCGCGCGCAGCGTCGCGACGTCGCCCGGCGCGCCGCCCGACAGGCGCAGGCTGAACGGCCCGACCGCCTCCAGCATGGCACTGACGATCGGGTCGCCGGCGTCGTAGTGCACCTGTTCCTCGCCGCACAGCACCACCGTCTCGCCGTCGCGGTCGCGCAGCAGGACGCGCACACGGTCGGCCGGACTGTGCTGCATGAACAGGCGGACGACGGTCGCCAGCGCGTCGCGCAGCTCGAGCTTGGAGGTCAGCTCCTGCATGCCGAGGTTGACCGTGCGCAGGTCGCCGATACGCCCGCGCAGGTCCTGCGCCATGCGGTTGAAGGCCTGGGTCAGGCGCGCGAGCTGCCCGTCGCTCTCGCCCGGGTCGACGCGCACGTCGAGGTCGCCGTTGCCGAGCGCCTGCGCGCCGCGCGCCAGGCGTTCGATCGGCCGGCTGATCTTGTTGGTCACCACCGACGACAGCGCGACCGCGAACAGGAGCAGCACCGCGGCGACCGCGACCAGGAAGCCGCGCACCGACACCCGGCCGATCGGCAGCGGCAGGGACGCCGGCCGCGACTGGTCGACGACGCCGAGCAGCGCGCGCGGCGTCGCGTCGACGTCGTGCAGCACGTCGTACGCCGCGAGCCACTGCTGGTCGTCGAGGCGGTGCGTCGCGATCACCGGGCGCGCGCTCTGCAGGCTGCGCGCGAGTGCGTCGCGCCGCGCCGCCATCACCGTGGTGCGACAGGACTGGCGCTGCAGCCACGCCTCGCTGACCCCGGCACCGGCCGCGACCGCGAGCGGGTAACCGAACACGTCGCACAGCACCGCGCTCGCCTGCGGCAGCAGGCGCGACAGCAGCGCGCCGTCGATCGGGCGCGCGACCGACAGCGCCAGGCTGCCGATCTCCTCCTCCAGTTCGCGGCGCACGCCGAGCACCGGCGTGCCCCACACCACGAACACGCTCGGCTGGGCACGCAGCGGGGTCTCGGTGCCGCGCAGGGCCGGGTCGCCGTCGAACAGCGACACGGGGCGCAGCGTCCCGGTGCCGGGCGCGGGCGTCAGCTCCAGGCGCAAGAAGCCGCCCTTCCAGTCGGGCGGGCGCTGGCTCGCCATCCGCTGCTGCAGGCCGCGGCAGACCTCCTCGAACGACGACCCGGCGGCCAGGCTCACCTTCGCGTCGTCGGCGAGCGCTCGCAGCCAGGCCTCGGCGGACAGGGCGAGGTCGCGGTTGAGGTTCGCGAGCTGGCCGCTCACGCCGTCGAACGCCTTCACCAGCCGGTCGCGCTGCTGTGTCTCGTGGCCTTCCTCGACCACGCGCAGCACGAGCCAGGCGAGCGCCGCGAGCGGCGCCAGGGTCGCCACGGTGAGCGCGGTCACGAGGCGCACGCGCAAGCTGCTGAACGCGGCGATCGCCTCGGCGAGCATCAGCAGCAGGACGGGCACCGCGAGCAGGCACAGGCCGAGCCCGACGGTGTGCATCACCCGCGAGAACCGCTCGTACGCGGGGTCGCGCACGAACACGCCGAGGACGTTCTCGCGCCAGCCCGGTCCGGTCAGGGGCAGGTACCGCTCGTACACACGCGCCTCGCCATCGCGCCGCGCGCGCAATGCCTGTGCCCCGGGCGACGCGAGGTCGCCGAGCACCGCCGGCGCTGCGTCATCGGTGGTCGCCGCCTGCAGGCGGCCATCACGGTAGATCGCGAAGCTCGCCGGCTCCAGACGCCGGGCGAAGTCGTCGCGGAGGCGCACGGTCGTGGGCCCGGCGCGCACCAGCGGCGAGGTCGCCGAATCGCTGGGCGCGACCTCGCGCTCGCGCCCGAACACGACCGCGCGGAAGCGGATCGGGTAGTGCGCGCCGACCCGGAAGCTGATCGCCTCGACCGCCTGGTCGCGCGGCAGCTCGATCTCGGCGACCAGGTTCAGCAGGCGCTCGCCGGCCTCGTCGGTCCATGCGTACGCGATGCCGGTCGCGGTCCCCGGCATCGGCCCGGGTACCTGGTTGTAGCGGCTCCGCTCGAACAGCACGTTGCGCTGGTGCTGCAACACGACCGAGCGCGGCGGCACCGACGTGCCGGCGAAGTGGATTGCGATCTCGCCGACCGTCGTATTGGTGAGGAGGTCGTCGGGCAGCACGCCGGGATGTGCGGCGCGATAGATCACCCACGCGCGGTCGAAGCTCTCGCCCGGCCGCGTCTGCACGCGTACGCGCCGCTCGGCGCCGCGCAGCTCGATGCCGCTGTCCTCCGGATACGGCCCGCGCAGACGCGCCGGCACGCCGGTCAGCGTCGCCTGGCCGAGGTCGAGCGGCTCGGCGATGCCGCGCTCCTCGTCCAGCAGGGTGAGGCCGACGAGTTCGGTGCCGTCCCCCTGCAGCAGGGCGAGGCCGACGCTCGCGATCGGCGAGTCGAGGTCGACGAGGTCGAACACGAGGTCGCGGCGGTCGCGGTCGAACGCGCTCGCCGACACGCGCGGGCCGTCGAAGGTCAGTTCCAGCGTCTTGCGCGCCTGACCCTGCTCCTCCAGCCACAGCCGCACGCGCGGTGCGATTGGTTCGCTCGAATCGAACACCGGCTGCGGCACGGACAGGACGACCGCGAGGCGCCGGCCTTGCAGGATCCGGCCGAAGTCGATGCGCTCGCTGCGTCCGCGCGCCAGCGGCAGGAAGTACGGGCGCACGTCGAAGAACTCGCCCGGATACCGGCGCGGACCGTAGCCGAACGAGCCCTCGGCGAGGTCGGCCAGCTCGACGTAGTCGAAGTAGCGCCGGCGCTCGATCGAGTTGCCGCGCAGCAGCTCCAGGAGCTGCTGCTCGCGCTGCGCGCCGGCGTAGCTGCGCAGGGTGCCCCGCTCCATCTCGGGAATGCCGTTCTCCGCGGTCAGCGCCTCGAGGACCCGGTCGACCGCGGCCCGGTGGGCCGACTCGCGCAGGTCGAGCGCGATGCGCGGCGCGAGCAGGCCGACGACGAACGCGACCGCCGCCGCCCAGCGGCCGACGGAGCGCATGCGCGGCTTGCGGTCGGCGACGGCACTCCACGCGCGCAGGAGGAGGTACAACCCGATCGCGGCGAGCAGGGGCCCGGTCAGCAGCGACAACCACGGACGGACCTGTGCCCACAGCGAACGCTGGTCGCCGCCGTCGTCGGTGAGCGGCGCGGGCCCGTCGAACTCCAGCACGTACAGGTTGCCGGTGTTGTCGACCGGGTTGCTCCCGTCCAGCGTCATGTACTGGTAGCGCGTCGTGCCCTCGTCGTGGTCGTCGATGGCGATCGCGAACCCGATGCGCGCCGGCGCGGGGCGGTCGGTGCCGAACAGCGAGTGGAACGGGATCTGCGCCTCGAAGTGGTAGCCGTTCGGTCCCGTGCCGAAGGCGACCTTCAACCCGGTCATCGTCGAGCCGGTGATCGAGGTGCGCCGCACTCCCCGCCCGTCCCATGCGACCAGCCCCCACGGGCGCTGTTCGAGGAACGGCATGAAGAAGAGCTGCACGTCGTCGCCGTCGAACGCGGTCGAGGGCGGCGCGCCGCCGGCGGACGGCTGGTCGTCACTCAGGTCCAGGTTGAGGAACAGCTCGATCGCGTCGCCGGTCTCCCACCGGTTCGGCGTGGCCTGACTGACGAACGAGTTGTCGCGTACCTCACCCGCCAGGTAGAGGTGCGCCGAGTCGTAGGCGAGGTAGATCTTCGCGGACAGGTCTTCGGGTCCGCCCCACGCGCCGCGCGCGCCCTCCTCCCACACCTGCTCCCGCCGGTCGAGGGTCAGAACCGTCGCCGCGCGCCACTCGCCCGCCTCGATCGTCCCGTCGATCCGCACCGGGGAGGTGAGCTGCGGGGCGCGGACGGTCCGGGTCTGCGCGCTCGTCACCGCGCAGCATGCCGCTGCAGCGACCAGGGCGGCGACGCGTTTGGGCACACGACGCGGCCGCGGCTCCGCCGGGCACGGGATGGCGGCGCACGAACTCGCCATGGCGCGCATTGACGGGAATTCGTCACGCGCAAGCAAGCGCCTGGAAGCGAGATGCGAAATTCGCCGCGCGAACGGCGGCCGCGACCGGAGCGGCGGATTTCGCGCCCGCCGCGCGTCAGCGCAGGAGCGCGCTCGTCGCGCCCCGTTTCGGCTCAGCGGTAACCGCCGCGGCGTCCCTCGGAACGCCGGCCACGGAAGCCGCCGTTGCCACGGTCGCCGCGGCCCCGGCGGCCCCGGTGCGGGCGGAACTCGTCGCGCCCACCTTCGGCACCCCGTTCCTCGAACGGCGCGTCCAGGTCGTCCGCGGCCGCATCGGCGGTCCGGTCGCGCTCCGCGCCGCGCTCGCGCCGCTCGGCGAACTCGTCGCGCGCCTCGCCGCGGACGCCGCGGCCACCGTGGCGCCCGCGCGCCTCCTCGCGGTCCGCGCGGAACCCGCGACCGGTGTCGCGCTCGCGCTCGGGCCGGTCCTCACGCTCGCCGCGCTCACCGCGCTCGTCGCGCCCGCGGTCGCGGCGCTCGCCGCCGCGGTCGTCGGCAGTGAGCAGGGCACGCCGGCTCAGCTTGATCTTGCCGAAGTCGTCGATGCCGATGACCTTGACCTCGATCTCGTCGCCGATGCGCACGACGTCGGTGACCGAGCGCACGAACCCCTCGGCCAGCTCGGAGACGTGCACCATCCCCTCCTGGCCGGGCAGGATCTCGACGAACGCGCCGAACTCCTTCACCGAGGTCACCTTGCCCTTGTAGACGCTGCCGACCTCGACCTCGGCGGTCATGTCCTTCACGCGCTGGTACGCCGCCTCGACCTTGGCGACGTCCGGACCCGCGACGGTCACGCGGCCGTCGTCCTCGATGCTGATCTTCACCGAGAACTCGTCCTGCAGCGCGCGCACCGTGCGGCCGCCGGGACCGATCACCGCGCCGATCTTGTCCTCGGGGATCGTCAAGGTGAGCAGCCGCGGCGCGTGCGGGCTGATCTCGGCGCGCGGCGCGCGTAGCACCGCGAGCATCTTGCGCAGGATCGCGACGCGTCCCTCGCGCGCCTGCGCGAGCGCCTCCTCCATGATCTGGCGGGTCAGGCCCTCGCACTTGATGTCCATCTGCAGGGCGGTGATCCCGCGCGGCGTGCCGGCGACCTTGAAGTCCATGTCGCCGCAGTGGTCCTCGGAGCCGAGGATGTCGGACAGGATCGCGTACTTGCTGCCCTCCATCACCAGCCCCATCGCGATGCCGGCCACCGGCTGCGAGATCGGCACGCCGGCATCCATCAGCGCGAGCGCACCGGCGCACACCGTGGCCATCGACGACGAGCCGTTCGACTCGAGGATGTCCGACGTGATCCGGATCGTGTACGGGAAGCGGTCGGCGCGCGGCAGCACCATCTCCAGCGCCCGCTCGGCGAGCGCGCCGTGGCCGATCTCCCGCCTTCCCGGCGTCCCCACCCGGCGCACCTCGCCGACGCTGAACGGCGGGAAGTTGTAGTGCAGGAGGAAGCGCTTCTCCGGCTCGGGATAGATCCCGTCGAGTCGCTGCGCGTCGTCGGCGGTGCCGAGCGTGCAGATCGCGAGCGCCTGGGTCTCGCCGCGGGTGAACAGCACCGAGCCGTGCACGCGCGGCAGGACGTCGACCTCGATGGTGATCGGCCGGATCTCCCTGGTGCCGCGCCCGTCGGCGCGCTTGCCGCGCAGGATCGACTGCCGCTCACCGGCGTCGATCAGCTCGGCGCAGAAGCCGGCGACCCGCTTGGCGTGCTGCCGCGCGGCCTTGTCGTCGACGCCGGCCGGTGCCGGGAACGCGGCGAGCACCTCCTCGATCAGCGCGTCCTTGGCCTGGCGCCGCGCCTGCTTGTCACCGGGCGCGGTCGCGACCGCGAGCAGTTCGCGCCCGAAGCGGGCGCGGATCCTCTCTTCCAGCTCGGCGTCGCGCTCGGGCGGCTTGACCGCCTGCTTCTCCTTGCCGACCTCGGCGACCAGCACCTCGATCAGCTCGACCACGTCGCGGCAGACGTCGTGCGCCAGCTCCAGCGCCTCGAGCATCGCCTCCTCGGTGACCTCGCGCGCGCCGGCCTCGACCATCACGATCGCGTCCTGCGCGGCGGCCACGGTCAGGTTCAGCTCGTTGGTCTCCGACTGGAGCTGCGACCACGACGGATTGACCAGCAACTCGCCGTCCTGCAGGCCGATGCGGCAGGCGCCAAGGATCTTGCGGATCGGGATCGAGCTGACCGCGAGCGCGGCGAACGCGGCGATCGCGCCGGTGATGTCCGAGTCGTTCTCCTGATCGGTGGCCAGCACCTGCAGGAGCACCTGGACCTCGTCGCGGTAGCCCTCCGGGAACATCGGACGGATCGCACGGTCGATGATCCGGCAGGTGAGGATCTCGCGGGTCGTCGGGCGGCCCTCGCGCTTGAAGAACCCGCCGGGGAACTTGCCGGCGGCGGCGGCGCGCTCGCGGTAGTCGACGGTCAGCGGAAAGAAGTCGATGTCGTCGCGCGCCTTGGCGCTCTGCGCGCTGGCGAGCACGAGCGTGTCGCCGTAGCGCGCGACCACCGCGCCGTCGGCGAGCTTGGCCATGCGGCCGCTCTCCAGCGACAGCGTCCGACCGCCGATCGTGCGCGACACGCGCACGCCGTCGAACGCGATCCTCTCGACGGTCACGTCGGCCGGCCGCGCGCCGGCCGGCTTACCCCCGCCCCCGTCCGCCGCGCGCGCCTTGCCGCGCGCCGGACGACCGCGCCCGCGCGGGCGCGCCGCTTCGTTTCCTTGGTTGCCTTCGCTGGACGCCGCGGAGGGGCGCCGGGTCTTTCTGGTTGCCATCGTTTCGTCTCGTTGTCGCTTCCACGCCTCCTTCGCCGCAGCTCGCAGCCGGTACCCGGAGGCCGCCCGGTCCGAACCGGGCCTGCACCGCGCATGGGCGGAATGTCACTGCCGGCGCGCGCCCCGCGCCGTGCGCGGGAACAGCAAACGCGTGCCGGACCGGATTGACGGATTGAGAATCTCCCCTCAGCTCCCGATGCCGCGTCGTGCTCAACGGCGCAGGTCGAGCTTGGCCACGAGCGCGGAGTACCGGCTCGCGTCGACGCGCTGCAGGTACCTCAGCAGCTTGTTGCGCCGGTTGACCTTGAACAGCAGCCCGCGCCGCGACGAGTAGTCCTTCGGATGCGTGCGCAGGTGCTCGGTGAGCGCCTTGATCTGCTCGGTGAGGAGCGCGACCTGCACCTCGGGGGAGCCGGTGTCCTTCTCGTGCGTACGATGGTCGCGGACGAGCTGCTGGCGGACGGGAGAGGAGAGTGCCATCCCTGATCGTCGGTCTTTCGTTCAGGACGCGTGGGCGAGAGCCAGGGCGCTCCAGCCGCACCGTCGTGCATTTCGTTCTCGTAAAGGGGCGGCACGATAGCCGCGCGGGCACCGCGCGTCCAATGGCACGAACGTTTTCGCGAGCGGGCCGGGGCGGCCGCTCCCGGGGCCGGACGTCGGCAGGCGCACCGGACCCGCCGCGGCGCGGTCGGCTGCCGGCCCGCACGGGAGCACCCGCCCTTCCTCCGCCGCCCTCAGGTGCGCTCGGGAAGCTGCGAGATGAGCGCGCGCGCCACCTGGCGGGTGATGTCGAGCACGCGCTCGTCGCGGTAGCGCGGCGCCGCCGCGTCGCGCCCCGCCTTCACCTCGCCGTCGAGCGTGCCGCTCCACAGCACGGTCTTGTCCCTGGCCGCGATCATCGTCGCCTCGACCGCGAAGCGGACGCGCGCGGTCGCCATCACGCGGGACTCGTCCCACTCCGTGATCCGGATCGCGAGGACCGCGTCCTCGTTCAGGTGCCCTGCGACGCGCGCCAGCACCTCCGGCCGGGTCATCGAGGCGTTCGCCACCGCGGCGCCGTGCTCGCGCACCACGGGATCGACGACGCGCGACGACAGGGGCGCATAGCGGCGCTGCACGAGTGCCGCGTAGACCTCCTGACGGAACGTCTCCAGGACGTCGCGCGCGCTGCCGCCCGGCGTCGCGTCCTCCACGGGCACGACGGCGATGTTGGAGGGGTTCACCGCGACCAGTGCGTCGCTCGCCTGCAGGGACGAGTTCACCGCGGCCGGCGGCAAAGGCACGCACGCGGCGACAACGAGCGCGAGCGACGGCAGCAGGCGACGAGCGCACATGCGGCGGGATGATACTTGGCCCGCGGGCCGCCCCAACTACGTTTTGCCGGCCGCGGCGAACGCCCGCGCGCTGCGCAGGCACGATTCGCACGCGCCGCACGGCTGCGGTCCGGCGGCGTAGCAGCTCCAGAAGTCCGCCGGCCGCAGCCCGAGCCGAAGCGCCGCGACGGCGATCTCCGCCTTGCCGAGCGTCTGTGTCGGTGCGACGACAACGACCGGTCGCCGACAACCGTCACGCAGCACGGCGCCGAACGCGCGCACGAAACGCGCCGAGTTGTCGGGGAAGGTCGCCGCCTCCTCGGCATTGAAGCCGGCGAGCACCGCCCCCGCGCCCTTCGCCTCGGCGAACGCGGCGGCGACCGCGCACAGGACCACGTTGCGCGCCGGCACCCAGACCGCGCGCGCACTCGCCTCGTCGCCCACGGTGTCCGGCGCCGGCGCCGGGAGCGGGCCGTCGAACAGGGCGCTCCCGGCCTCCCGGCCGGCGGCCGCGAGCCAGCCGAGATCGACCAAGCGCCACGGGATTCCGTACCGGGCGGCGAGCCGCGCCGCGGCTTCCTTCTCCGCCGCCGCGGCGCGCTGCCCGTAGTCCGCGGTCAACGCGAGCGCGGTCCTGCCGCCCGCCTCGTGCCACAAGGCGAGCGCGACCCCGGAGTCGAGCCCGCCCGAGGCGAGCACGACCGCGGTCGCGCCCCGGTGCGCCAGCGCGCGCCAGTCCGCATCCGCGCCCGCGTCGCCGGCCGCGCTCACTGCACGACGAAGTCGACCGCGGCGCTGCGCGCGAAGGTCACCTGCCCGCGGCGCAGCTCTTCCAGCAGGAAGTCGCCGGGCGTGGCGGTCACCGAGAACGCGAGGTGCGCCTGGGCACGCACCTGCCACGTGCCGGGAGCGAGCCCGACCGCGCCGGTGCCCGACAGGTCGGGGAGCTGCCAGGTCGTGCTGCCGACCGGCCCGTCGCGGTCCTCGCGCAGCACCGACCAGGTACGGCCGTTCGGATCGATGGCGACGACCTCGGCGACCGCGAACCCACCGGGGATGACCGCGGCCACGAGGCGGTCCTCGAAGGTCACGGTCGGCGACCCCGTCACCGGTCCGCCCGGCGGGGTGACGGTCGGGATGCCGGGGGTCGGCCACGAGCCGAGCGGCGTGCCGATCGTCTGGTCGGCGACGATCGCGCGGTGCCGGGCGAGG
>Ga0079224_100001920_pt1 | contig 24641 bp, 24 predicted proteins | sample Stecom2015_FD_80414 | JGI IMG/M metagenome (GOLD analysis project Ga0079224, IMG submission 80414) | Agricultural soil microbial communities from Utah to study Nitrogen management - Steer compost 2015 | ecosystem: Environmental > Terrestrial > Soil > Agricultural land | place: USA: Utah... | reverse complement strand
AGAAGCGAGGATTCAACACTTGCGAGGCCGCAAGGTCGCAGAGCAGTCGGGGTCCTTCACCGAGACGCTTCGTCGGATGAAGGACTGGTTCCTGGGCAATTTCTAGTCAGTCAATCGGGTTCAAGCGAAAAACCGCTAGGAGGTCGCAGACATGCAATTCGAAATGATCGAGAACGAAATCGAGGGCGCCGTCATCAAGGTGATCGGCGTCGGTGGGGCCGGCGGCAACGCCGTGAACCACATGATCAACAAGGGTGTGCAGGGCGTGGAGTTCATCGCCATCAACACCGACAAGCAGGCGCTGCGACGCTCGCTCGCGAGCAACATCATCCAGCTCGGCGACCAGGGCCTCGGCGCCGGCGCGCGGCCGGAAGCGGGCCGCGCCGCGGCCGAGGCGAGCCGCGACGAGATCCGCGCCGCGATCGAGGGCGCGCACATGGTGTTCCTGACCGCCGGCATGGGCAAGGGCACCGGCACGGGCGCCTCGCCCCTGGTGGCGGAAATCGCGCAGGAGCTCGGCGTCCTGACGGTGGGCGTGGTCACCAAGCCCTTCGACTTCGAGGGCGCGAAGAAGGCGAAGATCGCGGACGAGGGCATCGAGCAGCTTGTCGGCAAGGTGGACTCGCTGATCGTCGTGCTCAACCAGAAGCTGTTCGAGGTGATGGACGAGGACGCGAGCCTCGAGGATGCGTTCCGTCGCGCCGACGACGTCCTCAACAACGCCGTGGCCGGCATCGCCGAGATCATCAACGTCCCGGGCCTGGTCAACGTCGACTTCGCCGACGTCAAGACGGTGATGGGCGACAAGGGCAAGGCGATGATGGGCATCGGCGAGGCCTCGGGCCTCGACCGCGCCCGTCTCGCGGCCGAGCAGGCCGTCGCCTCCCCGCTCCTCGACGGCGTGGACCTCAACGGCGCCCGCGGCGTCATCGTGAACATCACGGCGAGTCGCAGCCTCAAGCTGCGCGAGACGAACGAGGTGATCAACACCATCAAGGCCTTCTGCGCGGAGGACGCGACGATCATCCACGGCACCGTCTTCGACGACGACATGGACGATTCGCTGCGGGTGACCGTGGTGGCGACCGGCATCGGGCCGCGTCCCGCGGTCAAGCCGGTGCTGGTGCAGCGCACCGGCACCGACGACGGCGCGCTCGGCCCGGTCGGCGGCTACGACCAGTACGACCAGCCGGCCGTCTGGCGTAGCCCGCGCGGCAATGCGGCCGACCATGTCCGCGCGCTCGAGGACAGCGGCGTCGAGCGCTTCGACATCCCGGCGTTCCTGCGCAAGCAGGCCGACTGACCGGGCCGCCGGGGCGCGAACCCGCGACCTTCGCGCCCCGGCGAGCTTCCGGCCGGCCCCTGGCCAGGGTCCGAGCCGGTGTCCACGCATGTCCGCGGGTTTATCGCGGCCGGCCTAGAATCGACGGGTAGTCGGCATCGATACCAGGGTCCGCCAGACCCGCCAGCACAGGAGCGAAAGCCATGACGATCAAGCCCGGGGATACCCTGCCCGACGCCACCCTCTACGAGTACATCGAGACCGAGCGCGAAGGCTGCTCGGTCGGGCCGAACGCCTTCAAGGTTTCCGACCAGGTCCGCGGCCGCAAGATCGTGATCTTCGGCCTGCCCGGGGCGTTCACCCCGACCTGCTCCGCCCAGCATGTGCCCGGCTACGTGCGCGAGGCCGATGCGCTGCGCGCGAAGGGAGTCGACGAGATCTGGTGCGTCTCGGTGAACGACGCCTTCGTGATGGGCGCCTGGGGGCGCGAGCAGGGCACGCAGGGCAAGGTGCGGATGATGGCCGACGGCTCGGGCGAGTTCACCCGCAAGCTGGGGCTCGAGCTCGACCTCACCGCCCGCGGCATGGGCGTGCGCTCGAACCGCTATTCCATGCTGGTCGAGGACGGCGTGGTCAAGAGCCTCTCGGTCGAGGCCCCCGGCAAGTTCGAGGTCTCCGACGCCAGGTCGATGCTGGCCCAGCTGGGCTGAGCGGCGCGAGACCGAGATGCTGCGGCAGCGAACCATCAAGGCCCAGGTCAGCGCGACCGGCGTCGGGCTGCATTCGGGCCAGCGGGTGGTGCTGACGCTGCGCCCGGCCGCGGCCAATACCGGGATCGTCTTCCGGCGGGTCGATCTCGATCCGCCGGTCGAGATCCCCGCCCGACCCGAACGGGTCACGGATACACGGATGGCCTCGACGCTGACCGCGGCCGACGAGGGCGAGCTTGCCCAGGTGCGCGTCGCCACGGTCGAGCACCTGATGGCGGCGGTGGCAGGACTCGGGATCGACAATCTCTACGTGGATGTGACCGCGCCGGAGATCCCGATCCTCGACGGATCCGCCGGGTCCTTCGTCTTCCTGATCCAGTCGGTCGGCATCGTCGAGCAGAATGCGCCCAAGCGATTCCTGCGGGTGCTCCGCCCGGTGGAGGTTCGGGGCGGCGACAAGTCCGCCCGGCTCGAGCCGCATTTCGGCTTCAAGCTTTCCTTCTCCATCGACTTCCGCCACCCGGCGATCGACGCGACCACGCAGAAGGTGGAAGTCGATTTCGCCACCACTTCCTTCGTGCGGGACGTGGCGCGGGCGCGTACCTTCGGGTTCATGCAGGATGTCGAGACCCTGCGCGCGCACGGCCTGGCGCAGGGCGGCAGTTTCGACAACGCGATCGTGGTCGACGAGTACAGGGTGCTCAACGACGACGGCCTGCGCTCGGGCGACGAGTTCGTCAAGCACAAGATCCTCGATGCCATCGGCGATCTCTACCTGGTGGGGTATCCGCTGCTCGCCGCGTACACGGCCCACAAGTCCGGGCATGCGCTCAACAACCAGCTCCTGCGGGCCCTCCTGGCGACCGAGGGGGCATCCGAGGTGGTGACCTTCAGCGAGCGGCGCGACGCGCCGCGCATGTTCGCCCAGGACTGGGCCATGGCCGTCTGAGGCCGGCGCCCCGATGATCGCCGCCCTGCGCATCGTGCTCGCGATCGGCTTCGGCTACGCGGGTCTCTATGCGTTGCTCTACGTTTTCCGGCGCCGCCGTTCCGACCTGCGCCGTGCGCTGGTCGCGTTCGGCATCACCGCGGCGCTCGCGTTCGTCTTCTTCCTGGGGATCGCGATCGAGCGACTGGTGAGCGGCTAGCGGCGCTGGTGCGCCACCAGGCGGCGCAGGGCGTCGCGCAAGGGGGACTCCTCCAGCGAGGACTCGAGCGCCGCCAGGTCCTCGAGGGCGGCCGGGGGAATGCGGCGGCGGGGGACGGACGGGCGATCGGGGCGACCGGCGGCGCGTTGCGGCACGAAGCGGATTGTTTTAACCTCGGGCCAGTCTTGCAGGGCCGAGCGGATGGTGGGCTCGGACTGCCGGCAGCGTGCGGCAGTGGCGGCGTTTGGCGTCTGGAGCGTCAATACCCCGTCCCTCAGCGAGGCCACGACGAGTCGCAGTTCGGGACGAATCCCCGCGAGCGTCGACTGGATTCCGAGCAGTTTGTCCACGTGTTGCATTGCCCGGCGGTATTCGGGCGACCGTGCGAGCCAGTCCCTGGCGGACTGGTGAGCGGGCAGGGGCATTGCTGCTGGTCCGGTGGGCGTTCCCACTGCTTTCGTGGGCGATACTTTGCAAATCATATTCTTGCACCCCAGGCTCGATCGCGCGAAGACCGTTTCGGTCAGCCGATGGGCCGTGTACGCCGGGCTCGGTGCCATGGCGTTCGCGCTGGTCGCCCTCTCGTCCGTAGTCACTTACTTCGTCACCTCGAAGCACGTCAGCGAGCGTTTACTGTCGTCATTTTCGCCGATCGGCGTAATTGACGCGGCGCAGCGAGAGGCTGCCATCGAGGAACTGATCGATACCGATGCCGCCTATATGCGGGTGGGCGTCGGGCAGGGTGCCGAGGAGGCCGACGAGGCCCAGGCCCTGGCCGACGCGAAGTCCGAGGCAGACCGCCAGTCGGCCTTCCTGCGCCGCAATCTCGATGCGCTCGCCGAGAAGCTGGGCCAGGTCCAGGCTCGCCTGATGCGTCTCGACGCGCTCGGCGAGCGGGTCGCCAGCATGGCCGGCGTGGAAGTGCGCCCCGCGGCAGGCGAAGCGATCGCCACGCCGGACCTTGCCGAGCCGCTGCCCGCCAGGTCGCCGGTCGCGGGCAAGGCGGGGCCGCGCGCGCCCGCGCCGGAGGCCGAGTCGATGGGCCAGGGCGGCCCCTTGCTGCCCGACCACGGGGCGCTCACGGTCGAGGAACTCTCCCAGGCGATCGAGGAAGTGGCGAGGACGCTCGAACAGCGCACCGACCAGCTCAACCTGATCGAGTCGGAGTTCCTGTTCCAGCGGGCCGCCTCCCGGCTCGTCCCGAGCGCCCGGCCGCTGGCGAGCGGCTACACGGCCTCGCGGTTCGGCCGGCGGGTGGATCCCCTGACGGGCCGGCGCGCCCGGCACGAGGGGCTGGACTTCGCCGCGCCGCACGGTACCCCGATCCTCGCCGCCGGACCCGGCGTGGTCGTCTTCGCCGGTCGCCACCCGGCCTACGGCAACCAGGTGGACATCGACCACGGCGACGGCCTGGTCACCCGCTATGCGCATGCGAGAAAGCTTTTCGTGAAGGCGGGGGACATCGTCCACCAGGGCGACAAGATCGCCGAGGTCGGATCCACCGGTCGCTCGACCGGGCCCCACCTGCATTTCGAGGTGCGGATCGACGGGGTGCCCCACGACCCGATGAAATTCCTCGGCAATCCGCTCGCTTTCGAGCGCGCCCGCAAGGCCGTCGCTGCCTCGGACTGAAGGCGGCCGCGCCCCCGGGCCCGAAGGGCCTGCGTGTTAGACTTCCACGATTTCCCCTTGCAGGGAAACGGCGGGCTTCGTGCCGGCCGCAAACTCTTCGGACCGCATGATCCAGACACTCCTGACCAAGGTGTTCGGCAGTCGCAACCAGCGGCTGCTGAAGGGCTATCGCAAGGTCGTCGAACGCATCAACCAGCTCGAGAGCCAGTTCGAGCCGCTGTCCGATGCCGAACTTGCCGGCAAGACCGACGAGTTCCGCCGGCGCCTCGCCGATGGCGAGACCCTCGACGCCCTGCTGCCCGAGGCCTTCGCCGTCTGCCGGGAGGCCTCCAGGCGCGTCCTGAAAATGCGCCACTTCGACGTCCAGCTCATCGGCGGCATGGTGCTCCACGAGGGCAAGATCGCCGAGATGCGCACCGGCGAGGGCAAGACGCTTACCGCCACGCTCGCCGTCTACCTGAATGCGCTCACCGGCAAGGGCGTCCATGTGGTCACGGTCAACGACTACCTGGCCGGCCGCGACGCCGAGTGGATGGGCCGGCTCTACCGTTTCCTCGGCATGAGCGTCGGGGTGATCCACTCGCAGCAGCCCACCGAGCAGAAGAAGGCCGCCTACGCCTGCGACATCACCTACGGCACGAACAACGAGTTCGGCTTCGACTACCTGCGCGACAACATGGAGTACTCGGTCACCGACCGACGCATGCGCGGGCAGTACTACGCGATCGTGGACGAGGTCGACTCCATCCTCATCGACGAGGCGCGCACGCCGCTGATCATCTCCGGACAGGCCGAGGACCACACCGAGCTCTACCAGCGGATGAACCAGGTGCCGCCGCTGCTGAAGGAGATGCCGCACGAGCCCAGGCCGAACGAGCCGGACCCGGAGGGCGACTACTGGGTCGACCGCAAGGCGCACCAGGTCTACCTGTCGGAAGCTGGCCACGAGAAGGCCGAGCGGATCTTGGCCGAGATCGGCCTGCTCCCGCCCGGGGCGAGCCTGTACGACACGGCCAACATCGGGCTGATGCACCATCTGATGGCGGCCTTGCGCGCCCATACGCTGTTCCACCGCGACCAGCAGTACGTGGTGCAGAACGGCGAGGTCGTCATCGTGGACGAGTTCACCGGACGGCTCATGCCGGGCCGCCGCTGGTCCGACGGCCTGCACCAGGCGGTCGAGGCCAAGGAGGGCGTGCAGATCCAGGCCGAGAACCAGACGCTCGCCTCGATCACCTTCCAGAACTACTTCCGGATGTACGAGAAGCTCGCGGGCATGACCGGTACCGCCGATACCGAGGCCTTCGAGTTCCAGCAGATCTACGGTCTCGAGACGGTTGTGATCCCGACCCACCGTCCGATGATCCGCGACGACCGCCAGGACCAGGTGTTCCGGACGGCGGCCGAGAAATACCGGGCGATCCTGGCCGACATCCAGGACTGTCATGCCCGCGGCCAGCCGGTGCTGGTAGGCACCACTTCGATCGAGAACTCCGAGCTGCTCTCGGCCCAGCTGCGCAAGGCGGGCCTGCCGCACGAGGTGCTGAACGCCAAGCAGCACGAGCGCGAGGCGCAGATCGTGGCCGACGCCGGCCGACCCGGCGCCATCACTATCGCGACCAACATGGCGGGTCGCGGCACCGACATCGTGCTCGGGGGCAACATCACCAGCCAGATCGAGGCGATCGAGCGCGACGAGAGCCTCTCGCCCGAGCAGCGCGAGAAGCGCATCGAGGAACTGCGCGCGGAATGGCAGAAGCGCCATGGCGCGGTCGTGGCCGCGGGCGGGCTGCACATCATCGGCACCGAGCGCCACGAGTCCCGGCGCATCGACAACCAGCTGCGCGGCCGCGCGGGCAGGCAGGGCGACCCCGGGTCGTCCCGCTTCTACCTGTCGATGGAGGATCCGCTCCTCAAGATCTTCGCGGGCGACCGGCTCAAGGCCATCATGGACCGGCTCAAGCTGCCCGAGGGCGAACCGATCGAGGCGGGCATGGTGTCGCGCTCGATCGAGTCGGCGCAACGCAAGGTCGAGGCGCGCAACTTCGACATCCGCAAGCAGCTGCTCGAGTACGACGATGTCGCCAACGAACAGCGCAAGATCCTCTATGCGGACCGCAACGCGATCCTGGAGGCCGACAACATCTCCGAGCGGGTGACGGAGCTGCGCCAGGCGGTGTTCACCGATCTCGTCCACCAGTACATCCCGCCGGAATCCGTCGAGGAACAGTGGGACATCGACGGGCTGCAGGCGGTGCTCGCCTCCGAATGGCAGCTTGACCTCCCGCTGCGGGAAAAGATCGAATCGGCCTCGAACATCGACACCGAGGAGATCGTCGAGTACGTCGTGGCCGCCGCGGACGAGCGGTACAACGCCAAGGTGGCGCTGGTCGGCGCCGAAGCCTTCGCCGGCTTCGAGCGCTCGGTGCTGCTCCAGATGATGGACCAGCACTGGCGCGAGCACCTGTCCGCACTCGAGCACCTGCGCCAGGGCATCCACCTTCGCGGCTACGCGCAGAAGAACCCCAAGCAGGAGTACAAGCTCGAGGCCTTCGAGCTGTTCCGCCTGATGCAGGAGCGCATCCGCCACGATGCGACCCGGGTGCTCATGACCGTGCGCATCGAGAGCCCGGAGGCCGCCGAGCGAGTCGAGGAGATCGCGCCGCCCGCCATGCGCAACGTCAGCTACACGCATGCCGACTTCGACGAAGTCGCCGGTGCGGCCGAGGGCGGCGCGGAGGATGTCGCGCTCGCGCTGCAGCGCCCGGCCACGGACGAGGCCGCCTCCGCGCCCCAGCCGATTCGCCGTGGCCAGAAGATCGGCCGCAACGATCCGTGTCCCTGCGGCTCGGGCAAGAAGTACAAGCACTGCCACGGCAAGCTCACCTGAGCGCACGCCTGGCGATCCTGACGGAGAGCTCGATGCCGGTGAACCTCATTGCGCCCGATGCGTCGGCGCTCGCGCCGATTGCCGGAGTCGAACTCGGTGTCGCCCAGGCCGGCATCCGCAAGGCCGGGCGCACCGATACCCTCGTGATGCGCTTCGCCCCCGACACCACCGCCGCGGGCGTCTTCACGCGCAACCGCTTCTGCGCCGCGCCGGTGCGCGTCTGCCGCGAGCATCTCGCGGCCACCGGGGGCCGGCTGCGCGCCCTCGTGGTCAATACCGGCAATGCCAATGCCGGCACCGGGGCACGGGGCCTGGCGGATGCGCGGCGGACCTGCGAGCGGCTCGCCGCCGAACTCGGCGTGGACGTGGCCGAGGTCCTCCCGTTCTCGACGGGCGTCATCCTCGAGCCGCTCCCGGTCGAGCGCCTCGAGGCCGCGCTCGTGCCGGCCATCGCGAACCTCGCGCCGGACAACTGGGCGAGGGCGGCCGAGGCCATCATGACGACCGACACGGTGCCCAAGGCGGCCTCGCGTACCGGCCGCACCGAGGCGGGCGGCTTCGCCGTGACCGGCATCTCGAAAGGCGCGGGCATGATCCGCCCCAACATGGCCACCATGCTCGGGTTCATCGCCACCGATGCCGCGGTACCGCCGGCGCTGCTCGCGAAATGGGTGCGCGAGGCGGCCGATGCCAGCTTCAACCGCATCACCGTCGATGGCGACACTTCCACGAACGACAGCCTGGTGCTGGCCGCCACCGGCGCGGGCGAGCTCGTGCTCGCCGACGAGTCGAGCCCGGGCGCGGGCGAGCTGCGCGACGCCATCTTCGAGGTCGCGACCACGCTCGCGCAGGCGATCGTGCGCGACGGCGAGGGCGCCACCAAGTTCATCACGATCCAGGTCGAGGGCGCCGGCCACGCCGACGAAGCCGCCGCGGTCGCCTACGCCATCGCCCATTCGCCGCTCGTCAAGACCGCCTTCTTCGCTTCCGATCCCAACCTCGGCCGCCTGCTCTGCGCCATCGGCTACGCCGGCATCGAGGATCTCGACGTCGAACGGGTGGACGTCTGGCTCGACGACGTCCACGTCGCCACGGCAGGCGGCGTGCACCCGGCTTACCGCGAGGCCGACGGCCAGCGCGTCATGAAGCAGGCCGAGATCACCATACGCGTCGCGCTCGGGCGCGGCGGCTTCTCCACGACCGTCTGGACCTGCGACCTCTCGCACGACTACGTTTCGATCAATGCCGACTACCGCTCCTGAGAACGCCCTCGCCGAACTGCTCGTCCGTGCCCAGTCCCTGGTCGAGCGCGTCGAGGCCCTGCTGCCTGCGCCCCCGGGGCCGCCGGACTGGGACGGGGCGGTCGCGTTCCGCTGGCGGCGCAGCCGCCAGGTCTTCGGTTCGCTCGGCATTCTCGAGCCGGTGCGTACGCTCTCGGGCATCCGGCTCGACGACCTGCACAACATCGACGAGCAGAAGGCGGCGGTGGAACGCAACACCCGCCAGTTCGTCGAGGGGCTGCCGGCCAACAACGTGCTGCTCACCGGTTCGCGCGGAACCGGGAAGTCCTCGCTCATCAAGGCCTGCCTCAACGAGTACCATCCGCTCGGACTGCGCCTCATCGAGGTGGACAAGGACGACCTGGTCGACCTGCCCGACATCGTCGCGCTCGTTGCCGATCGTCCCGAGCGGTTCATCGTCTTCTGCGACGACCTCTCCTTCGAGGAGGGCGAGCCCGGCTACAAGGCGCTGAAGACCATCCTGGACGGTTCGGTCGCGGCGCAGTCGGACAACGTCATCGTGTATGCCACCTCCAACCGGCGCCACCTGATGCCGGAGTACATGCACGAGAACCTGCAGGCGCGCTACCAGGAGGACGGCGAGATCCATCCCGGCGAAACGACCGAGGAGAAGATCTCGCTGTCGGAGCGCTTCGGCCTGTGGGTGGCGTTCTATCCCTTCCGGCAGGACGACTATCTCGCGGTCGTCGATCACTGGCTCGCCCACTTCGGCTGCAGTCCGAAGCAGGTCGAAGCCGCGCGCGGCGATGCGCTTCGCTTCGCGCTCGAGCGCGGCTCACGCTCGGGCCGGGTCGCATGGCAGTTCGCGCGCGACTGGTCGGGCCAGCAGCGCCTGCGCCGCTCGCGCAAGGCCGGCGCCAAGGCGCGCAAGGGCGCCTGAGGCCGCATGCCGGACGAGCGGCCTCTCACCGAGGTGGCCGTCGGGCTGGTGTTCGATCGTGCGGGCCGGGTCCTTCTCGGGCAGCGCCCGCAGGGCAAGCCCTACGCCGGCTGGTGGGAGTTTCCCGGCGGCAAGCTGGAACCCGGCGAGTCGGTCGCCGCCGCGCTGGCGCGCGAATTGCACGAGGAGCTGGGCATCCATGTGCGTTCGTCTCGCCCGTGGATCGTCCGCGAACACTCGTACCCGCATGCCCGCGTCCGCCTGCATTTCCGCCGGGTATTCGACTGGGATGGCGAGCCCGTGTCCCGCGAAGGCCAGGCCTTCGGCTGGACCCGCCCCGATGCCATCGGCCGCGCGCCGCTCCTGCCCGCGACCGTGCCGATCCTCGCCATGCTGGCGCTGCCCGGGCGCGTCGTCGGGATTTCGCTCGACCGGCTCGCCGACCGCTCCGGGCACGGAGGATCGCGCGCGGACGGCTCGGCCGGGACTCGGTCGACACCCGTCGCGCCGCGCGTGCTGCTCGTGGCCGATCGCCTCGAGGACGACCCGGGCCGCCGGGCCGCGGGGGCGGAATGCCCGGGCGCCCTGGAACGCCGGCTGCGGCGGCTGCGCGCCGTGCCGGGCGCCATCGTCTGCGCCGGCGAGGGCCTCGCGCCCGACCTCGCGACTGCCCGGGCGCTCGGGCTCGACGGGCTCGTGCTTCCGCCGGATCGCCTGTCGGCGCGCACGGAGGGCACGGGTCTGCTCGGCTTGCGGATCGACGACATCCAGCAGCTGGAACTCCTGTCGAAAGTGGGCGCTGACTTCGCCGTCGTCGTTGCTGATGTGAGCGGACACTTGCGCGCGTTCGGGGAGGCGCTCGCCCTGACCGCCATGCCGGTTTACCTGGCCGCGGGCGGAGGGCTCGGTCCGGGGTCGAGGCCCGCCGGCCTGCAAGGGATCGCGACGGGTCGCTGGCGCCGCGCCTAGCGGTCGTCCTCCGGCCGCTCGGCGCCACCGACCCCTTCCTCGTCGTCGTCGACCGGGGCGCTGTCGATGCGATACGCATCGGAGGCCCAGGCGCCGAGATCGATCAGCTTGCATCGCTGCGAGCAGAACGGACGCCATTCGTTCTCCGGCCCGTAGACGGTCGGGCGGCGGCAGATCGGGCAACTGACGGTGATGCTCATGGCGCGCTCAGAGGTTGCACAGCGCGAGCCGGAAATCCACCGGGCCCTCGTAGGGCCTGGGGCGCATGTTGCCGTCCTGCGAGGTGAAGCGAATCCACAGCAGGTACTTGTTCGCGCTGATCTCCGGAATCGCCCCCAGTTCGGCGGCGACGCGCAGCTGCACGAGCTGGTAGCTCTTTCCGCCCAGCGTCTGCTGGATGCTGCCCTGCTCGGCGCGCAGGCTCACCCACTGCGCGCTCTCGCGCAGCAGCTTCAGCACGATCTGCATGCTCTCGCCGATGGGCTGGAAGGGCGCAATCCACTCCATGATGTGCGCTCGCCGTTCCGCGGCAGGGCGGTTCTGCCAGGCCCAGTAGGACGGCAGGTCGAATTCGCAGGAGCCGCCCGCGATGATCGTGCGGCTGCGGATGCTCATCAGCCACTCGTTGTCGCGCAGGTGCTGGCCGGTCTTCCCGGTCATGGCATTGAGGCCGTTCCAGCTCGCGTCTATCCGGGCAAGGATCGACTCGAGCGCCTCGGCCGAGACCGCGGGGTTGTCACGGAAGCGCGCGAGCGCCTGGCGCTGGCGCTCCAGTTCCTGCATGAGGTCCGACTTGAGGTCCGCGCGCGAGGCCACGTCGAGGATGTCGAACAGGGTGACCAGCGCCACGTGGTGGTGCAGAGGGTCGTCGCTGTCCGAGAAGTGCCCGAAGCGCTCGAACAAGTCTTCCAGGCGCAGCAGCGTCCGGACTCGTTCGTTGAGCGGGTACTCGTAGAGGATCAAACCGGCGTCCTGTCGACCTGCTGGTATGTCGGGCAGCCGTTGCGATTTTGGACCAAAGGATTTCTCATGACAAACGCGCCGCCGCGAGCTCGAGGTACCGGCGATGGAGCTCCTCGACGGCCGCGTCGAGCGCCGATTCGTCGCCACTGTTGTCGATCACGTCGTCGGCGACTGCGAGACGTTCCTCGCGGCTCGCCTGCGCCGCGAGAATGGCCTCGACCTGTTCGCGCCCGAAGCCGTTGCGCGCCATGACGCGCTCGATCTGGGTCTCGCGCGGACAGTCGACCACCAGCACGCGATCGACGCGGCCCTTCCAGTTGCCCTTCTCCACCAGCAGCGGCACGACGAGCATTGCATAGGGCCCACGCGCCGCGGCGAGGCGCTCGCGCGAAAGCTCGCCGATCAGCGGATGGAGGATGGCCTCGAGCCGGGCGCGCGCCGTTTCGTCGGCGAAGACGCGCGCGCGCATCGCATCGCGGTCGAGCCGCCCGTCCGGGGCGATCACCTCGTCCCCGAATTCGGCGCGGATCGGCTCGATCGCGGCGCCGCCGGGCGCCGTGAGCTCGTGCGCGATGCGGTCGGTATCGACGATGTCCACGCCGAGCGCCGCGAACCGGCGCTCGACGGTGGACTTGCCACTGCCGATGCCACCCGTGAGGCCGACGATGAAGGGGCGGCTCGCGGCCGCCGAAGGGTTCCGATGCACCATCGCCGGAGTCTAGCAGCCTCCGGCGGGGCGACCGCCGGGCGGGTTCAGAACCCGTAGAGCGAGGCCAGGGGCTCGCGGAGGTAGAGCGCGAGCAGCCCCGCGCCCGCGAGATAGGGGCCGAACGGAATGGGCGTCTCGCGGCCGTGGCGCGCAAAGACCATGAGGCCGATGCCGACAACCGCGCCGACCACCGAGGCGAGCAGGATCACCGCGGGCAGGGCCGTCCAGCCGAACCAGGCGCCGATGGCCGCGAGGAGCTTGAAGTCCCCGAAGCCCATGCCCTCCTTGCCCGTCACGAGCCGGAAGAGCCAGTACACGGACCAGAGGGCGAGGTAGCCGGCCATCGCGCCGACGACGGCCTCCGGCAGGGGGGCGAACACGCCCCACAGGTTGAAGAGCAGTCCCAGCCAGAGCAGCGGCAGGGTCATGCTGTCGGGCAGGAGCTGCGTGTCGAGGTCGATGAAGGCGAGCGCTACCATCACGCAGGAGAACGCCGTCGCGCCCAGGCCGGCGGAGGTCGGGCCGAAGACGCCGATGGCGAGCGCGGAGAGGGCCGCGGTCAGGATCTCGACGACGGGATAGCGCGCCGGGATGGCCGTGCCGCAGCCTCGGCACTTGCCGCGCTGCAGGAGCCAGGAGACGACGGGGATGTTCTCGGCAGCGCCGATGCGATGCCCGCAGGACGGGCAGCGCGAGCGCGGAACCAGCAGGTTGAAGCGATCGGTGTGGGGTGGCGGCTCGCCGCGCAGCTCCGCGGCCTGGTTCGCCCATTCGCGTTCCATCATGATCGGCACCCGATGGATCACGACATTGAGGAAGCTGCCGACGAGCAGGCCGATCACGGCGGCCGCCACGGTCGCGAAGGCGGGGGACTGGGCGAGAAGGTCGAGCATCGTGCGCGATGGGGGGCGTCTAGCCGGGTTGGGCCCCTTTCCCGGGGCGATGCGCGAGGTTGGCCCGATCGCCGGGGAATGTCCATGTCGCGGCGACCGGCGGCTCGTCGCGGCCTCGCGCCCGGTGCGATTCCCCGGTCCGCCCCGGCGGGCGCATCCGATCCGCCGGCGCGGGCGACATGGGGCGGGTCGGCCTCCTCAGACCACCTGGCCGAGCTTGAAGATCGGCAGGTACATGGCCACGACGAGCCCACCGATCAGGGTGCCGAGCACCACCATGATGATCGGCTCGAGCAGGCTCGACAGGCTCTCGACCGCGTCGTCGACCTCCCGTTCGTAGATGTCGGCCGACTTGCCGAGCATCGAGTCGAGCGAGCCCGACTCCTCGCCGATGGAGGCCATCTGCAGGACCATGTTCGGGAAGACGCCGGAGTTCTGCATCGCGACGGTCAGGCTCGTGCCGGTCGAGACCTCCTGCTGGATCTTCTTGGTCGCATGGAGGAAGACCACGTTGCCCGAGGCGCCACCCACGGAGTCGAGCGCCTCCACGAGCGGCACGCCGGCCGCGAACATCGTCGAGAGCGTGCGAAGCCAGCGCGCGATGGTCGCCTTCTCGACGACCGGGCCGAAGATCGGCAGGCGCAGCAGCAGCCGGTCCATGAACATCTGGACCTTCGGCGACCGCTTCCATGCCTGCAGGAAGAAGTAGATGGCCCCGCCGATGCCGCCGAAGATCAGGTACCAGTACTCGGTGAAGATGTCCGATATGGCGATCACCATGAGCGTGGGGCCGGGCAGGTCGGCGCCGAAGCTCTCGAACACCTGCTTGAACGCCGGCACGACGAACAGCATGATTACGGCCACCACGACGAAGGCGACCACCAGCACCGCGACCGGGTAGAAGAGGGCGCTCTTGATCTTGCTCTTGATCGCCTCGATCTTTTCCTTGTAGGTGGCGAGCCGGTCGAGCAGGTCGTCGAGGATACCGGCCGCCTCGCCGGCGCCCACGAGGTTGCAGAACAGCGCGTCGAAGTAGAGCGGGTACTTGCGGAAGGCCTGCGAGAGCGCGGTTCCCGTCTCCACGTCGTTCTTGATGTCGGTGAAGAGCTTGGCCACCGAACCGTTGTCGGTGCCCTTGGCGACGATGTCGAAGGACTGGAGCAGGGGAACGCCGGACTTCATCATCGTCGCGAGCTGGCGCGTGAACATCGTGATGTCGCGGTCGGTGATCTTCTTGCCGCGCTTGTAGCGCTGCTTGCGCACCTTGGTGACGATGATGCCCTGGCGCCGCAGCGCGCTCTGGATGATCGCCTCGCCGCTGGCGCGCATCTCGCCGCGGACCTGCTTGCCGCCGCGGTCGCGCCCCTCCCAGAGGTAGGTGAACTCGCGGGGCTTGCGTGCCGCATTGCGGGCACGCGCGGAAGGGGATGCCCTGGTGGCGGAGCTTGAAGTGGCCATCGGATGTCCTCGTCGTTCGCGCGCTACTCGTTGGTCACGCCCATCACCTCCTCGATCGAGGTGTGGCCCTGCATGACCTTGATCAGGCCCGAGCGGCGCAGGTCGTTGACGCCTTCGGCTCTCGCCTGCTCGGCGATCTGCATGGCGTTCCCGTTGGCGAGGATGATCTTCTGGATCTCCTCGCTGATCGGCATCACCTGGTAGATGCCGACGCGGCCCTTGTAGCCGGAGCCGCCGCAGCGATCGCAGCCCACCGGCCGGAAGGGGGTCCAGCTGCCGTCGAGGTCATCCTCGCGAAAGCCGGCCTTGAGCAGGGCCTCGTCGTCCAGGTCGGCCGGCTGCTTGCAGGTGCACAGCCGCCGCGCCAGTCGCTGGGCAGTGATCAGGATGACCGACGAGGCGACGTTGAAGGGGGCGACGCCCATGTTCATCAATCGCGTGAGCGTCGTGGGCGCGTCGTTGGTGTGCAGGGTCGACATCACCATGTGGCCGGTCTGGGCCGCCTTGATCGCGATGTCGGCCGTCTCGAGGTCCCGGATCTCGCCGACCATGATCACGTCCGGGTCCTGGCGCAGGAAGGACTTCAGGGCCGCCGCGAAGGTCAGGCCGGCCTTGTCGTTGACGTTGACTTGGTTGATGCCGGGCAGGTTGATCTCGGCCGGGTCCTCCGCGGTGGAGATGTTGACGCCGGGGCCGTTGAGGATGTTCAGGCAGGTGTAGAGCGAGACGGTCTTGCCCGAGCCGGTCGGCCCCGTCACCAGGACCATGCCGTAGGGGCGATGAATTGCCTCGAGCAGCTTCTCCTTCTGCTCCGGGTCGTAGCCGAGGGCGTCGATCCCGAGCTTGGCCGACGACGGATCGAGGATCCGCATCACGATCTTCTCGCCGAAGAGCGTCGGCAGGGTCGAGACCCGGAAGTCGATGGCGCGCTGGTTCGACATCACCAGCTTCATCCGGCCGTCCTGCGGGACGCGCTTCTCGGAGATGTCGAGCCGCGAGATCACCTTGATCCGGGAGGCCAGCTTCTCCTTGATCGCGAGCGGGGGCTGGGCGACCTCGCTCAGTTCGCCGTCGATGCGGAAGCGGATGCGGTAGAACTTCTCGTAGGGCTCGAAGTGGATGTCCGACGCCCCGGACTGGATCGCGTCGAGCAGGACCTTCTGCAGGAACTTGACGACGGGGGCGTCGTCCACGTCGCTCGTGTCGACCTGGGAGGCCTGCTCGTCGCTGGTGACGTCGACATCGATCGATTCGTCCACCAGCTCCGAGAGCTGGTCGGCGGTTCCTCGCGTCGCGCGCTCGATCAGGCGCACCAGCTTGTCGTGCTCGACCACGATCGGGTCGACGGTGGCCTGCGCCGAGAACTTGATCCGGTCGAGGGTCTGGTAGTCGGTCGGGTCGGAGATCGCGACCGACAGCCTGTTGCCGTGCTTGCCGAGCGGCAGGACGCGGGCCTCGACCGCGAGCTTGCGGTCGAGCAGGCCCAGGTCGATGGCCGCCGGATCGAGTCCGCTCAAGTCGAACATCGGATGGCCGAAGGACTCGGCGGCGAAGCGGGCCAGGTCGCGCGGCGACAGGTGCTTGCTGTCGATCAGCTCGTCGATGAACGGAACGTGGTTGTCGTTGGCGTGCTTCTGGATCTGCACGGCCTGGTCCGGGCGCAGGACCCGGTGCTGGACGAGCGCGCGGCCAAGTCCCCCGAGCAGGGTCTGCTCGGAGGATGGGGCGGAAGCCATCGTCGCGGACATGTTCGTCGTTCCTGCCTGGATGTGGGCCAGAGCCTCGCGCTGGGCGGTTTGCGCCCGATCATGAGCCATGCCGGCCCCCTTGGGACAGTCCGGGCGCGAACCGGTTGACGAGTGGCGCATGGCGGCAGGACGGACGGCGCGCCCCGTGGCGCCGGAGCGCGCGGAAGCGGCCGGCCGGAGGGGATCCGGCGGCGCGTCGCCTGCGGTTCAGTCGCCCGGGCCGCCGCCTTCGTCGCCGGGTCCGGCGGGGAGATCGAGCCGCTGGAGCCGCGCGCTGCGGATCGTCCGGTCCTCGATGTGGGTGACCACCACGCCGATGTTGCCGAAGCGCAGTCCGACATCGGCCTCCGGCAGCTCGCGCAGGGTCTCGAGGATCAGGCCGTTGAGGGTGCGCGGACCGTCCAGCGGAAAGTTCGTGTCGAGCTGGCGGTTCAGGTCGCGCAGGGCGACGCTGCCTTCCACCTGCACCTCGCCGCGCTCGTTCCAGCGCAGCCCCGCGTCGCGCGAGGGCGAGGAGCTGGTGAACTCGCCCACGAGCTCCTCGACGATGTCGGCGAGCGTCAGCAGGCCTTGCAGCTCGCCGTACTCGTCGACCACCAGCGCGAACCGGCGCCGGCTCTCCTGGAAGAACTGCAGCTGGCGGAAGACCGGCGTTCCGCTTGGCACGAAATAGGGCTCGGCGAGCTCGGCCCGCAGGTCATCGGCGGTGATCGTCTCGCGCTGGAGCAGCGAGAGCCCGCGGCGCACGTGCAAAATGCCCACCACCCGGTTGATCTCGCCCTCGTACACCGGCAGCTTGTTGTGGAAGCAGGTGGTGAGCTGGTCGCGCCAGACCGCCTCGCTCGCCGTGAGGTCGAGCGCCTCGATGCGCTGGCGCGGCACCATGACGTCGTCCACCGTGATGTTCTCGAGGTCGAAGAAGTTCAGCAGGATCGATCGATGCTTCTGCGGCAGGAAGCTACCGGACTCGAGCACCGCCGAGCGCAGCTCCTCGGGCGAAAGCGCGCCCGCCTCCTCGTCGGCCTCCAGCCGCAGGCCGAGCAGCGCGAGCGAGCGGCTGACCAGTTCGTTGATGACCCAAACGAGGGGGTGCAGCAGCCGGGTCAGCAGCGTGAGCGGGTAGCTCGCCGGCAGCGCCACCCGTTCCGGAAATCGCGCCCCGATCACCTTCGGCGTGATCTCGCAGAAGAGGATGATGACGACGGCCACCGCGGCCGTGGCGATCAGCAGCGCGGTGTCGTTGTTGCCGAAGTAGCGGATGGCCAGCGCGGTGGCGATGGCGGTGAGCGCGACGTTCGCAATGTTGTTGCCGATCAGCACCGACGAGAGCAGGCGGTCGGTGCGGGCGAGGAGCGCCGCCGCGATCCGCGCGCTCCGGCGGCCCTTGCGTACCAGGTGCGCGAGCCGGTAGCGGTTCAGCGCCATCATGCTCGTCTCCGAGATCGAGAAGAATGCGGAGAGGAGCATCAGGACCAGCAGGGCCAGCAGCTGGGCCCAGATCGGCAGGTGTTCCAAGGGGGTGTGGGTGGACGCGCTCGTTGCGCAAAGACTAACCGATCCGCCGGCGACGGTCATCCCGCGGCGGACGGGCCTCCCCGTGCGGCGGCGAGGAGGCGCCCCGAGGATGCGGCGGATCGAGGCGGTCCGGCTGTCGCTTCCGGGCTGCTGCCCTGGAACGTGTCACGGGGTATGCTGGCGCCGTGCCGCGCCGCCGCCGGGATGCGGCACGCCGGAGGACGACGATGAAATCACTCACCGAACAGCTGTCGACCTATGCCGCCTACCACCGGGACCGGCGCAACATCGCCACCCACTTCATCGGCATTCCCCTCATCGTCGTGGCGATCGCGACGCTCCTGTCGCGTCCGGCATTCGAGCTTGCCGGGGTTTCAATGAGCCCGGCGCTGCTGGTGGTCCTCGCCCTGACGCCCTACTACCTGCGCCTCGACATCCCGCTCGGCCTGGCGACGATCGTCGGTTACGTGCTGGCGCTTGTTTTCGGCGCATGGTGCGCGGCACAAGCGACGGCGGTATGGCTGTCGACCGGCATCGGCCTCTTCGTGGTCGGCTGGATCATCCAGTTCGTCGGCCATGCCTGGGAGGGCCGCAAGCCGGCCTTCGTCGACGACATCCTGCAGCTGGTCATCGGCCCCCTGTTCGTCGTGGCGGAGGCCGCCTTCCTGCTCGGATGGCGCAAGCCCCTCGAGGAAGAAATCGCGCGTCGCGCCGGCCCCGTGCGCGGCGGCGAGCAGCGTGTTTGAACCACCGGCATCCGCCGGAACCACAAGAAGGGAGAAACCACTGCCATGAAGTTCTTCGACGCCTTCCACAATCCGCCCGCCGGCCTCGCCCTCCTGCGATGGACACTTGCCATCCTGCTGCTCTTCCATGGCGTGGCGAAGATCTTGAACGGCATCAGCGGAATCGAGGGCATGCTGGCCAAGGTGGGGCTGCCGGCGTTCATTGCCTGGGGCACCTACATCGGGGAGGTCGTTGCCCCCATCCTGCTGCTGATCAACCGCTTCGTCGTGCCGGCCGCGCTCATCATCGTCATCCAGATGCTGTTCGCGATCGGTCTCGCACACACCGGGGACTTCTTCAAGCTCACCCGCAGCGGGGGATGGGCGCTGGAGCTGCAGGCCTTCTTCCTGCTGAACGCCGTCGTGGTGGCGTTGACCGCGCCGCGCACCGGCGGGAAGTAGGACTCGTCGCGGGCGGCGCGACGCCCGCGGGGCGCTCGTCGTCCCGCGGGGGCGGGCGTCAGCCGGCACGGTCCGGCGCCGCCCGCCGCACTACCTGGCGATGCGCTCGGCCGTGGCCTTGTAGTCGTCGAACACCTTGCGGATCTTGTCGAAGCCGCGGCGCTCCATTTCCGCCACGTACTCGTCGCCGAGGCCCTCGAGCGCCTTCGCCCATTCGTTGCGCTGTTCCGGCGTCAGGTCGTAGACCTCGATCCCCTGGGCGCGGAACTCCTCGCGCACGACCTGGTGCAGGTCGTCCCAGCGCTTGCCTTCGCTGGCGGCGATGATCCGCGAAGCCTCCATGATGGCGTCCTGCACGTCCTTCGGCAGCTTGCGCCAGGTCCTGAGGCTAATCACGGTGGCACCGGGATAGCCCCCCATGCGCATGCCGTTCGTGATGTACTTGACCAGGTCGTTGAGGTGGTAGGAGCGGATGCTCGGGTAGTTGAACACCACGCCCTGGACGAGGCCGCGCTGCAGCGATTCGTACGTTTCGGCAGCGGGAATGCTCACCGGGACGATGCCGTAACGCTTCGCGATGTTGTCGTACAGGCCGCCGGCGGTCTTGAGCTTCAGTCCCTTGAGGTCCTCGAGCGAGCGCACCGGCTTGTCCACGGTGGCAACGTCATAGCTCGGCGTCGTATGGCCCTCGAGCGCCCTGACGCCGTACTTGGCGAACTCCTCCTGCAGTTCGGGACTGTTCTCGAGCATTGACTGGAGGATGGCCGACCCTTCGGTGGCGGTCGTCCAGTACGGCAGCACCACGACATTGCTGTACGGCAGCTGTCCGGCGAAGTACGTGATGTGGACCTGGCAGAAGTCGGCCACTCCCTTGCCGCACACGGACAGCATGTCCTTCGCCTTGCCGAGCTGCTCGGAGGGAAAGTACGAGATCTTCACCTTGTTCCCGGACAGCTTTTCGATCTCGGCGATGTACTGCTTCGCCATCAGGTCGGACGGGTGGCCGGCAGGGTAGGGACTGGCGAACTTGAGCCGGATCTCGCCGTCGGCCTGCACCGGACCGGTCCCTGCGAGGACCATGGCCATCGCCAGGGCGATGAACGTGTCGCGAACACGCATGGGTCTGTCTCCTCTCTGTCGTTGCCTCGGGCGGCCGGGCCGCCGCGATCGATTATTCATCCCGGTCGCGGCACTCGTCACGACGGGATTTCGAACTTCGAAATTGCGGGGGAGCTTCAGCCGACGAGCCGCTCTCTCTCGCGCGCCGTCCAGGACTCCGTGATCCGACGCGCCAGGTCCATGAGCAGTGGGCCGTATCGCCGCGCCTGCCGGGCGGTCGAAGCAGGGTCGGGCGACGAGAAGCTCACGTTCAGCGCGTAGATGGAGCGGTCGGGCGCCCTGAGTGCGGTGGCCATGGCGACCATGCCATCGTGCCAGTCCGCGAGGCAGTATCCGGTGGCCGCGATCTGGGCGCGGGCCCGGGCGACCCGCGCCATGACCGGCGAGGCGTCGGCGTACCTCGCGGCGATGTGCCGCATGAGGGCGTCACGCGAGGCGTCGTCGAGCGCATCCAGGTAGCACAGGCCGAGCGAGGTCGTCTCCACCGGACGGCGCGAACCCGGCACGATACGCCGGAAGAGGCCGCGCCGTCCGCGGCGCACGGACGCCAGGTAGACTATGTCGGACTGGTCGGGCACGGCGAGCCCGACATTGATCTCCTCCCCCTCGGCCACGGCCCGCATCGCCGGCAGCGCCAGGTCGAGCTCGGGCAGGTCGTCGCGATAGACGAGCGCCAGGCTCAGGTACACCGGGGTCAGTCGATACGCGCGCTGCTCGAAGTCGTACGAGAGGAAGCCGCCCTCCACCAGCGAACGGGTCAGTCGGCTGACGGTCGGGCGCGGTAGCCCGACGCGCTCCGCGAGCTCGGCATTGGTCAGGACCGGGCCTCCCTGGCGGAACGCCCGCAGGATCGTCAGGCCACGCTCGAGCGACTGGCTGCCCGGCGTGTCCCGGATGAACCGGCCGGTCGCCTGTGTGCGCAGTCTCGACGAGGTGCCTCGTGCGGTCGTCCTGTCCATGACGATCCACCGCTGCCAGCGGTCCCCCAGGAATTTCGAATTTCGAAATCCTAGCGTGGCGTGATCCGCGTGGGCTGTCAATAATTCGCCGATCACAAGAGCGCGCGAGGCCCCGTCCCGAACTTCACCACGCGCGGAAGGAGACGGCCCATGAGATTCCTCGACAGGGTGCTTTCGGCCATCGAACGAGCCTTCGTATTCGTGGCCGGCGTGAGCCTGATCCTGATGATGGTGCTCACGACCTTCGACCTCCTCTCGCGCAAGTTCCTCGATTTCTCCATTCCCAGCCTCTACGAGTTCACCGAGGACTACCTCATGGTGAGCCTCGTCTTCCTGACCCTGAGCTACGTCTACGCGATAGGCGGTCACATTCGGGTGACCCTCTTCGAGGGCCTGATCCCCTCCTGGCTGAACGCGATCTGGGGCCTCGCCCACAAGGCCATGGCCTTCGTCCTGTTCGCCGTGATCGGCGTCAAGGGCTGGGAGGCGGCGGTCGACGCGTGGCGCTTCAACGAGATGTCCAACAGCCTGCTCGCCTATCCGCTCGCCCCGGCTCTGGCGATGGTGCCGATCGGCAGCGCGATGCTCTGCCTGCGCATCCTCCAGTCGATTGTGGGCAGGGCGCCGCAGGAGGAGTCGCACGATGCTGCCGGGTTCGACTGAACGCCCGCAGGCGGCTCGCCGCGGCGCGATCCGGGAATAGGCGCATGCTCGGCCTATCCCTCGTCGTCCTGATGCTGGTGTTCCTGTTCCTCGGAATGCCGGTCGCGTTCGCCCTCGGCGTCGCCGGTGCCATCGGCCTGTACGCGTACGGCGGCTTCGACACAGTCTCCGGCATCCTCGGCACTGTGCCCTATCGCTCGGCCGCGCACTACACGCTGTCCACGCTGCCGATGTTCATCCTCATGGCGCAGTTCGTCTCCGTTTCGGGGATCGTGGACGACGTCTTCACTGCCGCCCAGCGCTGGCTGCAGCGCCTGCCCGGCGGCCTCGCCATCACCACGATATTTGCGGCCGCCGGGATGGCGGCCATGTCGGGCTCCAGCACCGCTTCCGCGGCTACGCTTTCGACGATGGCCGTCCCGCAGATGGTCAAGCACGGCTATTCGCCGCGCGTCGCGACCGGCGTGGTGACGGTGGCTGGGACGCTGGCGATCATGATTCCGCCGAGCATCGCCTTCGTGCTCTACGGGATCATCACCGAGACATCGATCGGCCGGCTGCTCATCGCGGGCATCATCCCGGGGATCCTCACCGCGGCGGTCTACTGCATCGGCATCATGCTGTGGAGCAGGATCTCGCCGGGCAGCATGCCGGCCTCGACGGCCCGATTCACGTTCCGGCAGAAGGTTGCGTCGCTGCGCAACCTGTGGCCCTTCATGATCCTCGCGTCGATCGTGATCGGGTCGATGTACGGCGGCCTCGCCACGCCGACCGAGGCCGCCGCCTTCGGTGCCTTCGGCTCCCTGGTCATCCCGCTCGCGATGGGCCGGATGAGCTTCGCGTCGTTCAGGACGGCGGTGGTGCTCACGATGAAGTCGACCACCATGATCTTCGCAATCATCATCGGCGCGATGATCTTCGGGTACTTCCTGACGATCACGGAATCGACCCAGCGCCTGATCGACTACATCGCCGCCCTGGAGGTCAACCGCTGGGTAATCATGCTGGCCATCGTGGCGATGTACCTCGTTCTGGGCTGCATCATGGACCAGGTCGCGATCATTCTCGTGACGCTGCCCCTCGTGTTCCCGCTGGTCATGAGCCTCGGCTTCGATCCGATCTGGTTCGGTGTCGTCTGCACCAAGACGGCCGAGATCGGCATGGCGACCCCGCCCGTGGGCATGAACGCCTACGTGGTCAGCGCCACCACGCGGGTTCCGCTCGACGAGGTGTTCCGCGGAGCCGGCGTCCTGATCGCCCTGGACTTCCTTGCCCTCGCGATCCTGCTCGCCTTCCCCGCCCTGTCCACCTGGCTGCCGTCCACGATGATGGGCTAGCGACCAGGGCAGTTCCACAAGCGGAGGTACCGTCGTGCATTCATCGTCCGGCTTCCCGAGTCCGCTGGAAGGGGTCCGGGTTCTCGACGTCAGCCACGTCCAGGCCGGGCCGATCTGCGGCATGATGCTCGCCGACATGGGGGCGGAGGTCATCAAGATCGAGTCGTTCGCGGGCGACCTGTTCCGCCAGCCGCTCGAAGGGGCCAACTTCCGGAACTTCAACCGCAACAAGCGCGCGATCGCCCTTGACCTCAAGTCGCCGGAGGGCCTCGAGATTGCGCTCGAACTGGCCCGCCGGTCCGATGTGCTGGTCGAGAACTTCCTGCCGGGCGCCCTCGACAGGCTCGGCCTCGGCTACGACGCCGTGCGACGCGCCAATCCGCGCATCGTGTACGGCTCCATATCCGGGTTCGGGCAGTCGGAGTCGATGAGGAACAGGCCGGCCGTCGAGCCGATCCTGCAGGCGATCTCCGGGATCATGGACGCCACCGGATACTCGGACCGGGCGCCGGTGCGGGTGCGGCCGGCGATGATCGACTACTGCACCGGCACGAGCATGGCGTTCGCGATCGCCGCCGCCCTGTTGCGCCGTGAGCGCACCGGGCAGGGCGAGCACATCGACATCGCGCTGCTCGATGTCGCGCTCTACGCCATGGGGCCGTACGTCACCTGGTATCGCAGGCGCGGGGAACTCTTCCCGCGCACGGGCTCGGCCCATCCCGCCACCGTACCGAACCAGAACTTCGCCACGCGGGACGGGTTCATCTGCATCGCCGCGACGAGCGACCAGATGTGGAAGAACCTGTGCCGTGTGCTGGAACTCGACCATGCCGCCGAGGATCCCCGGTTCGCGACGCGCGCCGCGCGCCTCGAGCATGCGGCCGAGCTGGTCGCAATGGTCGAGCGGGCAACGCGCCGGCATGCGGGCCTCGAACTGGAGGCGAGGCTGCTGGAGGCGGGCGTTTCCTGCGGGAAGGTCCGCACCGTGGCGGAGATACTCGACGAGCCGTATGTCGCCGAACGCGGCATGCTGGAGCGCACGGAGCATCCCGACATCGGCGAGGTCGAAACCTTTCGCACACCGATTCGGATGTCGGGCGAATCGTCACCCCTGCGCCGGCGCGCGCCGCTGCTCGGCGAGCACACCGACGAGGTGCTGGCCGAGCTCGGCTACAGCCCCGAGCAGATCGAGGCGCTCGCCGCCCGGCGCGTGGTGATGCGACGGGCCGGTCCGGGCTGACGCCTGCCATACTTCGGCCGTTCATGCGAACGAGTCTT
>Ga0079224_100001919_pt1 | contig 24642 bp, 21 predicted proteins | sample Stecom2015_FD_80414 | JGI IMG/M metagenome (GOLD analysis project Ga0079224, IMG submission 80414) | Agricultural soil microbial communities from Utah to study Nitrogen management - Steer compost 2015 | ecosystem: Environmental > Terrestrial > Soil > Agricultural land | place: USA: Utah... | reverse complement strand
CTATAACGTCATTTCAGACTACAGGGTAGGCCATCCGGCGATTCTGCCAAAGCCCTATTTCACCGGTTTGGCCGTCGAGGAAGGCGGGCAGGGGGCCGGCACAGTGGTTTTTGCCCATCTCAAGGTGATGGGGGTTGAGCGTACCTACCGGCTGGTGGTGAGCGAGCCGGAACCGGGGCGCGTGCTGGTCGAGGCGGATGAAGACGCCGGGGTTGTTACCTGTTTCACGGTTGAGCCGCTGCGGGATGGCAGGCAGTCGCGTGTCACTATCAGCACGGTTACGAAAGCCAGCCCCGGTATTCAGGGTGTCATGGAAAAGCTGCTAAATCTGCCTATCACACGCCGCATTTACCGGCAGGAACTGCGACAGCTTGACGAGTATCTGCGCAGCCAGAACTAACCCGGCTGTACGCTAAGAGTCATCGCGCATTACTTAAAGGACAGTCATCTGGCTGTCCTTTTTTGTTCCACCAGCAGGTTATTGATTGCTCAGATGCTCACTTCGCCAGGCCGATTCGTAAAGGCTGCCTTGCTTGCAGGCGGATATACTTTGGTTGTATACTGCGTAAATATTGCGAGGGATAGATCATCATCTTGTTCCAATCGGGCACAACCCATCAGAAGCTGAAAGGAGAAGCGCGCGAGCACATACCCCTGGTGATCGTGTTTTGCGCCGTCGGTGTTTATGAACATTCGTGAGGAGCGGTACAGACCGCATCGCAGCATTTCGGTTCTGATTGTGGACGATCATCCCCTGTTCCGCGATGGCCTGAGCAAGGCTATCGAATTGGAAGATGATATACAGGTTGTGGGTCAGTGTGCGGATGGCGAAGTAGCCCTGCGCGAAGCCCAGCGTCTGCGACCAGATGTCGTGTTACTCGATATCAACCTGCCATCAATGAACGGCTTACAGGTGACACGGCAGCTTAAGACCGAACCCGGACAGATCGCGGTTGTGGTAGTTACAGCCTACCATGATAACCAGCAGGTGCTGCACGCCATGCGCACGGGCGCTTCGGCATACTGCTCGAAGGACATCACCCCAGATGAGATCATCGCCATTATCCGGGATGTCGCTTCAGGCTACTACGTCGTGGGTGATGCCCGGTTGACGGAGCGAGAACTGAGGGCCTGGATTAGCGACAATATGGAGGCAGCAACCGGACCTTATGCGCTCGATCCAGAAGATCATTTTGTGCCTCTCAGCCCGCGCGAGATGGAAATCCTGCAATTTGTCGTCAAGGGCCTGAGCAACAAGGAAATCGCGAAGGTCCTGCGTATCAGCCATCAGACTGTCAAAAACCATATGACCTCAATTCTGAAAAAACTCAACGTGCAGGATCGAACCCAGGCAGCGGTGACTGCGCTGCGATCTGGTTGGGTGCGCATTCAGGATACTGATTCAGAATCCAGCAGGTGAATCACAAAATGGCAGCCGATACATTTGATGATCCCAAGAATGAGATTGTTGAAGTCATAACTGAAGAGATGCGCAGTATCCAGATGGCGCTGAATGAGATCAAGGGGCAGATCGACCAGACTCAGCTTGTGGTTGACCGCGAACAGCAGCGCAACAGCGATCTGGCAACTGAGCTGCGTACCGTTCAGGATAATATCGATACGATTCCCCGACAGGACATTCGCGCCAAATATGACGAGGCTCTGGATGCCCGCTTTCGTCTGAGCACCATGCGCGGGCAACTGGAAAAATTGCAGACCCGGCAGGAGCTTCTGGAAGAACACCAGGCCCTGCTGAATCGCCTGTTGAACATGATACAGGGTACTGAGATGCTTGCCGGTTCAACTGCTACACCGGAACGGGCCGCGCCGATCAGTAGTTTCGCCAGCATCAATCGTATTGTTCAGGCCCAGGAAGAAGAACGCCAGCGGCTGGCGCGACAGATGCACGATGGACCGGCGCAATCGCTGACGAACTTTATCCTTCAGGCTGAAATCTGCCAGCGACTTTTTGACCGTAACCCGGACAAAGCGGCTGAAGAACTGGATAACCTGAAGACCAGCGCAAGCCAGACCTTCCAGAAGGTGCGTGATTTTATCTTTGATCTGCGGCCCATGATGCTCGACGATCTGGGCGTAGTGCCAACCGTTCGCCGCTATGTCGAGTCTTTCCGCGACAAGAACGATATCGACACGAATCTCGAGATTATGGGGGAAGAACGGCGGCTGGAAACTGCGCGTGAGGTGCTGATCTTCCGCGGCATCCAGGAACTGATGCTTCACGCGCGCGATTACGCGTCACCGCAAAAGCTGCGCATTCAGCTCGACATGGGGGGCAACCGGGTTCGGGCGATTGTGGAGGATGACGGGCGCGGATTTGATGCCGAGGCGGTGCTGTCCGGCCATCATCAGACGGATCCACGCGCCCAGAGCATGATCACACTGCGCGAAAAATTCGAGCTGGTCGGTGGCTCTGTATCAGTCAACAGTACCGAAACCGAGGGAACCGTCGTGCGGATCGAACTGCCAGTTGAGGATACTATATTCTAACCAATTCTCGAACATGCAATTGAGCCAATCGTTGTAGACTGATAGCGGGTGGGATATTCTGACTGTTTGCCAGCCACCGCGAAATGATTACACTAGAAACAAACTACCGGTGCATTCGCCGCCCGCTGACTGATACTCACAGACTGGTGGGACGGTCACACCCCTAACGGAGGGATCAATGCAAGGACGTGTTCTCATCTTACTGGCCTTTATTATCATCCTGGCAGCGATTGTCGTCGTTGTCGTCCTCCCCACACTTCAGCAGGAGACCCCCGTGACAACGGGGCAGACTCCGGGGGCACCACCAGTCTCACAAGTTGCGACCCCAACACCGATGGCATTTGTGAATGTGGTCATTGCGGTGCAGGAACTGCCGCGTGGCTTTCGTATCCCGGCCAATGCGGTTGATCTGCGGGCCTGGCCGGAAGAGGCGGCTCCGTTTAATGGCATCACCAATCTGGAAGATGTGGTTGGGAAGATCGCACGTACCCGCATTTTCCGCGAGCAGCCCATTCTCACTACAATGATTACAGACGACTTCACCAGTCTTGCCGAAGTTGGGTCTGATGCGGCAGCCATCCTTCCGAGCGGCCTTGTGGCTGTTTCCATTCCTATCAACCGGTTGACCAGCGTGAGCTACGCGATCCAGGATGGTGATCGCGTTGATGTCATTCTGTCCATGCTTTTTGTTGACGTGGACGATGTTTTCCAGACCATTGCGCCGAACCTCATTACGCTGTTCCAGTTCTCGGCGGAAGGCATCACAACCAGCGAAACGCTGGAAGGTCGCCCGGACAGCACAAGTCTTGGCCCGGCGATCATCAGCCCGTCCGAACGACAGCGTCCCCGCCTTGTGACCCAGCGCACTGTGCAGGATGCGCTGGTTGTCCATGTGGGCGAATTTCCGGCTGGGGGGCGTTTCATTGCGGCCCCGCCCACCCCGACCCCCGTACCTGACGCTGATGAAGAAGAAACGACCAGAGACGGTGAACCGGTTGCGTCTCCCACGCCAGCAGTGCCAACCGTCGTCACGCTGGGCGTAACGCCTCAGGATGCGGTTGTGCTGGTGTGGGCAATCGAAGCCAAACTGCCGATTACCCTGGCGCTGCGTTCGGCGTCGGACACCTCACGCACCACCACCCAGGCGGTTACACTTGATTACATTATGGCGAACTTCGACATTAACCCACCTGGCAAACGGCAGTACACTATCGAACCCGCTATTCGCAGCGTTCGGCAGTTGCTCCAGGAGAATGAGCTGTCTTTGACGAGTGGTAACTAGACGGTTAGGGTCAGGATGATTCTATGAGCAAGGCAAGCTCTGTACACTCCGAGGGTGAAGGGGAAGTCATCACCATACTGCTGGTTGATGACATCCCGGATACCCTGGAGAATATCAAGAAACTCATCAGTTTCGAGCAGGATATGAAAGTTGTCGGTACGGCTCGGACCGGCACTGAGGGCGTGTCGCTGGCTAAGGAACTGAAGCCCAATATCATCATCATGGATATCAACATGCCGGACATGGATGGTATTCAGGCGACCACCCTGATTACTGAAGCTGTGCCGACGTGTGCGGTCATCATGATGTCCGTTCAGAATGATCCCGATTACCTGAGACGGGCGATGCTGGCCGGGGCGCGTAACTTCCTCACCAAGCCCATCGAAATGGATGAGCTGTACAATACGATCCGAACGGTTCATGCACGCAACAAACCGATTGCGGCGCAGTATACGGCGGTGGTCGAAGGCACGGGCGAACTGCGGCCCAAGATTCGGGATAGTATCGGCAGCGATAGCCGAGCCGGTCATGTCATCGCAGTGTACAGCCCTCAGGGTGGGGTTGGCACAACCATGATTGCGACCAGCCTCGCCTCCGGTTTGATGAAGGATGGCAGCAAGGTGCTGTTGATTGATGCCGACCTGCAATTTGGCGATGTGGGCATCATGCTCAACCTCCAGTCGCAATCGACGATGGTCGAACTGATCCCGGATGTCGATGATCTGGATACCGAACTGTTTGAGAATATTGTCGCCACACACGACAGCGGCCTGAAGGTGCTGCTTGGCCCTTCGCGCCCGGAATTCTCTGAAGAGGTCGAGCGAAACCCGGAGGCCCTGTCCCAGATTATCAGGAAAATCGCTGAGCACTATGATTTTGTCGTGATCGACACTTCGACACGAATCGATGATTTACTCCTTTCCCTGTTCGATGTCGCCAGCAAGATCGTCACGGTCTGTATGCCAACAATTCCTAGCGTGAAGAACACACGGCTGGTGCTCGACCTGTTTGATAAGCTCAAATATCCACCGGACAAAGTGATGCTAACGGTGAATCGTGTGCCCGAAGACCGTCAGGCGCGCAAAACGACGGTTTCGCTGGAAAAGATCAGCCACTACCTGAAGCGTCCGGTGGTAGCTGCGATTCCATCCAACGAATTGATGGTGAATCGGGCTATTACCAAAGCCGTTCCGGTGATCGCGTCGGAGCGGGATAAGAGCAAGTCGCCAATCAAGGAATTGTTCGAGCTGTCTGAGGCGATCTATGAGGCGCTTGAAGGGACGCCAGAACCGGAGCCGGAAATGGAAGTTGCAAAACAATCGCGGCCTTCAGGTCTGCGGCTGCGACTGGGGCGATAGCCCGATTGGGTTGTAGAAGTGCGGGTAGAATTCGGTAAGCAATAACGTATCGTTGGGAGGTACTCTTATGTCATTATTGCGTCGTATTGAAAAAGGCAACACCGGCGACATCGGGGGAAGTGGCAGCGACAACGAGACTGATGAATCCAAGCTTGCTGCCATGCGGCAGCGGCGGCAGGTTGTCAGCGACGTGGGCCGGCCCGGCGTGCGTACATCTGAAAATTCTTACATGGATCTCAAAGTGCGGGTTCAGAATAAGCTGTTGTCTGAACTCGATCAATCGATGGATGTCAGTCAAAAAGCGCAGGTGCGTACCCATATTGAAGAGTTGTTCAACTCGATTCTGGCAGACGAAAGCCTGGTTCTGTCACGCGCCGAACGCCAGCGTTTGTTCGAAGCAATCGTAGCGGACATTCTTGGGTTTGGGCCGCTGGAAATCCTGCTGGCCGATGACACCATCACGGAAATCATGGTTAATGGCCCGAAGAATGTGTTTATTGAACAAAAAGGGATGCTGTCGCGTGCGCCGGTTACCTTTGATGATGAAGATCACGTGCTACGCATCATTGAACGCATTGTCGCCCCGCTCGGACGCCGCATCGACGAAAGCTCACCGCTGGTTGATGCGCGGTTGCCGGATGGTTCTCGTGTGAATGCCATTATTCGACCGCTGGCGCTGTGCGGCCCGACCATTACTATCCGTAAGTTTTCCAAGAAACCGCTGACGGTAGATGACCTGATTCGTTATGGCTCGATATCGAAGGAAATTGCTGAGTTCCTGCGCGCCTGTATTATCGGTCGGTTGAATATTGTGGTTTCCGGCGGCACGGGTTCGGGCAAGACGACGTTGCTCAACGTGCTTTCGAGCTTTATTCCCAACGATGAGCGTATTATCACGGTGGAAAACGCTGCTGAACTTCAGCTTCGGCAGGAGCATGTTGTAACCCTCGAAAGTCGTCCACCTAACATTGAAGGCAAGGGCGAGATCACCATTCAGGACCTGGTGGTCAACTGTCTGCGTATGCGCCCTGACCGGATTGTGGTTGGGGAGTGTCGCGCGGGCGAGGCTCTCGATATGCTTCAGGCGATGAATACCGGCCACGACGGGTCACTTACCACAGCTCACTCCAACAGCCCGCGCGATACACTGGCACGCCTCGAGGTCATGTGTTTGATGGCCGGGATGGATTTGCCGGTGCGCGCTATTCGCGAGCAGATTGCCAGTGCTGTCGATCTGATCTGCCATCAGGAGCGGCTGCGCGATGGAACCCGCAAAGTGGTCAAAATCACTGAAATCCAGGGCATGGAAGGCGATGTCATTACGATGTCGGACATTTTCGAGTTTGAACAGACCGGGATCGAGGGCGGCAGAATCATAGGCCGCATCCGGCCCACCGGCCTGCGTCCCAAATTCATCGACCGCATCGAAGCCGCTGGTATTCATCTGCCGCCGTCCGTCTTCGGTATTGGCCGCAGCAACTATTAGCATCACCCTGCCTGCTGGTGTCTTTATGGTTGAATCGAGTCAGGAAGTGCGTTTTGCTTGACGCACTTCTCCTAATTTCTTAGAATGAAATTAAGCTAACGGAGGACGTTGAAAGCGTGGATCAAACAATCATACTTGTCGGTGCTGTTTTTCTGGCGCTGATAGTCCTCGTTATCGGCATCCGCAACGTTCGCTCAGAGCGTGATGTAGTCGAAGAGCGTCTCGGTCGTTACGACGACAGCAGCTACCAGTCATTTCTGGACGACGCTGAAGAAGAGACCGACCAGGTAGCCAAGCCGACCCCTCTGGAATCAGCGATCAACAAGGCCATTTCAAATCGACCATTTGCCCAAAAATGGCGACAGCAACTGGCGCGGGCCGACATCAAGCTGACCGTTGCCGAATATGCCGCCCTGCACATCATTTCGATGATTGGTTTCTTCGTGCTGGGATATTTCGTGATATTCGGCCAGGAACTGGTCATGGGTATTGTGTCGGGTTTTGTGGGCTTTTTTGCGCCGCGTATCTACGTAGCCCGGCAGACAAGTAAACGTTTGATCGCTTTTGAGCAGCAGTTGCCAGACACGCTGGGTCTGTGGGTCAACGCCCTGCGCTCAGGTTACAGCGTCATGCAATCGATGGAGGCGATTTCCCGCGACTCGCCTGAGCCTACCGCTACGGAATTCAAGCGCGTGATCCAGGAAGTGAGTCTGGGTATTGATATGAGTGACGCACTTCAGCATCTGCTGGATCGGGTCGAAAGCGAAGACCTCGATCTGGTTGTTACTGCTGTGAACATCCAGCGCGAAGTCGGCGGCAATCTGGCCGAAATTCTAGACATTATCAGCCATACCATTCGCGAACGGATCAAGCTGAAAGGCGAAATCCGGGTGCTCACGGCGCAGGGCCGCATTACCGGCTATCTGATCAGCGGGCTGCCGATTCTGCTGGCGTTATTCCTGTACGCCATCAATCGAGAGTATATGGCGAACCTGTTTGAAAATCGAGCCTGTGGCTGGCCCCTGCTGGGTATTGGTCTGGCGCTGATCGGTATTGGTTCTGCTGTGGTCCAGAAGATCGTTCAGATTGAAATTTGAGGCCAGTTAGAACATGAGTCTGATTATCCCCATTGCGATTGTCGTTGGTCTGGCAATCATCGCCGGGCTGGTGTATATCGGTCTGCGTGAGGACAACAGCCGGGACCCGCTTCAGGAACGTCTGGCACAGTATGGCGAACGGGATGTTCCTCAATCGCTTGAAGAAATCGAACTGTCACTCTCTTTTCGGGATCGTATCCTGATCCCGATGCTCAAAAAGATTGCTGAGGTCACGGTTCGATTTACGCCGGAGAAGCAGTTGGAAGAGGCGCGCCGCCTGATCGAACTGGCTGGTCTGGCGGGTACGCTCGAACCCACCTCGTTTTTTGCGCTGCGTATTGTGGCAACAGTCGGTCTGGGACTGCTGGCCTTTCTGTTATTCTTTGTGTTCACTTCAACAACCGCGCCGACGCAGGCTCTGTTGTACACGGTAGGCGGCGCGGCACTGGGCTACTTCTTTCCGCTGCTTTGGATACGCAGCAAGATTCGCCGGCGGCAAGAGAATATCCAAAAAGCCCTGCCTGATGCCCTTGATCTTCTGGTCATCTGTGTGGATGCGGGTCTGGGTTTTGATATGGCGATGGGCAAGGTTTACGAAAAGTGGGACAACGAACTGGCAATTGCCTTTGGCCGGGTGCTGCGTGAAATTCAGCTTGGCCGCCAGCGTCGTGAAGCCCTGCGCGATATGTCCAACCGTATGGATGTGCCCGATGTCACCAGCTTTGTGGCTGCGATTATTCAGGCCGATCAGCTTGGTGTGAGCATGGCGAATATCCTGCGGGTGCAGGCCGATCAGATGCGAGTCAAGCGCCGCCAGCGGGCGCAGGAAAAGGCGCATCAGGCCCCGGTAAAAATGATGATCCCAATGGTGCTGCTGATCTTCCCGTCGATCTGGATTGTGCTGCTTGGCCCGGCTGCGATTATTCTGCTGGAAACGTCGGGGACAACAGGAGCGTTCTAGCATCATCTATGTTGCAACAGTCATTTTCGCGCAATCCTCAACCAGAAGCCCGGCAGATGCTTGGGCTTCTTTTGTCTGATGACCCTGTTCGACGCTGGCTGGCTCTGGGCCTCGATTTGTTGTTCCCACCGCGCTGCGCTGGTTGTGGTAAAGTCGATACAATCTGGTGTGCGGCCTGCCAGCAGGCGGTCGAGAGCATCCCATTTCCGCCGCTGCGGTCACTGGCTTCGGATTCGCCCCTGACCGCTGTTGCGGCCACGGCTCCGCACGAGGGCAGAGTACAGCAGGCGCTGTGGGCGCTGAAGTATGAAAACGGGTATCAGCTTGCCCTACCGCTGGGGGAGCGACTGGCTGCCCGTCTCCGGGCGCTGGGGTGGACAATCGACATCATCGCCCCGGTGCCATTGCACATCCACCGGTTAAAGACTCGCGGGTATAATCAGGCGGAATTACTGGCGAACAGCATGGCGACCAGGTTGGAAATCCCCCTCGAATCCGGGGCAGTAGAACGACTGGTTGAAACCCGTTCGCAGGTAGGCTTGAACGCTGAGGAGCGAAAAGCGAATATGGAACAGGCTTTCCGCGCAGCACCTCAGCTTGTTTCAGGAAAGATCGTCTTGTTGGTAGATGATGTTTATACGACGGGCGCGACCCTCGAAGCCTGTGCCGGTGCGGTGCTGGAGGCCGGTGCAGCCGCTGTCTTTGGTCTGACGGTGACGATGGCTTGAGGTCGAACAATTTTACATCTGCTACATGAAGGAGTTCACGATGGACGTGACCATTCAGGGAACGAACGTCAAAGTAACTAGCGACATCGAAGCTTATGCCCGCAAAAAGCTGGACCGGCTTGATCGCTATCTGCCTCGCATCCAAGAAGTCCGGGTAGAGCTTTCACACGAAAACACCCGGCGCGGCGAGGATCTCGTCAGTGCCCAGATCACTGTCCGTCACGCACGTGGTGCAATTCTACGGGCGGAGGAAAAGGTTGGCGGTGACATCAAAAAGGCGATTGATAAGGCTGTTGACAAGATGTACCGCCGCATCCAGCGGTTCAAGGGCAAGCGCAGCCGCAAAGGCAAGGAACGCTTCACCGCAACGCTCGAAGAACTGAGCATGGCGGAAGATATTCCCGATGTGGAAGAATACGTCGATGAATATGGCGATCTGGCCCCGGAGTATTTCGAGACTCAGGTCGAGGGTGAAGAAGAATATGCGATTCCGATTGCCCGCCGGAAGGATGTTCAGCTTACACCGATGACCGAGATCGAGGCGATTGAGCAAATGGAACTGCTGGGTCATTCGTTCTTCATGTTCTTCAACGCCAGCACGCAGACGATCAATGTCCTGTATCGGCGCACGCACGGCGGCTACGGCCTGCTTGTTCCTGCTATCCCCTGATGAGCAGTATCACCGGGGCGGTTTTTGGCCGCCCCGCCACAATTCACGCAGCAGCCAGTATTTCCGCAGTTCATACCAGGCCATCAACGCGCTCAGCCGCAGGCCGTGCCAGCCGTCGGTGTAACCTTTGAGGGTGACAAAACGCCACCAGAACTGCCGCCAGGGTTGCAGGACGTAATTATGTGGTTTTGGCCGCACCCCCTGCTGATACAGAATACGTGCATCATAAGTGCTGTAGGTGCGCTGCTTTCGATGAAACTGGCTGACAGTGGCATAGTTGTAATGGATAAGCGGGTTTTGCAGCGTTCCTTCGGGGCCGTCCAATAGCACCAGTTCGTGTACTTCACGTTCCGGGTCGTAGTGCGCGGCGCCGACCCGCAGCAGCCGTGTCTGGTAGTCCGGGAACCAGCCCGCGCCGCGTGTCAGTCTGCCGAAGATGTAATTGTGGCGGGGGATGCGCCAACCGGCTTCGGCTGCCTGCTGCTCGATGATCCGCCGGATTTCGGCGGCCAGTTCTGGCGTGGCTCGCTCGTCGGCATCGACAAACAGCACCCAATCAGCGCGGCCTTCGGCCGCTTTCAAGGCTGCGTTACGCTGGCTGGCGTAGTTTTCAAAGCGATGCTGGATGACTTCGGCTCCGGCCTGCTGGGCCAGCTCAACCGTGTTATCCTGACTGAAGGAATCGAACACCAGCACATGGTCGGCAAACCGCACACTCTCGATACATGCCTGAATGTGTTCAGCTTCGTTGTATGTCAGAATGATTGCCGTAAGGTTCATAGTTTGAATCAAGCGAGCAGAGCCTGACGCAGTTTCGCAATCATGGCGTCGCACATCTCGCAGCCAGTGCCAGCAGTCATACGCTCCCAGTTATCCGGCGACATCCGCTTTATGTCCTCTCAGCGCCATAGTGCGCACGGTATCATAAGCCTCGACCAATGCCTGCCTGTCGGCATTTGACAATGATGAATTCTGGCGCACCTGCTGCACTTTGTGCCGTGTGCCGAGCGCAACCATCCAGCGGGCCAGCACGGTTTTCCATTTCGGATAATGCTTATGATACAGCAGCAGACGGCTGCGCCACAGATTAATGATGCTCCGGGGACGCACCTGCCCGGTGCTCTGGCCTTCGAGATGAATTACGTGAGCCGAAGGCACACAGCGGACGCGCCAGCCGGCCTTGTGGATGCGCCAGGCCCAGTCGATCTCTTCGCAGTACATGAAGAACTGCTCATCGAAGCCGCCGGTCTGCTCGATGACCTCGCGCCGCAGCATCATCGTCGCGCCCAGCGGAAAATCGATGTCGAACGGCTGGCCGGACTCGTACAGGTGGCGCGGATAGCGTCCGTTAAAGTCACTTTCGTACAGCCGCCCCGGTGTCGGGAAAAACTCGACCCATAGCTGCCGCAGTCCCGGAAAACGAAAGGCGCTGTGCTGGAACCGCCCATCCTGATAGGTCAGACGTGCCCCGGCCAATCCTGTGTCCGCATCAGCCAGCAGCGTTTCAAACAGGGTTCGAGTCGCGCCCGGTTGAGTAATGGTATCTGGATTGAGCAGGTACACAGCACGTGGAAGCTCTGTCGCAGGCAAGCTGCCGAAACCGATTTCGCGCAGCGCCCGGTTATTGCCTGCCCCAAAACCGAGGTTCGTCTCGCTGGCGATCAGCCGTACCTGTGGATACGCGCTCCGTATGGCTTCGGCGGTCCCATCGGATGAGGCGTTATCGACGACGTATACATCGGCTGGCGGGCCATGCGCGTTCAGGTCGGCATACAGGCTTGCCAGCGCGTTGAGCGCCAGATCGCGCACATTCCAGGTAACGATGACAACCGCCAGATCAGCCATCAACTGCCTAGCTGGGCGAAATCCAGGCGCGTGCGCCCCAGAAACTCATTCAGGTCTTCAAAGTCGTCTGCGCTGACCCGGCTCAGGCCATCGAGACTGAGCAGCGGGCGCATGATTGCCCTGCCGTCGGGATCAACCGCCAGTGCCAGCAGCGCGTTATCTAGGCGGATTCGTTCGCCAAGCGGCAGGCTGAGGGGGTACATCAGCACAGCGAACGGCATCTCCGGCGATGTGCCCACGACTGTGAGGGCTTCACGCTGCACCTCGCGCAGTGACTCAAAGGTGGTTTCTGACATGCCGGTGGCGTCGCATTCGCCCTCAATGATCGCTTCGATCAGTTCGTTGCGGCTTGAGTAATCAACCACCGCTTCCAGGTCTCTTACCGGGTCAATGCCATTGGCCCGCATGATAAGCGACGGAACCAGCCAGCTATAGTAATCATTCAGACCCATGCGGCAGAAGGTGCGCCCGCGCAGGGCCTGGACATTGCTGAATCCCCGCCTGCGACTGGTGATGATCTGCCCGGCCACGCCTGTCTGCGCGTTGCTGCCGCGCCCCTGTTCCACCTGCATAATCGGTTCGCCGCAGTTCTGGGCAACCGCCGCCTGAAAACTGGCGCCATCCAACCAGGCCACGGCGACACTGGTGGGCCGGGAATCGCACAGCGCCGCCAGCGCCTCAGCGTAACGGTCGACCACTGTAATTTCAACCACCAGACCAGACTGCTCGCGCAGTGCTTCTTCAAAATCGGTAATCTGGTCGGCTGAGACTGATTCGGCAGGGTTGATGAGCATACGAATCGGGTTGTCTTCTGTGCCGGGCGGAAGGACCGTTGGAACCGGGGGCAGGGGGGTCGAGCGCGGGGTGGCGGTGGCGGTAGCAGCTACAAACGGCCCCTGTTCGACCTGCACCTCACGGCACGCCGCCAGCATCACGAGAAGCAAAAGCATCAACCGGGAAAGAGCCTTGCTGTTAATGTTGCACTCTCCAGCGTACCAATGGAACCTGATTTTTATGGTACAACCGATTCACATCGGGAACAAATCAGATGATGGGCACGCCGATTTCCTGTGCTACTGACCGCACATATTCTGCTGAAAGTCGATAGTCTTCTTCCTGCTGGAGATGTTCCAGCATGAGGGGTGTATCCGCCGGCAGTTGATTCATTTCGTGCAGCAGTGTCCGGTAATCCAGCGCGCCGAGACCGGGCCGCACCTCATCCAGATGGACAGTGAGTTTGTTCGACAACCTGATGTCCTTTGCGTGGCAGCTTTTGATGTAGGGGCCGAGTTTAGCAAAACAGTCACGGATCAGGCCGGCGTTGTCGAAATAACGCTGCGGACTCGATATAAGGTTCACCGGGTCGAGATGGACAGCAAACCGGGGGCGGTCGATGGCCTTGATGAGAGCCTGATAGCTCTCGACAGAATCAGGGTAAATCCAGGGCATTGTTTCCAGTGTGTAGAATGTTCGCGTCGGATTAACCGCGTCAATAATCGCCCGCGTGGTTTCGACAATCAGATCGAATGTGGCTGCACTCAGATTGTCGGGGTGCGGGCCATCCCAATGCTCACCCCGCGCGCCTGCGATATTGACACAGCACAGCGCACCGATTTCATCTGCCAGCGCAAGCTGCTTTTGGCATTTTTCCAGCGCGGCGCTGCGTATCGCGTCATCCGGGCTGATCGGATTGCTCCATGCTCCTACTTCCGCAATGACGATATTGGCCTTGCTGGCGGCGGCAGCGTAGCTTTGAATTGTGGCGCTGTCCGCATCACTGGAAACCGGGCAGTAGGCTGCGCTGTAACCTGCGTTTTTCAGTGCCGCCACCCATTGATCTGGATCGTTGATCTCGCCGAAGACCGGCCCACCCAATCGCATCGTTCACCCTCCTTCCGGCTCAACCTCAGCACTCGTGTCGACCAGCAGAATTTCGCGGCTGCCTACATTGGTGTTGCGAATGCTCACTTCGACAAATTCGTGAATCAACCCGGCCCAGCAGTTCTGCGGGTTCAGGGCCTCGATTTCAGTCATGCGGATTGCGCCCCACACGACCACCCGCTTGCCTGCCGGCAGATAAGAATAGGTGTTGCCGCTGTACGGGTCAAATTCGGTATACAGATCAGCCTCAGTCCCAACAGCCCAGCGCCAGGGATAGTCGCTTTCCGCCGTCGAGCAGTCGATGCCCACGCGCCACGCGCCAGCCTCATCGAAGGCGTTGAACGTAGCGGCTCGCTGTGTCTGCTGATAGACCGTGCCCGGTGGTGGTCCGCTGGTGCGGATCGGAACTTTGCCATAGTTGTCCACAGTCAGTTTAAAAACCAGCATATCGCCCAGTGGAACCTGAAGCGCGGTCATGCTGTGATCCTGAACGTTGTCCGGCAGGGGAATCAGCTCGCCGGGCTGGTCAGCCGTGGTGAAGTAACGTTCGTCGTAGGGCTGTACACTAAAGACCACATCGACACCAACCGTCTGGGGGACAATTTCGGCCAGTGGTTTACCGCCGTTCTCAATCGTTAGCTGGGCGGTGCGCTGCACAATCTGGCCTTCATCATCCTGGGCACGGGCGACAACCGTGTAGACGCCATCCGGCGGTGGGTCAGCATCCAGATCGACGCCGCCTTCATAATCGTACAGATGCCGTCCGGGTTCGCCGGGTTTGCGGCCTTCCTGACGAGGCGCAACGTAAATCTGCTCTTCATTCTGCCCGATCAGATAAACCTGCAAATGTGCGCCTTTTTCAAGAAAGACGCTGATTTCTGTCCGGTCATTGATGCCATCCTGATTGGGGGTAAACACATCCGGCCAGACGGTGAAGGTGGTAATTTCCGGGAGGGGCGAGTCAGCATCCTGAATCACCAGCGTGCCGGTGCGTTCATCCTGTTCTCCGCTGCCAGCATCGATGGCAGTCAGACGCCAGGTATATTCGCCGTCAGGCATCAGGCGGCGCAGCACCTCACCGGCGATTTCCTCGCCTTCCAGTACATAACCTTCGACCACGCCGCTGAAATTTACCTCATAATCGTCGGGGATGCGGGGTTCATCCTGGCGGAATATGTAGACAGCGCCATCGGCTGACTCGAAAGTGAGGGAGACGCGAGCGTTGTGCGACAGGCTGTAGCGAAAGAGGGTGACATCGTCTTCGCCGTCCGCATTCGGCGTAATTACCTCCGGCGAAAAACTGGCGTGCGTGATAAGCGGCAGGTTGGGTTGGAGGATAGCCCGTCCGATCAGCAGCACCATCACCATTCCTGCTACTGCTGCCGCAATGACCAGTTGAATACGCATTCACAGTGCCCTATTCGTAAGCCAATCCGCGTTGAGTCTAGCGTACAGCTTCGCCATCTGTCCAGACGCTTTACCCGGACCCCGGTCTGCGGTAAACTCCTAAATTACACCATAGTTGCTAGAAGGAGCTTTTTCCATTGGCAGTTCGTAACGGCACGAACGATTTTTATAACATCCCCGATACTGAGCCAGATAGCGAGGGATTCATTACGTGCCCGGTTGTGCCGTTGCAGGGCATGGTGATCTACCCGAACGTGGTCACCCCACTGTTTCTGGATAGTAAACGCGCGGTTGCGGCTGCCGAAGCTGCGCTGAATGAGCGCCGCACCATCATCGGGTTGGCGCAGCGCGACCCTGCCGCTGGCAACCCCAGCCCGGACGATCTGTTTACGATTGGCACGGAAATTGCGCTGGGGCGAATTCTGCGGATGCCGGATGAAACCAACAGTATGCTGGCGCAGGGCCGGCAGCGGGTCGAAATCATCCGCATTATTCAGACTGAACCGTACATTATCGCCCAGGCACGCCCTATTCGGACGGACGATTACGAGCCGACACCGGAACAGAGCACGTTGATGAAAGCTGTCGTCAATATGTTCAGGCGGGCGGTTGATCTCAATGCAAACATCCCGGAAGACGTACTGATCTATGCGCTGAATGCGGAAGACCCCGGCTGGCTGGCTGATCTGGTGGCTTCTACGCTGTCGCTGTCAACAGAAGAACGCCAGCGCGTGCTGGAAATCGTTGACCCTGGCGAGCGCCTGAGCCACGTGGCGATGCTGTTGAGCAAAGAACTCAATGTGCTCGAAATTGAGGATGAGATCAGCGCGCAGGTGCAGCAGGAGATGGAGCGCGGACAGCGTGAAATGTACCTGCGCGAGCAGATGCGTGTCATCCAGACCGAACTTGGCGAGGGGGATATATTCCAGCAGGAACTGGATGACATTCGCAATCAGATTCTCCAGGCCCAGCTTCCGCCTGAAGTCCACGAGCGCGCGATGAAGGAATTATCGCGCCTGTCGATCATGCCGCCGATTGCGCCTGAAGTCGGCATTATCCGGACCTATATCGACTGGCTGACGAGCCTGCCCTGGACGAAAGCCAGCGAGGACAACCTTGATATCGCCAACGCTCAAAAGGTGCTGGATGAGGAGCACTATGGCCTGCCGAAAATCAAGGATCGCATTCTGGAATATATCGCTGTGCGCAAGCTGGCAGGCCACAATATGGACAGCCCGGTACTGTGCTTTGTCGGCCCACCAGGCGTGGGTAAAACATCGGTGGGCAGAAGCATTGCCAGGGCGCTGGGCCGCGAATTTGTCCGCGTGAGTCTGGGCGGAATCCGCGACGAAGCCGAAATCCGGGGCCACCGGCGCACGTATATTGGCGCGCTGCCGGGGCGTGTGATCCAGACGATGAAACGCGCCGGTACGATCAACCCGGTTTTTATGCTCGATGAAATAGACAAACTGGGCATGGATTTCCGGGGCGACCCGGCGGACTCGCTGCTGGAGGTCCTCGACCCGGAACAGAATGCGTCGTTTTCCGATCACTATCTGGAAGTACCGTACGATCTGTCCAAGGTACTGTTTATAACGACGGCGAACGACCTTGATCCGCTGCCACCGGCGCTGCTTGACCGGCTGGAGGTGATCGACTTTTCCGGTTATATCGAGGAAGAAAAGATCGGGATCGCTACGAAGTTTCTGATTCCAAAACAGCTCAAGCGGCATGGGCTGGAAGGCTGTGGCATCCGGTTTGAAAAAGCGGCGCTCGAAACGATTATCCGCGACTATACCTACGAAGCCGGGGTGCGCAACCTCAACCGCGAAATTGCCAATATCTGCCGGAAACTGGCGCGTCAGGTTGCCGAAGGCAAACGATACACGAAGCACATCACGCCAAATCTGGTGTCGAAATATCTGGGGCCGCCGTATTTTATCGGTACACGGTCACTGGATGAAGATGCGGTTGGCGTGGCTACTGGTCTGGTGTGGACATTCGGCGGCGGCGACATCACTATTTTTGAGGTATCGCTGCTGCCCGGTAAGGGCAACCTGATGATGACGGGTAATCTGGGCGAAGTGATGCAGGAATCGGCTCAGGCCGCCCTCAGCTACGTGCGTTCGCGGGCCGAGGACCTCGATGTGCCGAGCGACGACTTTGAAAACTATGATGTGCATGTGCATGTGCCAGAAGGGGCTGTTCCCAAAGAAGGGCCGTCGGCTGGCATTACACTGGCGATGGCGCTCATTTCAGCCTGGACTGAGCGCAAAGTTCGCCACGATTTTGCCATGACGGGCGAAATCACGCTGCGGGGCAAGGTGCTGCCGGTCGGCGGCGTCAAGGAAAAGGTCATGGCTGCCCGCCGCGCCCGGATCAAGAACGTGATACTGCCAGCCAATAACGAGAAGGACCTGGTCGATATTCCCAAAAAGGCGCTGCGCGATCTGCACATTCATTTTGTCGATGATATGCAGCAGGTGATTGATCTGGTCCTGCTGGAGCCACCCCCTGAAGGCCGAAAGCGCGATGCGCGCCGGGCTGAACGGGAAGAGGAAAATGACGATCAGATGGCGGAAGAGTGATGAGTGACCCTGATCTAGATTCCCTCATCAGAGATGGGCGGCATACCCGCGTGGATTGGTTCAGCGAACAGACGCCGCTGAGCATCGTCGCCACAACCATGACGGCGATGGCGAACAGTCAGGGCGGGACCATTTTGATGGGTGTGGCCGGGCCAACCGGTACACCCCTGGGCGTGCGAGATGCGGATAGCGTTGTCGATCGCATTTTGCAGGCGGCGCTGTCCCTCGACCCGCCGCTGATTATCCCGGTTCCGCGCGTGCTGGTTTTTAACGGCCAATCGATTGTCGTTGCGCAAGTGCCGCAGGGAATGCCGCATGTGTATTCGACAGATGGCCGTTATCTGGCGCGTGCCGGGGCTGAGAATGTGCCGCTGAAGCCGCGCGAACTGCGCCGGCTGATTTTCGAGCGGGGCGAACTCAGCTTTGAGGCGGAGGTCCCGCCGGGTGCTACTCTGGATGATATTAACTGGGAGAAGGCGGAAGCCTATGCCAGTAATCTGAATGGCCTGGGCGAAAGCAGTGTCCGCAAAGTCCTGCTGAAGCGCGGCTGCCTGACGATGGTGAATGGGGAGCTGATGCCGACTAATGCGGGCATTCTCTTGTTTGGCGTTGACCCCCAGCGTTTCGTGCGCGGTGCCGAAATTACCGCCGCCCGATTCGCCGGCGAGACGATGAGCGATACCTTCAGCCGGCAGGACATTCTCGGTACTCTGCCGGATCAAATCCGGCGCGCCGAAACATTTCTCATCGACCATCTGCGCAAAGGGGTGCAGATTGGTTCGGCTATGGCCCGGCAGGAAAGCTTTGAATACCCCCTGGAAGCTGTACGCGAGCTGGTGGTCAATGCGGTGGCGCATCGGGATTACAGCATCAGCGGCGATGGTATCCGGCTGTTTATTTTCAAGGATCACCTGGAAGTGACCAACCCCGGCAGGCTGGCGGGGCCGGTTACGGTGGATAACATCAAGGACGAGCGTTTCTCGCGCAACCCGGTTATCGTGCAGGTCTTATCCGACATGGGGTTTATCGAGCGATTGGGATATGGTGTTGATCGGGTTATTCACCTGATGCAGCAGCAGAATCTGCATATTCCGGCATTTGAGGAAACTTCTGGTGGGTTCCGGGTGATTCTCCGCAATGAGCCTGTTAATGCAGCAGAACAGGAAGCGTCGTCTGTCTCCGCTGTTAGATTTAACGGCGTGTTTAAGGGATTGGAAATTAACCCGCGCCAGGAAGCGGCGCTGATCTACCTGCACACGCCGGGCAACACGCGCATCACCAACAGCGACTTGCAGCAGCTTTGCCCGGATGTTCACCCCGAGACGATCCGGCGCGATCTGGTTGACCTGGTTATGAAAAATATCCTGCAAAAGATGGGACAAAAACGTGGCTCCTACTACATCCTCCGACGCGACTGAACCCTACGATCTCATCACTCTGGGGGAAACCATGTGGCGGCTGTCGGCTCCCGGCAACACGCGCCTTGAGGTCACGGCCACACTGGAAGTCAATGTGGGCGGGGCAGAAAGCAATCTGGCGATTGCGCTGGCGCGCCTGGGCAAGCGGGTAGCCTGGTGGTCACGCCTGCCGGATAATCCACTGGGACAGCACATCGCCCAGACGCTGCGCACCTTTGGGGTGGATGTCTCCGGGATTTACTGGCAGAAGAACGCTCGACTCGGCACGTACTTTATCGAGTTCGGCAGCGCGCCGCGCCCAACCCAGGTCGTCTATGACCGGGCCAATTCGGCGGCAAGCCAGATGCAGCCCACCGATTTCGATTGGTCCGTTTTCGAGCATACCCGGCGGCTGCACCTGACCGGTATCACCCCGGCTCTCAGTGCGTCGTGTCTGGAAACGGTGCGCACTGCGATTCGAGAAGCGAATAACGCCGGCGTGCAGGTCTCGTTTGACCTTAATTACCGCGCCAAATTGTGGTCATGGGACGAATGCCGCCCGGTGATGGACGAACTGGCTTCGCAGTGTCAGCTGGTCATCGGCGCGACCCGTGATGCGCAAAATCTGGTTAGCGATACAATAGAAGGTGAGCCGCTTGTGCGCAGGCTGCATGAACGGTGGCAGGGCGCAACTGTCATCTTGACCAAAGGCGCAGAAGGCCCGGTTGCGTTTGACGGCACGGATTTTTATCATGTTCCCGCGTTTACCGGCGTGCAGATTGTGGATCGTATAGGGGCCGGGGACGCCTTTGATGCTGGTCTCCTGTGTGCCCTGCTGGATGGTAAGACCCTGCCGGAAGCGATGCGTTATGGGAATGCTGTTGCCGCGCTCAAAATGACGATGTTCGGTGATATTGCTCTGGTGCGGCGCGATGAAGTTGAAGCCCTGCTGGCAGAGGAATCAACCGATATTCGACGGTGATTGTTCGCAGCTTTGCAGGATAGGGAACGGGTAAAGATGTGATGGCGCGCCTACATGTTCTGTTTGCGGTGATGTTCCTCGCTCTGGCAGGCTGTAATCTGGCGGCTAATCCGCCCCTCCCTACGGATACACCGCTGCCACCCCAGGTTGATCTGACCTGCGGTGAGCTTGTGGCAAGGGCGATTCAGACAGTTGGCGCCGCCTGCAACGCCACAGGCCGTAATCAGGCATGTTATGGCAATTTTCTGGTTGATGCAGAATTGCAGCAGGATGCAGTCGATCCGTTTACGACTGTAGGTGATCTGGCGTCGCTGCAATCCATCAGGCTTATCAGCACCTCACCGCTGGATGAAATCGCGCAGACATGGGGTGTTTCTATCCTGAAAGCACAGGTTAATCTGCCGGATGCGCTCCCCGGCCAGAACGTCACCTTCCTGCTGTATGGCGGTGCAACGCTGGACAACCTCAGCCCTCGGATGGAAGCCGTGATCCTGAGTACGGGCTTTGGCAGTGTCACCTGTGCCGAAGCGCCAGACGCGGCACTGCTGCTGCAATCACCGACAGGAACGCAGGTGTCGTTGAACATTAATGGCGCCGACCTGACACTTGGTTCCACGCTGTACCTGACTGCACGGGCAAATCAGCAGATGACGATTGCTGTGGTGAGCGGTTCGGCAACCGTTTCGGCCTTGGGCACAACGCGCACCCTTGTTCCTGGTTCGCAGGTGCGTTTGCCACTGGGGTCTACGGATGGTTTGCTGGTGATCGGCCCACCATCCGAGATCGAACCGTTTGATCTGGACGCTATCCTGCTGGCGCCCTTTGAACTGCTGCCTGAACGGGTGCAGATTCCGGTGCCGCTGGCGCCCACGCCGACCGAAACGCCAACCCAACCCAGCCTGCCGGTCACGGCGACGCTGCCTTCGGTGGTGATTCCGCTGCCGCCGACAGCCATACCGACTGTGTGCGTGCCGCGCGCCGACTGGGTTTATACCTACCGGGTTCAGGCTGGCGATACCCTGTTCTCTATTGCCCAGCGATTCAACCTGACACTGACGCAGTTGCAGACGGCAAACTGCATCCCGAATCCCAACATCATTACAGTGGGTCAAATCCTGCGTGTGCCTTTCCCGCCGCCGCCGACTGTGCCACCACCAACGGCGACCCGAACGCCGGGAATCGGGCCGACGCTCCAGCCAACTTCGACCACGATCCCGTTTTTCCCGACGGATACGCCGGTTGAAGACGAAGAGGTCGAACCAACGGCGACAGAAACCGAGGAACTTTCGCTTTCCATTGACTGAGGCAGCGTGCTTCGGCTAAATCGCACCTTTTAAGCCGGTTATTCCGATAGTATCCTAATGCGGATGTGTTGAAACGGAGGCATCCCGCATTCATGTCTGCTATTCGTCGAATTCTGCTGCTGCTGGTGCTGTCCGGCGCAGCCTGCCAGTCACTGGCCGGTCCGACGGCAACGCCCACGCCCACAGCGACTGATACACCGACGCTCACCAGTACACCAACAGCTACGTCGACGGCGACTCTCACACCCGTTCCCAGCGATACGCCCACCGTTACTCTGACGCCGACGGTGACGGATACACCGACAGTTACTGTGACGCCCACTCTCACGCCAACAGCGTCGATTACCCCGCTTCCGGCTGTAAACTTCCTCTACGACAACTGGGCGATTGTTGATCTGCCCGACAGCATCCGCAGCGGACTCAATACACCTCTGATTGCCTTCATCAATCAGAATGATCGGGATGGTATCGGGGACGTGCGCACGCCGCAGCCGGCCACTAACATTCAGACCCTGTATTTTGGGTCGGCGACCTCACCGGGTATTCGCACCCCGATACTGCAAATGAACGCCTCGACGGATAATCAGGTATATGTCGCGCCACCCGGCAACGCCGTAGCGTATTTTCACCAAGACCCTACAGGAGCCGGCACCGGCCTGCATATTCTGGACGTGACCGTCGGGATCAGCGGGCGGGTGCTGCCCCTAACCTCATTGGTGCAGCGTGGCTTTTTCAACGAACCGGCGTGGTCCCCGGATGGTTCCCGGCTGGCGATTGCACTGGAAACGGGTTACGCACTGGATATATTCACAGTTTCACGCGATGGCGGCAACTTCCGTAATCTGACCGCACACGGCAGCTATGATTTCTGGCCGTCGTGGTCGCCAGATGGCCGCTACCTGTTGTTCGTGTCTGATCGCGCACGCTGCCCAAGCTGGACGCCAGGTGACGCAGATGCCTGCGACCCGCTGGCTGATCCGCCGCCGAATGGGGGCAATCCCTACCTTCTGGATGTCCAGTCAGGCGAAGTTCGCCAGCTTTCCAGCCAGTGGCTGACCGAACCCCCGCGCTGGATCAGCGCCCGGCAGGTGGCTTTTGCCACCGGCGAACCAGCGTTTGGTGATCCCGAACGTATCCTGTGGCTGGTCGATGTTGCAAGCGGTGAGGAACGATCAGTGCGGCTGTCTGGCGTGTTTGGGAATCAGGTGTATTTGTCGGAAGCCTGGTCGCCAGATGGCAGCGCCGTGGTATTTCAGGACGCTTCAGGCACAACCAACAGCGTTGCGCTCATGGGTGTCAGCGGCAGCCTGATTGGCCGCACCGATGAACTGATCTTTCCGCGATTTGGCATGTCTGCCGCGTGGTCACCGGACAGCACCCGTTTTGCGCTCGGCGGGGTAGGTGGCAACTGCCCGTTTGGGACACGTGTATTCGATAACACCTTTACGCCGATTGCACGCGGCAATCCGCCGCCCAGTATGTGCGACCCGGTGTTTTCGCCCGATGGTCTGCTGATCGCGTTTACGGGTGTCAGCCCGCGTGTGGATGGCCGGGTCGATGTTTATGTGGCGAATAACAATGGCTTTGGCGCGGTCAACCTGACCGGTGATCTGCGCGGTCAGATCAAGCTGATCGGCTGGGTTGGGGGCTGAGGCTGACGCTCGACCCGCGATAACTTCTCTGCTAGCTGGTGAGGCGGCAGCGGGGGAATCAGTCAGCGGCGGTTTCGATCAAACCTTTGTTTTCCATTTCGTTGAGCAGGTCGAGAATGTAGCTTTCGGCGGTTTCTGGTTCCAGATCAAACCGTTCTGCAATCGCGTCGCGGATTTCGCTCAGGGTCCTGGGGCGATACACCAGACTCCACACGGCTGCTGCCAGCGCGTCGAGGTTGTAGTACTGCCGCTGGTTGGCATCAAAAAGGATGAGTTCAGTGTCTGGAGTGGGGATCATGGGGATGGTGGTCATAGGTGTCTCTCTCAGCGATTATCTCCTTTGCCTATCATCATAACAGGGTTACCTTACAAAATGCTGAATACATTTCAACCAGATTTTATACCGGCGCTTTGTGGAGTTTGGTCAAAAAACGGGGGCAGTTTGTTTAAGAATCGCCGCCAAATGCGTAAAACGGTATAGTTGTGACGGAATTTCGACGCAAACAGAGGAAAGCCTATGTCTCAATTAGTGGATCGTGTCGCTGTTGTTACCGGGGCTGGCCGGGGAATCGGGCGGGGTATCGCTCTGGAACTGGCGAAACGTGGCGCAACAGTGATTGTAAATTATCACAGCCGCGCTGATAGCGCCAACGAGGTCGTAGAGCAGATCAAAGCTGGCGGCGGCGAGGCGACCGCTGTTCAGGCGGATGTGAGCACCGAAGAAGGCGCGAACGCACTCATCAAAGCGGCCACCGATACGTATGGCAAGATCGATATTCTGGTGAACAACGCCGGAACGACCCGCGACAACGTGATAATGATGATGAAGGCGGAAGATTTTGACGTGGTGATACAGTCTAATCTGCGCAGTGCGTGGCTGTGTTCAAAGGCCGCCGTGCGTTCGATGATGCGCAAACGCTACGGGCGGATCATCAATATCACCAGCATCAGCGGTTTACACGGGCAGGCCGGCCAAACCAATTACAGCGCGAGCAAAGCCGGTCTTGTTGGGTTGACCAAGGCGCTGGCGAAGGAAATCGGCCCGCGCGGCATTACCGTCAATGCTGTCGCGCCGGGGTTTGTCAAGACCGACCTGACCAAAGACCTGCCGCAGGAACTGGTCGATCAGATGATGCCCCTGATTCCGCTGGGTAAGTGGGCTACTGTGGAAGACGTGGCCTACGCTGTTGCGTTCCTGGCTTCAGATGAGGCGGCTATGATTACCGGTGAAGTTCTGACTGTTGATGGCGGTATGTCGGCCTGACCAGAGGTTGTAAAACGCCCCATGAGTACAATTTTTGCGAAGATAATTGCCAGGGAAGCGCCGGCGGACATCGTATATCAGGATGATCGGGTGACCGCGTTCTGGGACATCAACCCGCAGGCCCCAACGCATATCCTGATCGTGCCCAACAAGGAAATTCCGACCATGAACGATGTGACGGAAGCGGATGAAAGCACCCTCGGTCACATGCTGGTCGTTGCCCGACAGATCG
>Ga0079224_100001918_pt1 | contig 24646 bp, 21 predicted proteins | sample Stecom2015_FD_80414 | JGI IMG/M metagenome (GOLD analysis project Ga0079224, IMG submission 80414) | Agricultural soil microbial communities from Utah to study Nitrogen management - Steer compost 2015 | ecosystem: Environmental > Terrestrial > Soil > Agricultural land | place: USA: Utah... | reverse complement strand
GCCGAACCTGTCACCCGCTCCACCGCCGTCACCCAAGCCCAGGTAGAGCGCCCCGTCAGGCCCGAACTGGATCATCCCGCCGTTGTGGTTGGAGGCCGGTTGCCCCACCTGGAGCAGGATCTCCTCGGATCCGGGATCGACCGAGAGGTCGTCGGCCATCGCGAACTCCGCCACGACCGTGTCACCGCCCCGGTCCGTGTAGTGGACGAACAACCGCCCGTCGTCCTCTGGATGCCGGGCCATCCCCAAGAGTCCTCGCTCGCTGTCGACCGTGGTGCGGTCGCTGATGTCGAGGACGACGTCGCCGACCTCACCATCGAACACCCGCACCCGACCGGACCGCTCGGCGAGGAGGGCTACGTCGTCTCCGGGGCGGGCGGTGAGGACGATCGGGAAGTCGGCTCGGGCGACGACTTCGTACCTCAGCGCCTCGAGCGGGGCGAGCGAGGTGGTCGTGGCCGCCGCCTGGCTCGTCGTGGCAGGACTCGTCGACGGCGTCGACTCCTGGGTCGCCGGAGGCACGATGGACGTCGTCGGCGCCGTCGGGAAGGTGGGCACTGCCACGGTCGAGGTGGGGTCGTCGACGGGCGGACCGTCCGCGCAGGCCACGGCCACCACCAGGATGCCGAGCCAGAGACGCTTCATCACCCCGTCACGGTAGAACCGCGCCGCCGGAAACCGGGTGGCTACGCTGCCCCGGCAGTGGCGTCTCACAAGAACGATCGCCGAGCCCTGCGGGCGTGGGCGATGTACGACTGGGCGAACTCCGCCTATGCGACCGTCATCGCCGGGGCGGTGTTGCCCGCCTATTTCGTCGGCACCGTGGTCCCGGGTGACACGTACCGCTTCCTGGGTCGAGAGTGGGCGGCGGACGGCCTGTGGGGCCTCGTAGCCGGCGCCGGGCCCTTGGTGATGTTCCTCCTCATCCCCGTCCTCGGCGCCATCGCCGACTTCTCGGCGTCGAAGAAGCGCTTCCTCACCGTGTTCGCGCTCATCGGCTCGGGTTTCACCACCCTGCTGTTCTTCGCCGCGCCCGGAAAGGTGGGGACGACGATCGGCATATTCCTCCTCGCCCAGATGGGATTCGTCGCCGCCAACGTCTTCTACGACGGGTTCCTGCCCGACTTGACGACCGAAGAGACGATCGACCGGGAGTCCTCACGTGGCTATGCGCTCGGCTACATCGGCGGCGGCCTCTACCTGCTCGTCGGGGTCGTGCTGATCTTCCTCGAACCGTTCGGGGCGGAACTCACCACCCGGGTCGTGCTCGCCGGTGCGGGGCTGTGGTGGATGGGATTCAGCCTGTGGGCGATCCCCCGCATACCCGAGACCGGGTCCTCCCAGCCATTGCCCCCGAGGCTGGCCCATCTGTCGCCGGTCAACGCTTACCTGCGGATCGGCTTCGGCCGCACCTGGCACACGGCCCGTCGGCTGGTGCACTTCCCCCAGCTCCTCCTGTTCGTCGTCGCTTTCGTCCTCTACAACGACGGAGTCCAGACGACCATCAACGTCTCGAGCGCCTACGCCGGGGGGACTCTCGGGCTCGACCTGACAGTGATCGTCGTCGCCTTCCTGATCGTCCAGTTCATCGCCTACTTCGGGGCGCTGGGGTTCGGGCATCTCTCCTATCGGTTGGGCATCAAGCGGGCGCTGCTCCTGTCGCTCGTCATCTGGACCGCGGTGGCCGTGGCCGCGTTCTTCCTTCCGGCCGAGGCACCCCTCCCGTTCCTGGGATTGGCGGTGGTCATCGGGTTCGTCCTCGGCGGCGTCCAGGCGCTCTCGCGTAGCTTGTACGGGTCGATGATCCCCGAGGAGGCTTCCGCCGAGTTCTACGGCTTCTACTCCGTGTTCTCGAAGTTCTCGGCGATCTGGGGGCCGTTCCTCTTCGCCTTCCTCGGCGCGGCCACCGGTTCCTCCCGCTACGCCATCCTCTCGCTGGTCCTGTTCTTCACCGTCGGCGCCCTGCTCCTGTGGCGCCTCGACATCGAGGCGGCGCGCGCCTCCCGCGCCCGGTGGTCGTTCGAGGCGGACCAGGCAACCGTGCAGCCACACACCTAGGATTCGGGCGATGACCGACCGGGAAGAGTTCCCAGCACCGGAGACGGACGACTCCCCGCCTCCCGACACCGACACCGTCGAACTGCCCGAACGGGCCGAACCGGCCTACGACGACCACGGCGTCGACATCCCCTGGCGGCTCATCGCCGTCCTGGCGCTGGTCGTGATCGTCGCCATCTTCGCCGTCCAGAACACACAACCGGTGGAGCTGCGCCTGTTCGGCTGGTCCTGGGAGCTCCCGCTGGTCCTGATCATCGTGTTCACGGCCGCCATCTCGGTCACGGCGGAGGCGATCCTCGGCGGGCTGATCCGGCGCCGCCGACGCCAGCGCCGCCAGCCGGGCCGCAACGGGCTCTGACCGGTATCGAACGAGTCGCGCGCCACCCTGTCCCGGCCAACCACCCCGTCGACCATCATTAGCCTGACAGGCTCCGACCGAAGAGAGAGAGATCGACCATGGGGCGGATATCCGAGCGCCTCGCTTCGATAGCCGAATCGGCCACTATGGCCATATCCACCCGGGCCGCCGAGATGCGGGCGGCCGGAGAGGACGTCATCAGCTTCAGCGCCGGGGAGCCCGACTTTCCCACGCCGGAGCACATCGTCGCCGCCGCGGCGACGGCCGCCAGCGACCCGAAGAACCACCACTACACCGCCGCCGCCGGCTTGCCCGAATTGCGCGAGGCGGTGGCGGCCAACGCCCTCCAGTACTCCGGTGTGGAGGTGGCGCCGAGCCAGGTGGTCATCACCAACGGCGGCAAGCAGGCCGTGTACGCCGCCATGGCCGCCCTGCTGGACCCCGGTGACGAGGCCCTGCTCCCCACGCCCTACTGGGTGACCTATCCCGAGGTGGTGCGGATCATGGGCGCCACCGGGGTCGACGTCCCCACCACGATCGACGACGGGTTCAAGGTGACACCGGAGCAACTCGAGCGGTACCGCACCGACGCCACCAAGCTCCTCCTGTTCGTGTCCCCTTCCAACCCGACCGGCGCGGTGTACTCCGCCGACGAGGTGGCGGCGATCGGCCGCTGGGCCGCCGAGCACGATGTCTGGGTGCTCACCGACGAGATCTACCAACGTCTCGTCTACGGCGACGCCGACTTCGTCAGCCTGCCGGGCACGGTGCCGGAACTGGATGACCGGTGGGTGATCGTCAACGGCGTGGCGAAGTCCTACGCCATGACGGGCTGGCGGGTCGGCTGGCTGATCGGGCCGCCCGACGTCGCCCAGGCAGCGATCCGTCTCCAGTCGCACCTGACCTCGAACGTGGCCAACGTCACCCAACGCGCCGCTCTCGCCGCCTTGACGGGATCCCAGGAGGTGGTGGAGGAGATGCGGCAGGCGTTCGACCGGCGTCGCCGCAAGATGGTGGAGATCTTCGCCTCGATCGAGGGCGCCGAGTGCCTCGAGCCGCAGGGTGCGTTCTACGTGTTCCCCGACCTGTCGGCGTATCTGGGCGAGCGCTTCGCCTCGACCCTCGACCTGGCCCGGTGGGTCCTCGAGGAACAGGGTGTCGCCTTCGTTCCCGGCGAGGCGTTCGGCGCGCCCGGCTACGCCCGCTTCTCCTATGCCCTCTCGGACGACGACCTCGAGCGGGGCATGGAGCGGGTAGCGAAGGCTCTGAACTCGATCTGACGCGCCTCCGACTGGGGCCTGCCCCGGGTGGCCTACACTCCTGCCCATGGTCGAACTCGGGCATGCCGCCAAGGCCATGGTGCTCGTCGAGCCCCGGCAGCTCGCCGCCACGAAGATCCCCTCCCAGCCCGTCGCCGCCGGCGGCTGGCTGGCGGTCGAGGCGACGGCGATCTCCGGCGCCGACGTCCAGGCCTGGCACGGGGAACGTCGCGAGGTGCAGTATCCGTTGATCCCCGGCCACCAGGTCGTGGGGCGCATCGCCATGGCCGACGAGTCGATCCCCTACGAGGTCGGGACCCGGGTGGTCTTGGAGCCGACCATCAAGTGCGGCCGCTGCAACCGGTGTCGCCTGGACCTGGCGACGTGCCAGTTCCGCAAGCCGTCCAACACGTACGGGCTGATCCCCTCCACCGAGCCGCCGGCGTTGTGGGGGGGCATGGCGGAGTACCTCTACATCGACCCCGCCGCCACCATCCACCCCGTGACCGACGACGTGCCCGCCGAAGTGGCGACGTCCGTGCACTCCCTCGCCACGGGTTACACGTGGGCGGTCGAACTCCCCAACCTGAAGCCCGGCGAGAAGGTTCTGGTCCTGGGCCCGGGACCGCGCGGCCTGGCGTGCGTCCTCGCCGCCAAGGCCGCCGGAGCGTCCTGGGTGGGCGTCACCGGCCTGTCCCACGACCGTGATCGCCTCGACCTGGCCGAAAAGCTCGGCGCCGACATCACGATCGACGTCGAACGCCACCCGGACCTGGCCGGGGTGGTGGCGGACTCGACCGGCCAGCGTCCCGACGTGATAATCGACGTCACATCCGACGACCCGGAAGCGGTGTTCCAAGCCTTCGACATCGTCCGCTCGGGGGGCCGGGTCATCCTGGCGTCCACCAAGGGCAACCGGGCGCTGCACTTCTTCTCCGACGTGATCGTCAGCAAGCAGCTGACCGTGAGGGGAGCGGTCGGGGCTTCCACCGACAGCTACCGCTGGGCGACTCAGCGCTTGGCGACGGACGAGCGCGTCGACGACCTCGTCTCGCATCAGTTCCCGCTCGACGAGGCGCAAAGGGCCATGCAGGCGGCCGCCGGCCTCCTCGGCCACGACGAGCTGATCGCGGTAGCGGTCACGTTCTGAGGGTCGGGTGGACGCGCCCGGGGCGGCGTCCCCCACCCGCCGAGCGACCTGGTCGTGGATCGGCTACGACCTGGCGAACACCATCTTCGCGCTGGGCGTCATCGGGCTCTACTTCCCCGCCTGGCTGACGAGCCGCGGCCTCCCCGACTCGTCCCTGTCCGTGGTCGAAGCGACCGCCGGAATCATCGTCGTCTTCCTCGCCCCCTGGGTCGGTGCCCGCACCGACGCCTCCGGGCGGCGAGTCCCTGCACTCGCCGTGACCACGATCGTCGCCATCGCCGCCACCTCCGTCCTGGGCCGCGGTCCGGAATGGCTGTCGCTCGTCTCGCTCGGTGTCGCCCTCGTCGCCTTCAACACGGGTTCGGTCGTGTACGACGCGCTGTTGCCAGTCGTCTCCACGCCTGCGAGTCGCGGACGCGTCTCGGGGCTCGGGGTCGGCGTCGGCTATGTCGGCTCGTTCATCGGACTGGCGATAGGGACCGTGGCCCTGGAAGTCCTCGGCCTCAGCTACCCCGCCACGTTCACGCTCCTGGCCGCGGGTGTGGCAGTGTTCGCCTGGCCGGCATTCGTGTTCATCACCGAGCCGGCCCGGCCCCGCCGGCCGGCTCCGGGCTCGGCGGAAGTGCTCGTACGCCTCCTGCGCTCCTGGCGGCGGGCGACGACGATCCCCGGCATGGTCCGCTTCCTCGTCGGCCGGTTCCTCTACACGGACGCGATCAACACCCTCATCGGCGGGTTCCTGGCGATCTACGCCATCCAGGAACTCGGCCTGGAGCCGGCCGAGACCACGGTGCTGCTCGCCGCCGCCATCGCCGCCGCCATCCCCGGGAGCTTCGTCGCCGGCTGGGCGGTGGGACGCTTCGGGGCCCTGAGAGTGCTGCGGGCCACGCTGGTGGCATGGATCATCGCCCTGGCAGCCGGGGTGGCGGCCGGGACCGACGGGGTCAGTGCGCTGGCGTGGGTCATCGGGCCTCTCGGCGGCGCCGCTCTCGGTGCCACATGGACCTCGGATCGCGTGGTCATGACCGACATCAGCCCTCCCGAGCACCTGGGCGAGATGTACGGGCTCTACGCGACCGTGGGTCGCTTCGCCACGATCCTCGGTCCCCTGGTCTGGGCGTTCGTGGTCGACGTCCTCGGTCTGCCCCGGACCGTCGCCCTCGGCACCCTCGGAGTGTTCGTCGCGACCGGGTTCGTGGTGCTCGGAGGTCTGCGCCGATCCGTCACAGACGCTGGTCGTCGGTGGCGTGAGTGACCCGCTGCTCGACCGCATACGGGATCGGGAGGTCGGTCAGGTCGACTCGCTGCTCGACCAGCCGCTCCCCGATGGCCACGAACCAGCTGTCATTGGGGAAGGGCCACGGCCAGCGACGCACGCCCAGGCGAGCTCCCAGGACCGCTCCGGCGATCGCCGCCAGCGGGCTGCCTCCCAGAGCCGCGGCTTCCTCGACCGCCTCTTCGGGGCGGACGCTGGTCGGGGCGACGAGGACGAGCGCGGTGGCGGTACGTCCTACCGGGTCTTCGCCCAGCGCCTCGGCTACCTCCGGAAGCGTGGCACCGAGGAGCCCGCTCGTCATGCGGAGCCGGGAGACGACGTCGTCGAGTCCCTCGGCGTGCGCATAGAGCAGACGATCGGCTTCGATCGCCTTCTTCGCCTGCATCGCGATCTCCCACACTCCGAGCAGGAGGTCACGGCCGTTCTGCACGAAACACGATCCCGCTACCGCCCCCGCCACCGCAGTGGCGACGACCGCAGACGGCCCGTCGAGATGCGTGACCCGGGACGAATCGAGGACCCCCCGGACCAGTGCTTCGGGATCCCGCCGATACCAGACCCCGAGGGGCACGGCCCGCACCGCCGGGTCGAGCCCCGGCTCCGATGAGTACCGAGGCTTCTCCTCGCCGCGCGATGCCACCCAGGCAGCCAGCTCTGGAGACTCGCCGCGCAGAACCGAAGGCTGCTCGTCGTCGCCGGCCAGCTCGGCCAGCTCGACAGCCAGGGACTCGCGGTCCACCGACCCGTGACGAAACAGGTGATATGCCACGACGACCGCCTGCTGGGTACTCGACGCGTACCCTCGTTCGAACGCCCCTCCCGCCGTGTCGCCGGCAGCCAGGCCCAGAATCGAGCCGGCGCCTTCGCCTACGGGCAGAGAGAAACGAGCTCCGCCCTCGCCGTCCATAGCTTCTGCAGGGTAACCGGGGAGCCCGACGCCTCAAGGGTCCACCGGTCCTAGGCTTCCTCCGTCGTGGCCCGCCTCATGCTCGTCGCCAACCCCGCCGCCTCCCAGTTCACCGGCGGCGACCACCGCCGCATCGTGCAGATGCTCGACCGGAGCCATCTCGTCGAGTCCGTGTGGCCGCACTCGGCAGCCGACGCCCGAACCATCGCCGCCGACGCCGTCACCGCCGGTTTCGACGGCGTGATCGCCATGGGCGGAGACGGCATCGTCCACCAGGTCGCCCAGTCCCTGGTCGGCACCGACGTATTCTTGGCCGTCCTCCCGGCGGGCACGACGAACGTCTTCGCCCGTCAGGCGGGCCTGCCCACCAAACCGGTGCGCGCCGCCCGCTTGCTCACCGCCGAGGTGCCGGTTCGTGCCTGGCCGGTCGTCACCGTCGAAGCGGAGCTGGCGGACGGCTCGTCGATCGCGCGACACGCCGTGTTCGCTGCCGGGGTGGGCCTCGACGCCGACATCGTCGCCGCCGCCGAGACCGAACCGTATCGCAAGTACTGGTTCGGCGGTCTCCACTACGCCCGGACCGCCCTCGGGCTCTACTGGTCGGACCTCCGCAAACGGCGACCCACACTCACCGTGGAGGCCGCCGGGAGGTCGGTGCGGGGAATCGGGGTGATGGCCCAGTTCCAGTCGACGTTCACCTACTTCGGCCGCTTGCCGCTGCGATTCTCGCCCGAGGACCCGCGCCCCATGGCCGTGCTGACGGTCGAGCGGCTCCCCATCAGGCGCCTCCTCTCCCTCCTCTGGCATGTCGCCCGGTCCACACCGGGAGAGGTCCGGGGGGTTCGGGTCTGGGACGACTGCGAGCGGTTCACGGTCGAGGCCGAGACCCCCGCCCGGATGGAGATGGACGGCGAGCTGATCGGCAGCCTGACGTCGGCACGATTCGAGTACCGGCCCGATGCCCTCTGGGTGGCGGCGCCGGACCCGACGGAGTCAGCGCCCCCCTAGACGGCGTTCCAACTCGGCCAGGGCGAGGTCGAGCTCGGTGGCGGCCGCGGTGGCGCCGGCCCGGCGACGCAGCACCCCGCGGAGCCGCTTCCCCAGATGTGTCTCCAACAGCCGGCTGATCGGCTCGATCAACTCCCTCTGGTGCTCGAGGAGGAGCCGGCGGGTGGCGCGGCTCCGGTACGACGACACCCACACCCCCACCCCGATCCACGCCGCGAGCGACACGAGGCCTACCAGCGCCGGCCCCAACAGGTCCCTCCCCGCCCTCAGGCTGTCGATGCCCCACACCACTGCGGCGACGAAAACCGCGAGCGCGATCCAGCGCACGGGCCGCACCCACCCCGGAGGCGGTGCCGGCTCGGGAGTCCGATACGCACCGGACGCCTCGTAAGCCACCTCCACAGCATGGGCGACCACGTCGGACCCGACCTCTTCTCGGATCGCCACGGCCACTCCCCCGCCGACCTGGTCGGCGAGCGAATCCACGAACGCTTCCAGTCGGGTCTCGCTTCGTCGCCGGTCACCCGACGCGAGCAGACGGGCGGCTTCGTCCCGGGCTTCGGTCCACGACGGCTCGAAGCCGACACCGCCGGAGAAGTCGGGAAGCGAGGTCAGATCTTTCGCCGCTTCCCGGAGGTCGGTGGCGAGCTTGGCGTAGACGACTTCCTTGACATCGGCCTTCGCCTCCAGCACCCCGACCAGGTCGTCGATTCCGATCGGTGGCCCGACAGCCGGGTCGGCCGCGACACAGACGATGGTCGGGTCGGGGACGCCGTCGGCGACGAGCGTCTGGCGCAGGTCCGAGACCATCCGCTCGATGGTGTCCGGTTCGAGGCGGTCGATCTGGTTGAGCACGAAGACGAACTGGCGGTGATAGGCGGCCAGCGGCTCGATGTACCGACTGTGGAGGGCCCGATCCTGGTATTTCTCCGGGTCGATGACCCAGAGGACCAGATCGACTCGGGGAAGCAGCGCCTCAACGGTGTGGCGATGGTCGACCACCACCGAATCGGTATCCGGGAGATCCAGGAGCGCCAGCCAGGGAAGGAGGTCCTGGCCGACTCTCTCCCCTACTCCGAGGTCGTCGAGGAGGCGCACCAATCCCGGTTCGGGGTTGGCGGGGATCCACCCGAGAGGCTCGCCGGTGGTCGGCCGCATGCCCCCCGAGCGGGCGACCTCTTCGCCTGCCAGGGCGTTGATGAGGCTGGACTTGCCCGATCCGGTGCCCCCGGCCACCGCCGCCACCAGCGTCTCTCCGAGATATCCCGCCCGGTCCCGGACGCGGCGCACAGTCACCGCGATCGGGTCGAGGACCTCCGGGTCGACGAGCTCGCGGGCGGCGGCGATCACCCGGTCGAAGGCGTCGACAGCCGCCATCAGGTCACTGCGCATGGAACTCCTCGGAGGCGACGGCGACGACTGCGGCCGTGTCCCGGATCTCCTGGGCGACATCCAGCGGGTCCGAGGCAACATCGAGTACCCGGAGATACCGGCCCGCCTCCGCGGCGAACATCTCCCCGACGGAGGCGAGGAACGTGTCCCGGGCGGCTCCCGACAGCGACCTGGCGGCTGCCTGGCCGAGCACGTGCTCGAGTATCCCCTGCTGGGCGGCGGCGGCCCCGGCGGCGACACCGAACTCGGCCCCGGTCAGGCCACCCGTGGCCGCGAACACGGCGAGGATCGTGGCCACGGCGGCGGCGTTGACACCGGTGGAGGCCACCCGGGCCGCACGGAGACGGCGGGGGCCTTCCGCTTCGACCAGGGAGGCCAGACTCGCCAACCACCGGTCGATCACCGCCTCGGTCTGGTCGGCAGTCTCGGGACCGGCGACCCGGAGGTCGGGGGTGAGAAGGGCGCGCCCCGCGTCGTCGATCTCCCATGCGGTGGCGACGGAGCGGGCCGCGCGCTGGAGCCGTACGGTCACCGCATCTGACAGCTCTCGTCGCGCCTCGTTCTCGATGCGGTCCACTACCGCCGCCGGCTGCCCGCTCAGCCGGTCGGCCACGCTCTTGAGCCACGATGCGGAGCCGCGGATCCACCGCGCCACGTCGCCGGTCCCGACCCGCTCGCTCCACCGCTCCACCACCTCGGTTCGGATCAGGGTTCCCCGGTCCAGCTCGGCGGTCAACTCGTCCATGGCGTCGGCGTAGACCCGATCGACGACGGCCTCCAGCCGGAGACGCTCTTCGTGTTGGGCGTGGACCTCGTCGGCGACGGCCTGAGCCTCGGCAACGGAATAGCCCACGGCCCGGGCCGTGATGGCCGCCATCGCCTCTTCCCGGCGGCCGGCGATCTCCCGCAGCTCAGCAGTGAGCCGGCTGATCGCCTTGGACGGCAAGGCGGCCGCCTCACCTCTCACGCGCTGTTCCTGGACGGGCAACACGCCGGGTTCGTCCCCTCCCAGGCCGTGGCGCCGGAGAAGGGCGGTGTAGTCGGAGATGGCGCCGGAGGCGCGCCGCGAGAGCCGGTTGAGAACGTAGAGGATCTCCGATCCGCGCCGGTCGACCGACCCGAGGATCTCCCAGGGGACGGCGTCGGCGTAGCGCTGGGCGGAAGTGAGGAAGACGACGACGTCGGCGTGGTGGAGGATCTCGACGGTCATCGCACGGTGCTCGGCGACATACGAGTCGATGTCGGGCGTGTCGACGATCGTCAGGTCTTCGAGGAGGGGATGGTCGTCGGCCACGACCTTGCACTCCACGGTCCCGATCCGGTGGTAGCGGGCGGCGTGGCGGCGGTGGCACCACACCACGGGCTGGCGGGTGGTGGGACGCAGCGGCCCGGGCCGGCTGACCTCGCCTTCGGCGATCGAGTTGACGATCGTCGACTTCCCCGAGCCGGTCGGGCCTGCCACGACGACGAGCAGCGGTGCTTGCGGATCTCCCAGGCGCGGGATCAGGTAGGACCGGAGCACCGTGACGAGCTCGTCGCGGCGCCGGCGCCGCTCGCCCTGGTCGGTCGACGCCAGATCGAACCCGGCCGCGGCTACGGCGTCCGCCAGTCGGTCGAGGTCGGCGCGGAGACGAGCGGCGCGAGCGATCGGGGGTGGCATCGCCTCAATTGTGGCAGGCCCCGCCGGCTGCCCATCCCTGGCGGGCCGCGCCCGACTGCGGCGGACCCGGGTGGTCTCGCCGGCAGCTGTCGGACCCGCCGAAGAGGACGATCGCCGCCTACCCCTCGCTCGGCCCCTTCAACGCTTCCGCGCCCGCCACCCCTGCTCGGAGGGGAACCTCCGAGCCCAGTCTCCTGTCGCGAAGAAGTTCACTTCCGTGCCCCCGTGAGGGGCCTGCACCTCGAAGAAGTCGAGTACCTCGAACCCGGTGTCTCGCAGCAACCGGAACCACCCCGAAATCGGGAGGTTGAACTCGATCCCGCCCTGATCGTGCCGCCAGTCGAGACGGTGGATCGAGAAGTAGTCTCGTTCGAGGCGCTCGGTGACGGGCCCGGTCGCCGGGCTGCAGACGACAGACAGCGTCGAGTTGGAGAGGAACACGAGCTCCCCCCCCCGGGTTTGAGCAGCCGGTGGGCTTCGGGGATCCAGGCGTGGGGGTCACACCAGATGGCGGCTCCGTACTCGCTGATCGCGAAGTCGAACGACGCGTCGGGATAGGGGACGTTCTCGGCAGACGCCTCGACCAAGGTGAGGTCGACGCCGTGGTGAGCGGCGAGTCTGCGGGCGGTGCGGAGCTGTTCGGCCGAGACGTCCACTCCCACCACTCGGGCGCCGCGGCGAGCCATCCACGCCGACACGTAGCCCGTGCCGCATCCCAGCTCGATCGCGTCCCTGTCGGTCATGTCATCGGGAAGGAGACCGAGCTCACTCTCCGGCACGCCCCAGATCCCCCAGCGGGGCTCGGCCCGTGCCCAATGGTGCTCGCCGGCGGCGACCCAGTCGCCGGCCCGTTCGTCCCAGTGCGCCCGGTTCGCCAATACGTGCTCGGGGAGTTCTTCCATGCGTCAGATGATGCGCCCGGCGTGCTCGAACAAAGGACGATTTTCGACGATCCGCTCGGGCCCGAGGCGTGACAGGTCGAGGAACGGCTCCTCGCCGAGGATCGTCTCGGCGAGGTAACGGCCGACGGCGTGGCACTGCTGGAAGCCGTGGCCGGAGAAGCCCGTCGCTTGATAGAGGCCGGACACGCCTGGCCACTCGCCGATGATGCCGTTGGCGTCCAGCGTGTTCTGGGCGTAGAGGCCGGCCCACGACCTGACGACTTCCATCCGGTCGAAGGCGGGCATCGCCTCCGCCAGCTCCGGCCAGATGACCTCGTAGAACCGGGACCGGTCGGCGGGGGTGAAGTCGAAGCCGACGGGGTCGTCGGACAGCGACCACGCGATGAAGAAGGTGTCCGGGTTCTCGGATATGACATATACGCCCGAGGGAAGGAAGAAGCTCGGGAGCATCTCCCCGTCGGCGACGTCGGAACGCACGACGTACACCGTCCGCATGACCGGCTCGACGGGAATCTCGACCCCGGCGGTGGCGAGGAGGGAGGTGGACCATGCTCCCCCGCACACCACGACGGTCGACGCCGTGTGGACCGCCCCATCTGCCAAACGGACACCTGTGACTCGTTCGTCGGCTGTCTCGAGGGCCTCCACCTCTGCCTGGACGAAACGGGCACCACGTGCCTCGGCGGCCCGCCGGTAGCCGGTGGTCACCGCGGTCGGGTCGACGGCGCCGTCGTCGGGGCCGAATGTCCCGCCGACGAAGCGATCCGAGTCGAGAACCGGATACCGCTGTCGGATCGTCTCCATGTCGAGCCACTCCACGTTGCAGCCGAGCGATCGCTGGAGCTCGAGACCCTGCCGTGCCGCATCGAGGTTCTCCTCGTCGACGAAGAACAGGTTGCCTTGCTTCTTCATCCCCACGTCGGGGCGGTAACCGTCGACGGCCATCTGATCGCCGAACGACTCCAGAACCTCCATCGCGTACCGGGAGATCAGGATGTTCTCTTCCAGGTTGAACTGGATTCGGACGTTGCCGTCGGAGAGGAGGGTGGAGGCCCGGGCCAGCGTCAGATCGCGGTCGTAGACCGTGACCCGGAGCGACGGGCGACGCTGCAGCAGGTGGTAGGCGGTGGCGGCGCCCATGCAGCCGGCGCCGACGACGACGATGTCGGATTCGTTCATGGGAGGTGCCGGTCCTAGATCGGGGTACTGTGTAGTGGTCGAACCGATTCCACTCGCCGCGCCTCCATGTGACAAACCGGGCGGCCGTTCCGCAGAACCGGCCGGGCGGGAGAGCGCCGGATCACTATGCGAATCGCGCCTTCCTGAGGACCCTCAGCCCGCTGACGGTGGATCGTTTCGGGGAGGTTCGCGGAACCGGGGCCTCGTCTCGGGCGCTCTAGTGCCCAACAGATGCTACGCAGAGCCTGGTTATCATTGCGCCCGAAAGGGGGAACCCCCGCCGGAACGCGCCTCCAGCGTCCGGCTCGTGCCGTAAGTGCCCGCCGACCGTGATCCAATATTGCCGCCTAGACAACGCCGCAACGCCCAAAGAAACATCCCCCTGCTGAGCGTTCTCGGCCTACTGGCGCTGGTCGGCCTGATCTACGGCATCGTGCGGTGGACCAGCCAGGGCCGGGTGTTGGGGTCCGTCACCGTGCTCGATGTCGAGCTGGGCGGGTCGACCCGCGAGGAGGCGACCGCCCTGCTCCTCGAGATGGAAGACCGTCTCGCCGCCGAGACAGTCCCCGTCAGGGTGATGGGCCAGTCGGCGGCCATCGTCCCGGCCGAAGCCGGGTTCGATCTCGACGAGGAGTCGATCGTCGAGCGAGCCATGTCCATCGGGAGGACCGACAACCCCCTCACCAACTTCTTCTGGTGGATCGGCCACATCGGTCGGACGACCGAGCTCGGGCCCGAGGGCACGCTCGACCCGGACGCCCTGGAGATCGTGCTCGGTGCTCTCGACTCTGCGCTGATCGGCGAGCCGCCGTTTCCCGGTGCCATCGAAGTCGTCGATGGCGAACTCATCGCCCGACCTCCCCTCCCGGGCCGCAGGATCGATCGGGAGCAGGCTCGCGACCTGCTCACCACGGCCAGCCTCCTGCTCGAGAGGACCGAGGTCGAGCTCCCGGTTCGTGACGAGCAGCCCGCGTTCGCGGCCTCCGACATCGAAGCGGCGCGGGCGGAGGCGGAGCTCATGCTGTCGGGCCCGATCGTCCTCACCGCCGAGAACGGAACCGAGCTCACGTTCGGAGTCGAGGACCTGAGGGAGGCGTTCGTCGCCGAGATCAGCTCCGATCCGCCTGCGATCGACCTCGGGTTCGACCCGGCGGTGGTCGAGGCGAAGCTCGAGCCGATACGCTCCGATTTCGAATCGGAGCCGGTCAACGCCCGCTTCGAGATCGACGGCTACGACGTGCGCATCGTCCCGGGACGGAGCGGGACCAAGCTCGACGCCGAAGACACCGCCGCGGCCCTGAAGGAGGCCTCCCGCACGTCCAGCCGGCGGGCGGAGCTGCCGTTGCAGGAAGGGGCGGAGCCCGACGTCACCACCGAGGACCTCGAGGCACTCGACATCCGCCACCTCGTGTCGAGGTTCACGACCTACTACGACTGCTGCTCACCGCGAGTGACGAACATCCACCTCATCGCCGACGAGGTGGACGGGGCGATCGTCCCTCCCGGCGCGGTCTTCTCCCTCAACGACCACGTCGGCCAGCGGACGGAAGAGGAGGGCTATCTGCCCGACGGGACGATCGTCGGAGGGGAGATCGTCGACACGGTCGGCGGGGGCGTGTCCCAGTTCGCTACCACCTTCTACAACGCTGTCTTCTGGGGCGGATACGAGGACGTGGAGCACAAGCCGCATTCCTTCTACTTCAGCCGCTACCCGGAAGGCATCGAAGCGACGATCTCCTGGCCGACACCCGACCTCAAGTTCCGCAACGACTCGAGCTCCGGGATCCTCATCAAGACGTCCTACACGGACACGTCGGTGACCGTGTCCTTCTACGGCAACAACGACGGCCGGATCCTCGTGGGTGAGCAGTCCGGGGGATCGATGAAGGTCGGCGTCGTCCGGGAGGGCGGGCCGAACGCCCGCCAGGTCCGAGGCGACCGCTCGGAGCGGTTCGACTTCCAGGACCCGCCGGAGCCGCTGTACCGAGGCAACCCCGAGTTGGGAATCGACCAGACCCGCCAGGTGCAGGGCTCCCGGGAAGGCTGGAGCATCAGGGTGACCCGGACGATCACCGTCGGCGACGAGACGCTCACCCAGGAATGGGTGGTGCGGTACCTGCCGCAGCAGGCGATCATCGAGGTCCATCCCTGCAAGGTGCCGGGGGCCTCCCAGGCGTGCCCGACGACCACCACCACCACCTCGACCACCACCCCACCCGAGACCACCACGACCACGGTGCCGGACACGACGACGACGACGACCGCTCCTCCGGACACGGCGCCACCGCCCACCGACCCCGAGCCGTAGGAGTCGGCCCCGCCGCCGGGGCCGACTCCTAGGTCGCGTCGGGACAGGCCGGGTCAGGGAGCGGGGTACACGAGGTCGGCCGTGGCCGCCTCCGCGGGCCAGATCAGCTCGATGGCTCCGCCTATCCGCTGCATGTGGGGATTGGGCACCTCTGCGGTGCCGTCCTCCCGGAAGGTGATCGGCCCGACGATGGTCTCGAGGCCGTCTGTGGCGGCGATGGCGTCTCGGACCGCATCGTGTTCGAGCGTGCCTGCCCTCTCGATGGCGTCGGCGAGGATCTCGATCAGGGCATAGGCGCTTCCCACCACGGGGTCCGCCGGGCGCCCCTCCTCTTCGATGTGACGATCGTTCACGTACTCGGTTCCGGGGAATCCCAGTGCGGGGTGCCAGGGCGTCGAGAGGACGACCCCCTCCCCCGCCGCACCGAGATCGTTCCAGGTGGGCACGTCGGCGCCGCGGATCACCAGGTTGAACGGCGGCTTCCACCCGAGCTCACCCATCTGCTGGTAGATGGCGAACGCGTCGGGCGGAGTGGGGAGACTGAGCAGCGCCTGCACGTCGGCGGCCCGGGCTCCCAGGATCAGATCGGTGTAGTCCGTCGTCCCCGGGGCATAGGTCTCGTGGTAGACGACCTCGTACCCGTGGCTCTCCGCCTCCTGGGTGAACAACGGCCCCAGCTCCTCGCCCCAGTCGGTGGCCTCCTGGAATATGCCCACTCGGTAGGGGCGCTCGTCTTCAGGCAACAGCCCGTCGAGCATGTCGAAGACGGTTCTCGCCATGTCCGGCGACTTCGGGAACGGGGAGAAGAAGTACTGGTACCCCTGCTCGTGCAGTGCTTGAGTCGAGACCGCTACTCCGAGATAGGGGATTCCGTTCCTCTCGGCAGTGGCCGACCCCGCGGCGTGCACCGGCGTGGCGAAGCCACCCAGGTAGGCGACGATGTCGCCCCCCGCCAACTCGTCCATGATGCTCGTCGTCTGGTTGGGGTCAGAAGCGTCGTCCCGCAGATCGAGCTGCAACGGGAGGTTGGCGTCGTACTCCTCCACGTAGACGCCCCCGTTCTCGTTGATGACGTCGACCGCGTAGGTGTAGCCGCGGGCCACCTGGGCGCCTCCGCCCGCCAGGCCGCCGGTGAGGGACACGACTGCCCCGATCGTGATCGCATCGGGAGCGTCGCTGGCCTCGCCTGCAGTCGTGGTCGGCTCCTCGGCCGTGGTGGGCGACGTGTCCGCTGCCGCGGTCGTCGGAGCTCCCTCGGTCGCCTGGGTCGTGCCCGACCCCGTGTCGCCACCGCACGCGGCCACCACCATGGCCATCACCACGAGCACCACCAACATCGCTCGCTGTCTCATGTCAGCTCCTTCCTCTCGCTGCCGTTGGTCGGTCCGTTGCCGTCGATCGCTCGCCCGCCCTTCCCAGCAATCGCCCGGCGGCCTGGCTGAGACCACCCGGGAACAGGAGGACGACGACGATGAAGAGCAAGCCGAAGAACACGACCTGGAACTCGTCCACGTCGGTGGGCATGAGATCTCGTCCCAGGATGAAGAAGATCGATCCGAGCAACGGGCCGACGAGAGTCCCGATACCGCCGATGAAGACGACGAGGACCGCTTCGAACGTCCAGATGACGCTGAAGGCGAAGTTCGGGTAGTGACTGACGCTGAAGTAGGCGAAGGCGCTGCCGGCCAGCGTGGCCACGGCGGCACTGATGACGAAGGCCGCCAGCTTGTGGGCGAACACATCGACGCCGGTCGCTTTGGCGGCTTCTTCGTCCTCCCTCACCGTCATCATCCCCAGGCCCAGTTTGCTGCGCTCGAGCCAGACCGAGACGAGGATCGCCGCGACCAGCACCCCGAGAGCGAAGAAGTAGGGGCCGGTGAAGTCGTAGCTCCGCAGCACTTCCGCCGGAAGCGAGGAGATGCCCGGCCACAGGTTCCCGGCGGTGATGTAGACGGCGACACCCAGGGCGAGCGTTCCGATGGCGAAATAGATGTCGCGGAAGCGCAGCATCGGCACACCGACCACCACCGCGGCCAGAGCTGTCACCCCGACGGCCGCCGCCACCGCCACGGGGAACGCCTGCCCTCCGAGCCACAACTCGCGGGTGATCAGGGCGCCGAGACCGAAGAACGCCGAATGGCCCAGGCTGATCTGGCCGGCGAACCCGCCGAGGATGTTCCAGCTGGTCGCCAGCGCCGCCAGGATCATGATTTGGATCGTCAGCGTCAGGACGTGCTGGTTCCCGACGGTCAGTCCCGCCGCGATCGCGGCCGCCAGGACGAGGAGGCCCAGGAGCGCTCCGGCTGCCCTAGGCACGGGCCCTCCCGAAGAACCCCAGCGGTCGGAAACTGAGGACGATCAAGAAGAGGACGAGCGCCGTCACCTCCCGGTATTGGCCACCGATCCAGACACTGGCGAGGCTCTCGACCAGACCCAGCGCCACGCCTGCGACCACGATGCCGCGCATGCTTCCCAGCCCGGCGAGCACCACGACGATGAGGGCCTTCAGCGTCCACCCGAGCCCGATGCCGGGGCTGACGCTGTAGCCCAGGCTGACCATCGAGCCGGCGGTGGCGGCGAGCGCCGCCGACACCGCGAACGCGATCAGATAGACCCGGCGCACATCGATCCCGGTGAGGGCGGCCCGCGTCCAGTCCTCGGATGTGGCCCGCAAGGCCTTTCCGAACCGCGTCCGGGACAGGATCCATTCCAGGGCCAACGCCGCCACGACCGCCACGACCAGGCCCGCCAGCCGCACCACCGGGATCCGGATCGACCAGACCGTGAGCGCCTCCGACGAGTAGGCGGTGGAGATAGTCCTCTCGTCTGCGGTGAAGAACCTGACCGCCAGGGCTTGGAGGACCAGGGCGAGGCCGAAGGAGACGAGAAGGGAGTTCTTGATCCGAGTGTGGGTCTCCGTCCTCGTGACGAAACGGAAAAGGCACAGGTACAGGAGCACCCCGAACCCGAACATCACGATGAATACCAGGGGCAGGGAGACGAAAGGATCGAGGCCCCAATTCGTGAAGGCGAAGAACGCCAGATATCCCCCGAGCATCAGGAGCTCTCCGTGTGCCACGTTGAGCACGTGGAGCACACCGAACGACAGGGCGAGCCCCAGCGCGACCAACCCGTAGACCCCTCCCAAGAGGAGCCCGGAAACGATGCTCTGGGCGACCAGCTGGCTCATAGGCTGAGGTACGCCTCCTGAACTCGGGTGTCGGCCTCGAGCTCGGCTCCGCTGCCCTGGGCGACGATCGCCCCCATCTCCAGGATGTAGGCGTAGTCGGCCACTTCGAGCGCCATCTCCACGTGTTGCTCGACCATCAGCACCGAGACGCCCCGGTCCCGGATGCGCCGGATCACCCCGAAGATGTCCTCTACGACGATCGGCGCCAGGCCCAAGGACGGCTCGTCCAGGATCAGCAGCCGCGGCCGGGCCATCAGGGCCTTTCCGATCGCCAACATCTGTCGCTCGCCCCCACTGAGCGTCGCCGCCGACTGCTTCCGGCGTTCGGCGAGCCGGGGAAAGATCTCATAGACCTCGGCCAGCGTCTGGTCGTAGACAGTCCGAGCCCGGGGCGTGTAGGCACCGAGCTCCAGGTTCTCCGCAACGGTCAGGCTCTGAAAGGCCGCCCTTTCCTCGGGGATCATCACGATTCCGCGGTCCACCATCTGGTGAGTCGGCAGCCCGACGAGGTCTTCGCCGCCGAACCGAACCGACCCGGCCCCGATCGGGAGGAGGCCCATGAGTGCCAGGAGAGTGGTGGTCTTGCCGGCGCCGTTCGGTCCGAGAATGGCGACTATCGAGTCCCGAGGGACCTGGAACGAGATCCCCCAGACCACCTGGAGGTCGCCGTAGGCGACTTCGAGACCCTCAACCTCGAGCATGACGGGTCCCGAGATAGGCCTCGATCACGGCGGGGTTCTCGACGATCTCACCGGGCGAGCCCTCGGCCAGCTTCCTGCCCGCGTCGAGCACCACTACTCGGTCGCACGCCCCCGTGATCGCCTTGACCACGTGCTCGACCACCACGACGGTGACTCCCGACTCGCGTATCGATTTGATCAGCTCGACGGCCGAAGGGATCTCGTGAGGTGTGAGCCCCGCCATGAACTCGTCCAGGAGCATCAGCTTCGGCCGGCTGGCGAGGGCTCGGGCGACCTCCAGCCATTTGCGCTCCACGATGGTGAACGAGGAGGCGGGGTGGCCCGCTTTCGCCGCCAGCCCCACCCGCTCCAGTGCCGCCAGCGCCGCCTCACGCGGGTCCTCGCCGGAGTCTCCGTTCTGGCGACCGAACAACGTGCCTGCCAGCACGTTCTGGAGGGCGGTCAGGTTCCGGAAAGGGCGCACCACCTGGAACGTGCGGGCCACCCCCAGCCGGGAGATGCGATGCGGCGGAAGGCCGGTGATGTCGCGGCCCGAGAAGAACACCGAGCCGTGGTCGCTCTTGAGGGCCCCCGAGACGACGTTGAAGGCGGTCGACTTGCCGGAGCCATTGGGCCCGATCAATCCGAGGATCTCGCCTTCTCGCACCTCGAACGACAGACCGTCGAGAGCGCGCAGGCCACCGAAGCTCTTCCTGACGTCTACCAGCTCGAGCATGACCGTCACCCGACGTGATTCGGACGCCCAGCACTGCCCAGCCGTTCGAGGTTCCGTCTCGTGTCCAGCTCCTCCTCGCTTCCGCCGATATTATCAAGTTACCTGATAATCGGCAAGGACCCAGCCTAGAGACGAATCGGCACTCGCGTCGGGCCGCTTGGCGGAGTATCAGTTTTCTTTATACTCGGGCCGCACACACCCGGCGAGGGAGGATCATGGACTTATCGGGCAAGGTGGCCGTCGTCACCGGAAGCGGACAGGGCCTCGGCCTCGCATACGCTTCGGCTCTCGCCGCCGCCGGCGCATCGGTGGTGGTGAACGACGTCGACGAGGCCAAGGCTGCCGCGGCGGCCGACCAGATCGCGGCCTCGGGAGGGGAAGCCACACCGGTCGGTGTCCCGGTGGGCGACGCCTCCGCCGCCGACGCGCTGGTGTCCACGGCCGTCGACACCTACGGGCGCCTCGACGTGATGGTGACGAATGCCGGCATCCTCCGCGACCGCACGTTGTGGAAGATGAGCGACGAGGAATTCGACGAGGTCGTCCGCGTCCATCTCCGCGGCACGTTCACTTGTGCCCGTGCCGCCGCGATCCACTTCCGGGAAGCGGGCCACGGGGGGAGGCTCATCCTGGCGGGCTCACCAGCCGGCCAGCGCGGCAACTTCGGCCAGACGAACTACGCCGCCGCCAAGGCAGGCATCGCCGCCATGGCGCGCACCTGGGCGCTCGAGCTGGCCCGTGCCGGGGTGACGGTGAACGCCATCATCCCGAATGCGGTGACGGCGATGACGGCCACCGTGCCGTTTCTGGCCCCCTACGTCGAGATGGTGGAGAAGGGCGAGCCCCTGCCCCCCCGGGTCCGGCGAGCGATCGGGTTCGGCACGCCCGTGGACTGCGCGGGGCTCGTGGTGTTCCTCGCCTCCGATCAGGCTGCGAACGTGACTGGCCAGTGCATCGGCATCGGCGGTGACCGACTGAGCCTGTGGTCGCATCCCGCCGAGGTGCGCACCGCCTTCCGGGACGGAGGCTGGGACGCCGACGCCATCGCCGAAGCGTTCGCCACGACCGTCGGGGAGACACTCGAGTCCTATGGGATCGCTCCCCCCGAATTCGACGAATAGAAAGGAGCCGCCGTGGCCCTCACGGTCGACGAGCCTGCAGACCTCCTCGCCATCGAGGACGGAACCGATCTCGGTAAGAGCTCTTGGATCGAGATCGACCAGAAGGACATAGACACGTTCGCAGCTGCCACCCGCGACCACCAGTGGATCCATGTCGACCCCGAACGGGCGGCGAGAGGACCCTTCGGGTCGACGATCGCCCATGGCTATCTCACTCTGGCTCTCGTGATCCCGCTGTGGTCGGAGCTGCTCGAAGTGAGAAACGCCGGGATGGCGATCAACTACGGCCTCAACCGTCTCCGCTTTCCTGCTCCGGTGCCCGTGGGTTCCCGGATCAGATTGGCGGGGACGCTCCAGTCGAGCCGCGAAGTGCCGGGCGGCGTCGAGGTCTGCGCCGACCTCGCCATGGAGATAGAAGGCAACGACAAGCCTGCACTGGCCGTCGAGGCGCTCTACCGCTTCTACGTGTGACCCAGTCGGGCGGCGAGCGTGGGGACGACCTCGTCCCTGAGCCGACGCTTGTCGACCTTGCCGACGCCCGTCTTGGGGAGCTCGTCCACCAGTTCGATCACGTCCGGCACCTGCCACTTGGCCACCTTCGACGCCAGGAACCGCTTCAGCTCCTCTTCGGTCGCCGCCGCGTCGGGATCGAGGACCACCAGAGCAGCCGGACGCTCCCCCCATCGCTCATGGGGAATGGCCACGACCGCCGACTCCCGCACGGCGGGATGGGTGGCCAGCACGCGCTCCAATTCGACGGAGCTGATCCATTCCCCTCCCGACTTCACCAGGTCCTTGGTTCGATCGACGATCTCGAGGGTCCCATCTGGATGGATCCGGCCCACGTCGCCGGTCCGCAGCCAGCCGTCGTCGAATCGGGTTTCGTTCGAGTCGTCGTCCGGCTCGTAGTAGGCGGCGGCGATCCACGGCCCCCTGGCCTCGATCTCGCCGACAGTCTCGCCGTCCCACGGAAGCTCGGCGCCGTCGTCGTCGACCAGGCGGAGCTCCACGGTGGGCGCGGCGACTCCCTGTCTGCCCTTCCGCGCCACGTCCTCGGAGTGCGCCGGAATCCAGGCGCCCGTCCCGCTGGGCGACATCTCGGTCATCCCCCAGCCATGGAAGAAGTCGATCCCCCGGTCGGTGTATTTCTGGATCAGGGCGGGGGGCGGCTCGGCGCCGCCGCACAGGATCCGCTCGACCGAGTCGAGGTCGTGGTCACCGGCGGCGAACACGTCGTTCATCTGCACCCAGAAGGTGGGGATCCCTGCCAAGACGGTCGGCCGGGTCCGCTCGATGAGCGATGCCACCGCCGGTGGGCTGGTGTCGGCGCCGGCGAACACGAGCGAGGCGGGGGCGAGGCCCGCCGAGTAGGGCAGACCCCAGCAGTTCACATGGAACATGGGAGTGAGCGGTAGGACCACGTCTCCCCGACGAACGGCATGGCCGTCGACCATGAGCTCGCCCATCGCGTGGAGGACCACGGAGCGGTGCGAGTACACCACCGCCTTCGGCCGCCCCGTCGTGCCGCTGGTGAAACAGATCGATGCCGCCCGTCCCTCTTCCACGTCTCGTGGCTCCGCCGGATCGTGATCGGCGATCAACTCCTCGTATCGGAGATCCCCGGCGAAGGCGGGATCGATCGCGGCCCCGTCCTCCATGACGACGAAAGTCTCGACGGGGAGCCGGTCGCGGAGACGGGCGAGGTTGGGCGTCAAGGATGCGTCGACGAAGACCACTCGGTCCCGGGCGTGGGCGACGACGTACTCGATGACGTCGTCGTGGAGCCGGACGTTGATCGTGTGGAGGACTCGGCCCGAGACTGGGACCCCGTAGTAGAGCTCGAGGTGACGATGCCCGTTCCAGGCGAAGCTGGCCACAGTCGCTCCCTGGGGCACGCCCAGGGTGTCGAGCGCCGCCGCCAGCCGCAGGGAGCGATCGGCGATACCGCGGTAGCTGCGCACGTCCACGCCGGCGGGCTCGACGGACGTGACCGTCATGTCGGCCCCGACCGACATGATCCGGCGCAGGATCAGTGAGATCGAGAGCGGGACGTCCTGCATCAAGCCCCTCACCGGCTCCTCCTGATCGACGGACGATCGCAATATATCAGGTATCTTGATATCCTTCAGGCCCCCGCCCAGGAGAGATCTTGTCCCCAGAACTCGACGATTGGGTCGCGGTCGACGTCCATGTCCACATCGAGGTCGGCCCCGGCGGCGACGACCACCTCTCGCCGGAGTTGCGGAAGGCGGCGAGCCGGTATTTCCGCGATCAGGGGGACCTCCCGACCCTCGACGAGGTCGCCGAGTACTACCGCCAACGGCGGATGAAAGCCGTGGTCTTCGGTGTCGACTCCGCGCTCACGACGGGCCAGCCCCGGATCCCGAACAGTCACGTCGTCGAGGGCGCCCGCCGGCACTCCGACGTGTTGATCCCGTTCGCCAGCATCGACCCGCGCCGGGGCGCCGAGGCCGTCGCCGAGGCGGAGGACCTGCTGTCAGCCGGCGAGGTCAAAGGGTTCAAGTTCCACCCCAACATCCAGCGTTTCGACCCCAACGACCGCATCGCCTACCCGCTGTACGAGTTGATCCAAGCCGCCGGGGCGATCGCTCTCTTCCACACCGGCCACAGCGGCATCGGCGCCGGGCTCCCGGGAGGCGGCGGAATCCGGCTTCGCCACAGCAACCCGATGCTCATCGACGACGTCGCCGTCGACTTCCCCGACATGAAGATCATCATGGCGCATCCTTCGTTTCCCTGGCAGGACGAGGCCATCTCGGTGGCTCTGCACAAGCCCCAGGTGAGCATCGACCTGTCCGGTTGGAGCCCGAGACGGTTTCCTCCCCAGTTGGTCTCCTACATGACCGGCCCACTCAGAAGACAGGTCCTGTTCGGGTCGGACTATCCGCTGATCACACCTGACAGGTGGATCGACGAGTTCCGCCGATTGGAGGTCGGCGAGGAAGTCGAGCGATCGATACTCAGGGACAATGCCGGTGAGCTCCTCCACTTGTTCTAGGTTGCGGACGTCATGAGCGAAGACGGACTCGACAAGCTGCCGCGCACCAGCTATCTCGTGGCCCGCCTCGATCGCCTGATCCGCTCGCAACTGTCCGACGTTCTCCAGCCCTTCGGGCTCTCGGTGCCCCAGTACACGCTGCTGAGCATCCTGGAGCGCCGTCCTGGCTTGTCCAACGCCCAGCTCGCCCGCCGCTCCTACATCACCGCACAGGCGATGCACCAAGTGGTGAACGCCCTCGAGGAACGTGGCTTGATCGTCAGGCGGGTGTCGCCCGACCACGGCCGCATCCAGCTCACCGAGCTCACCGACGAGGGTGCGGCCCTCCTCAAGGCCTGCGACGAGGAGGTGACCCGTCTCGAAGAGCGGATATTCGGCAGGCTCGGGGAGAAGGGCGAGGAACGGCTCCGCGGGCTGCTCCAGGCCGCGATTGAGTTCGACTC